>JAAUYH010064869.1_pt1 | contig 15938 bp, 14 predicted proteins | sample 7278061 | NCBI WGS metagenome assembly JAAUYH01 (sample SAMN14350203, study PRJNA611818) | marine sediment metagenome | isolation source: surface marine sediment (0.6m) | place: French Polynesia: Moorea | collected 2018-08
CAGGAATGGGGGGTGCACTGGCTCATGCCTTGGTGATGGGATCAATCATGGACAACAGGTCCATTCTGGAAATGCTGGTTGAAGTCAACAACCCAAGCCCGTGCGAGCGGCAGTTCCGGATTTATTCGGCAGCCAATTGGGCGGGGGGGTCCTTTCGTCCCATGTGTGCCAGATAGGTGTCGTGGAAATGACGCATCATCGCTTCGGAAAACTCGATGTTCTCCCAGTCCACGATATACCAGCCTTGGTCAAAACTTCGCTGTGACATACCTTCTTGTACGGACAGCAAGAACGAGATGTCTTCGGGCTGCAACACGTCCCGGCCCCAGGCCGCACGTTTTTCTTGACGATCCCGCATGCCAGGGTCCGTTGGCTCATTGGGTTCAAGATTTACACTCAGCCTGTGTGCTCTACCTGGGTGGATTGGGTTCCATTGAAACAGGCTTATGTTTCCCGGACCGGCAAACTGAGAGATCCCGACGTTGGGAAACAGGAACCAGAAGTGCAGGTCGGTCTTGTCGTGCTCCAGATCCAGCGGATAGGCCAAATTGTCGGCCTTCTTGTTACCGGGAATGAAATTGTAGGCCACATTCTTCGTCAGCGTATAATACTGATTGTTGATATCCAGCATGTCCGAGAACGAAATATGTCCGTGCCGGCAATGTTGGCATTCCAGATAATTGTCGATTTGTACTTTCCAGTTTGCGGCCACATCCACTTCGTGGATCGCCGCAGCCTGTGCACCAAGCACATAGCTGCCTGCCTCCGGGCACGTTTTCCTGATGTGCTCCTCAACACCGGGCCAGAATTCGGCAATCGGAAGTGCATCAGGATCGAGATTGATGAAAATGAAATCGAGAAGGCGATCGACACGCAGGGTCTTGAGGCAAACTGCGTCACGGTCGGGAGCGCTGCTCGTTTCGCGCGTGCGCATGTGGCGTAATGAACCATCCAGGGAAAAGCTCCAATGGTGGTACGGACAGACAATTGCACTCTTCTTGCCGGCGCCTTCTACCAGCTTGTGTCCCCGATGGGGACAGATATTGTAATAGGCACGTATTTCGTCGTCTTGATCCCGCACGACAAAGACATTTTGCCCGAGCACGTCAGTGGCGACATAATTGCCGGGTTTTTCCAACTCGCTCGCATGGCAGGCATATTGCCAGGATTTGAAGAAAAGCTTCTCTTTTTCCTCGGCAAAGATTGCCTCGCTGGTGTAGTAATCCGAATGGATCGCACGCAGGTTTTCTTCAGGCACGATTGAATTGGATGAACTTGTTGTGTCGGTCATTTGGAGTATCCCATTTGGTTGGCAGCCCGTTCGGTTCCATTTTTGGCATTTACCCGCGGTACGCACCCGCCGGGCCGGACCACATTCGGGTCGCATGCTCGCTCAGGAAGCCATATTAATCCTTGCTACGGTCTTTCATTTGCCGGAGCGAAACATGGTCCACTGAAACCTCCATGCATTTTTGGAATACTGCCTGATTTATAACTTTACGGCGATCCCAAAAAATGGCATGGCTTGATAAAATTATTTTATCTTGAACTGTCTTAAGATGAGACGAAAACTCCCACCCCTAAACGCCTTGTTGGCTTTTGAGGCTGCCGCACGCCATGAGAGTTTCACTCGGGCAGCCGAGGAACTTTCCGTAGCGCAACCCGCTATAACGCGTCATATCGCGAATATTGAAAATTGGCTTGGCACACGGCTCTTTAAACGACGTGGAAACATCGTGGAGCTTTCCGAAGATGGAAAAATCTTGGCAGAGCTATCCACGTCCACATTTGACCGGCTTGAATTGGGTGTCCATGCGCTGGGAAGATCCAAGAGTAATGAATTTGTTGCCGGTGCATCCTTCGGGGTCGCGCATCTTTGGGTTATGCCGCGGATAAGTAGAATGCGCGCGTCTTCCGGCATGGATATCAATCTTGTGACTGCTGACGACTATCGTGTTTTTGATGATTCCTCAGTCGATTTTTCCATACGTTTTGGGAATGGAGAATTTGAACACAACAGCGCCGATCTCTTGTTCCCGGAACAATGCCAAATCATTGCATCGCCCCAATTCCTTGAAGAGCATCCTGAATGCGATCCTGAAAACCCGCTAGGGTCGATTGATCTGAAGTTGTTGTTGGACCATGGCGATCCCAACGGGATTGGCTGGATGAACTGGCAAACTTGGTGCGAGCTGACAGGTCACCTCTTTCCTGGTTTTGACCAACTTACCAAGGTCCAGAGCTACCCCACCATGCTGGATATGGTGTGCGCTGGCGATGGAATTGCAATTGGCTCCATTGCAATTGAAGATGACTTGATCGCCAGTGGCAAGTTGAGTTGTATCGGGCCAAGAACAGGCCGGGAAGATTTTGGATACTACCTTGTGTACAGGCAAGAAATGCTGGAGAGGGAATCCTTTCAAAAGTTGCGCAAATTCCTTATCGGCCAGTACATGGGACATGCCGATCGTCAATTCCAACGAGACCAATGGCCACTTTTGGCTGGTGAAAATGACAGCCTGTGAACCGCGCACTGCCGTCTGCTGAATTGGCGGTTCCGGTAGCCACAGGCTGTCAATAATGCCTTTGTGGCAGTCAGTCCATCAGCATGTGTACCGATTCGGGCCCTTTCCATTCAGCATCAATAGCAACTCTTGGTCCGGACTTGTGAAACCGAAATTCCAAGAAGTTTGACAAACAAGCCTGTTTTTGGATTAATGGATCCATGGATACAAATACAGTTGACACGATCGTTGACGCGGTGGAAAGCGAGATTGTCCTTGGGCAACTTCTTCCAGGTACGCCATTGCAACAAGAGGAACTGGCAGAACGATTTGGAGTCAGTCGCCAGCCCGTCCGAACAGCGCTGGAAATCCTGGGTGCTAGGAAGCTCGTTTCGCGTCGGTCGGATCGGACAATTGAGGTTCTGGCCATTTCCCCCTCAACCTCTGATGAAATCCTGGCGATACGTCGTATCTTGGAGCCCGAGGCATTGTCGCTTGCCTTTGATCATCTGAACGATCGGGACATGTTGACCGCGCGGCAAGCGCTGGAACAGTTCGAGATTGAACCGGATTACAAGATGCTGGCGAAGTTCGACCTTGAATTCCACATGGCTCTGTATCGCCCGTCGGGGAATGAAACACTGCTTCAGTTAATTCAGGAATTACGGAAAACCAACCTGCGCAGTTACCTCGGGCAACCGTTGGGATCAAATGCCCGCGCAGCCTGCATTGATGCACACGCAGCAATTCTTGCCGCGTGCAGAGACAAGGACAAGAAGCAGGCCCTGTCTTTGTTGCGCGCGCATTTCGACATATCAAAGGTCAGAGCCCAATGATGGATCTTTTCGCCAAAACTCCTGAGCCGCCATACTACGCGGTTATATTCACCACCCGCATGAGCGATGACACGGATGGTTATGATGCCATGGCCGAAGCGATGTGGGATTTGGCCAATAAGCAGCCTGGTTGCATCGGCGCGGAAAGTACCAAGGATGATCGAGGGTTCGGCATTACGGTTTCCTACTGGAAGGATGAAAAGAGCCTGAAAGACTGGAAAAATGTTGCCAGACACATGGTTGCTCAAAAAATGGGTATCTCGAAGTGGTACTCACATTACGAGCTTCGCGTTGCCAGGGTTGAGCGCGCCTATTCCGGACCGGAAGGTCGCGGGCCAGATAAAGACACGCTCTCAACGGCTTAGGCAAAATACCCGCGAAACAGTTTCGGTCAGTCGCCGGCTTTTCCTCGTACGTCTCCATCCTGTTGGGACCGGACAAGTCAGTTTTCAACGCCCGCCTGGTTGACAAGGCGGCGGATTTTGGATGCCGGAATTCCCATGTTCGAGCCGCCGAATTCAGGCAGGATTGCCGTGTTTATGGCAACCACGGAACCGCTCATGTCAAATACCGGGCCACCGCTTCCACCATGGGTGGTTTCGGCATCATACACAATGACATCCTCGCCAACACGACCGACTATCCCCATGCTTGCCAAAGGAATGATCTTGCCAGCCGCAGCCAAACGCTCTGCAACACTCCAGAACCCGGTATCCTCAGCAATCTGTAATTCACTAATGAATTCTTGTCCGGCTTGCGCCAGCAGGGACCGCAATCCGGTCGGATATCCTATGACAACAATTTCTTCTCCGGGTAGAGATACTTCTTCGGCAAGCTTTAACGGGCGAAGTTTCCTTTCGCCTGGCGTCACCTGAAGCAAGGCCAAATCTTCTGTATTGCTGGAATGCACAACGGTAGCTGTGATCGGATCGGATGTTCCAGGTTGGTATGCGACGATCTTGATCAGGCTTGGTTCAAGCCCCTTGGTCAGCATTGGCAAAACGATGTTATCCGTTTCCCACGGAATGGCCGTGTGCCGGTTGGTGACCAAGATGCCACTACCTGTCACAACAAAGGCCGTACTGATTGATTGCCGCTCGGCGATTGGGCCGTCGCCATCAAGGGAAAGCACAAACAGTCCATTGGGCAACTTCAGTGGTTGTCCATCTTCCCCGAGCACCTGCCGCAAGAATTTGCCGGATTCCTTGTGACGATAACCATAAGCGGTTTGCAGCATGAAAACTGAATCTATGTTGTTCCTGATGATTTCAGCGGCAGCCCGGGATTGGTCCTCCAGTGCGGCAAGTCGATCTGCAGCGCTTTCCAGTTGGTGCCTGAGTTCAAGACGGAGGGTTTCGATGTCTTCAGGAGAGACTGCTTCGTCCTGACTCCGGGCAAGTGTTCGAGCAAATTCCTGCATCAAGAGGTCGGACGTTGTTATGCGCTCCTGCAAAATATTACTGATCCGCCACTGCTGGTAGGCGACCACGGACAGCGATAGTATTGAAAACAGGATCAGCACCCGGAACATGACGGTTGTTTCCACCAAGAATAGGCGGAGTATCAGCCCCACGGTGTTCGCGGTTCGCTTCGCAATCGGTTGCCTGCTGTTGCGAAAATATGCCAATCCATCTTTGAGAATACCGGGAAATGTGCCCTGGATCGGATGTTTGCCGCCACAGATGCAGAAGCGGGATATCGGACCATTGTCGCCAAATTCAATCATGTCGTGATTGTCCAGCATGGCGCTCTTGCATTTGCGGCCGTTGATCCAGATGTTGTGACCGGCGGCTGCGATGATCTCGAACCGGCCATTAATCCGTCTAAAATGAGCCAGCGTATCGGTACTTTTTTCGCCCGGTGTGTTGGAAAGGCGCAGTACGCGGCTTTCATCGAGTACCGCAAACAGATCAGCGTCTCCAAGCCAGGAAACCGTCCCACGGCTCGGCCCCGTAAGATGCTCAAGTACTGCTACTGCCAGACTGTCTGTTTCCATTTTTTCGCGCAAACGACTTAATAAACCTCACCCTTTGTCACTTTGCCATGCTCAGGCGACATCAGAAATTACCGCCCTGTATCGTCCCGGCCAGCCGGGCACAGGTCGTTTTCCAGTTTCGGAAAACTACCAGAAAGGCTGTGCATTTGTTCTGATAAATTCCCGGTACCCATAACCGTTTCACGGTGGCAGGTCGTAATGTGGGGCATTGGCTCCTCTTTTCGCCACCCGATAAGGGGGCTTCCTCTTCGATTCCGGTTCACAGCTGTTCATTTACCCCGCTTGGGTGAAGGCTGAGGGTATGTCCCAGGCTTCCGCAAATTGGCCATCGACAATGCGCCAGACAACCACGACATCAACAGTATTCGTCTTGCCATCAAACTCCAAGGTGTTGCGCGCCTGGACCACCACCAGTTCTTCTCCAACCGGTGTCGCTGAAACCGGTTCAAGCTTGAAAGTCCCCTTTGAGATTCCCGAGATTGTCTCGAAGAAGTCCTTCAGTCCCTCAACACCAACATAGTCACCTTGGATGTCGGGCAATTTAGGATTGAAATAATGCCATACGAAGTCCTCTGAAAACAGTTTGGCAGAACTGTCCAGATCAAAAATATCGAGCTTCGAAAGCAAAGAGAGGTTGGGATGTTGTTCGATCATCTCATGAAGATACAGTGGTCGGGATTTCAAGGGTTGATCTGCATCAAGGAACTGGGAAGGCTGAACCGGTACTTTTTTCCTTATTCAAAAATCATTGGTTGTGGTGTCAATCATGCTCAGGAACTTGCTGCTGGCGGTCGTGCTTTTGTTCGCCACTGCTCCTTTGGAGGCAGAGGAGAACTTAGGTTTCTTTGAATTCATCTAGGATCGTTTTCTGGCTGGAACCACAAGGGTTCAGGTTTGTACCGGCGTTGACGATCTTTTCATGATTGGCGAAACCGTTCGCAGTGAACAGGCAATTACCGGCTCAGCGCATTTTCTTGGACGCAAGATAATCTCGACAGGTGAAATTGGCGGAGATGCGTATCTGGCTGGAATGGACCTGTCTGTGGACGGGAAAATTGCCGGCGACGCAACACTAGCTGGCTACAACGTTCAAGTTGATGATGTGGATGGCGACCTCAGGATGTCGGGTGCAAACCTTGTCGTTTCCGGCACCGTATCTGGCTACGCATTGATCGCCGGGGATGACGTGCGGATTGAATCGGTGATCAAAGGTGACGTTAGCCTGACTGCTCGGGAGGTGGAATTCGCTGATGGGGCTCGCATCGAGGGGAGTCTGACGATCTATGAGGAACAGGCTGGAAAAGTGCAGGTTCCGTCCGGGGTGATATCGCCCGGCCAAGTAGAAAGACGTGATATTTCAGAATGGTCGGAATCCGCAACCGAACTGAAAGTCTGGGACTGGCCTCGCGCACTCCGCAGGTTTTTAACTGGAGTAATGGCTATCACCATTATTGCAGCGGTGATTGCAGCACTTGTGCCGAATAAACTTGCCGAACTTCGCAGAAGCATTCTTGAACAGCCGTTTCGCAACTTGTTATTCGGATTTCTTGTAATGTCGGCAGTTATTGGATCAACAATCGTCTTGATGATGACCGTCGTTGGACTTTTGCTGGCGCCGGCAACCGTTTTTGTCGCGCTGACAGCCGGGTTCGCAGGTTATGTGGTAGGATCATATGCAATCGGGGTAGGGCTGTTGCTGGCGATTGGACAGCATGAACCAGACAGTTTTGTGCCAAGAGCCCTGGCGGCAGGCACCGGGGCATTTGTCGTCGCTATCATCGCCCTCATTCCATTCCTCGGTTGGCTGTTTGTTTTGGCTCTTTCTCTCGCAGGTCTGGGATCAATAGCATTGTGGCTGTTTAAACCGGAATTTTTCGTAACCGCATAAATCTCCGCCAATCCCCTTGGTACTGTATGCCGGTTGTTGCCGCAGTTACCGTGATTGCCACGGTACCAATCAATCGTTTGACCTGAGAACCGTAAGTTGCACTATCACGATCGTTGCAATTGGAACAAATACAGACATTCCGACAACAGTAAGAAGCAGCCAGCCCAGCTGATCATAATCGGCAGGCACCGTGATTTCTCCGGTTTGCTGATTTCGTACTTCCCGGGTGACGACAAATATCTGGTTGAGGTATTTCGTGAAAAGACTGCTGGCCGACAATGCGAGATTGGTGAAGGAGGCCATCACCGCGAAAAAAGTCGCTTTCAGGTTTTCCGGGGCATTACGTGCAATCCACGCAAGCAGCGGGATCATTGCCACCTGTCCAAGCGGAGATTCAATTGCAGTGTCCATGATTGCGATGAAACGCGCATCCACAACGCCACCGGTTTGCGCGGATGTCCAGTGGTGAATGCCGTAGTATAGGCCAATGTTTGGCAAGGATAAAATTCCGGCCGCAATTGTCAGCAACACCACAATGTAGATTATTGAACGTTTTGCCATGAGGGGCCGCAGGATAAGAATACCCACCAAGGTCAGCGTTGAGGTGATCAGGTAAAGTACCGAAATGAACTGTTGGTCGAAGCCCAGCACATCAATCTCGAACCAGGTGGCACCTGGCCCCGGCAACGGAACTGCGCGGAACATGAATATGATGATTGCGGTCCCAAGCAATGCTTTGACTTTGAGTGGATCAAGTTCCGCGAATAGCTGCCGCATCAAGAACAGCACGATCGCCATGGAGCCGGCGAACACTATTTCCTGGGAGAACGGAATGTTGGACAAGCCGATCGCAAATGTGAAAGCAATGAAAACTGCACCGCCTGTGAAATACCAGTGGTTTGGTACCACCGTTTTCTGTTCAGCATCGGAAATCCGGCCGTTTTCACTCATTTTGGCATTTTGCGCTGACCGTTTGTTCCCGGTCCGTTTTTGCAAAGCTGCCAGAATTACACCGGAAACTGATATGACCGGAATGAACAAAGCCAACAGGTAAATCCGGGAATACACCAAAGCCTTGTCGGCATCCGACATGGTTTCCACGCCCGAAAACATGAAATAATTGACCAGTGCCACCGCAATTGTCCCGCTGATCAGTGCAAATCGACTCAGCGTTTGCATGGTTGTGTGGAGTATTTTTGATTCCGCTTCACTGATCGGTTCCCCAGCTTGATCATATCGGGGCACCGCCTCAACGGACATCGCATCGGCAACGGCGTCCTGAATAACGTAGCCGGAGGGAGCCAGTAGCACGCTGACGACGTACCAGCTCTCGATCGGCATGATGCTGCCCATGGTCTCGCTGCCGGTTAGCAGCAGGTACATGATCAAAAGGCTTCCGGCAATGAGCGAGGCTCCCAGGTAAACCAGCAATGCCTTCCATCGCCAGATCAGGTCAACAAGATGGCCAAGTGGCATCTTCAGTGCCCAGGGCAGCCCTGCCCAGAAGGCCAGACTTGCCAGAAAGGCGGCAGAAATACCGAGATAATCCTTGACGAAGAAGGTGCCCACAATTGCCGTCAACCCCGATACACCGGCAGCAAAGTAGATCATCAACGGTGGCAGGAATGACCACCGCATGCGCCTGGCAAGATCAATGATAACGGCATCAAACCAGTGGGATGCTGTTTTGATCATTTGCAAAGTCCCTTGGTTGCGGAGCTGAATTAGAACCGTCTCATCGTACCTCAACTTCGGCGTTCGGAAAAACGGTGAACACAACGGTGATAGCCGGGTTCCACACGTCGTATGGAACAACCAGGTTCCTGCCGGGTGCAGCGCGGTATTACCGTATCACTTTGCCTATGGACAGAACCTGCCGATTAGACCGGTAACAACCAGGGTCCCAACGTCCGCACAAGCAGAAAGACGACAATGACAGTTGTGATGTCAACGATTGCGCCAGTTCGGAACATTTGGCCGCTGCTGACTTCACCCGTTCCATAGACGATTGCATTCGGCGGCGTGGCTACCGGCAACATGAAACCAAGCGAAGCCGCCAGTCCGACCGGTAGCAACAGGTCTGTCGCAGGCAGGCCGAACGTCACGGCGATGGTGGCGGCGACGGGCAGAAACACTGCGGCCATGGCGGTGTTGCTGGCAAGTTCACCCAGCAGAACCACCACAACCATGCATAGAAGAATTAACAGGAACACCGGAAGGAACTCCAGGTCCGCTACCAGATATCCCACCGCATTGGAAAGGCCGCTGCTATCAATGGCGGAGGCAAGGGCCAGTCCACCACCAAACAGTATCAGTACATCCCATCGGATTTTTCTTGCATCTTTCCAGTCAAGCAGCATTTTCCGCTTTGCACTGGGGGCAGGAATCGCGAACAAGACCAGGGCCGCGGTCATGAGTATTCCGGCGTCGCCAAGCGGCAGCGGCGCAAAGACAGTTTCGAGAACCGGTCGAAATACCAGGATCAATCCGAAGAGCACAACAATTGCCGCTGTCAATTTGGCACCGGGTGGCAGACCGGCGTCGGCTGTTGGACTGGATTTCAAGATGACTTCAAGAGGTGTTTCGCCGCCTTGCTTGAGGCAGGGAGAAATCCGAGTGAGGATCAACCATGTGATGGGCAAGAGAATGAGCATGACCGGTACACCAATCAGCATCCATTGGCCGAAACCGATGGTGATATCGTGAGATGACTGCAGATAAGCGACAAGAAGCGCATTCGGCGGTGTCCCGATCACCGTCGCCATGCCGCCGATTGTGGCGGAAAACGCGACCCCAAGCATCATGCATGCGCCAAACCGTTTTTCTTCATGGCCGGATCGGGAAACTTCGCGGTAGGAAGAAACAATAGACTTGGCGATTGGAGCCATGACGATTGCCGCGGTGGTATTGCTTATCCACATGCTGAGGAATGCTGTGGCGACCATCATTGAACCAACCAGGCCGGCATCGCTTTTCGCACCCAATTGAAATGCGTATTTGGCAACAAGGGAGTGAAGCTCCCAGCACTCCAAGGCCTTCGCAACCAAAAATCCGCCAAGGAACAGGAAGATCAGGGGATGCATGTACAGCAATGCAATATCAACGAGAGGCAAAACGCCGATTACAGGAAAAACCAGAATTGGAACAAGTGCCGTGGCGGCCAGAGGAATTGCCTCACTAATCCACCAAATTACCATCAGCAGTGCAATTGCAAGGACACGTTGGTCTGGTGTCGAGGCGAACAACGAAATTACGCCGAAGACAACCAAACCGGAAATTAGCCCAAGCCACTGCCCGCGATGCCGCTTGCCGAAAATATTCAAGAAAAGGTTCACCGCGATCTGTCTCGGGTACCGGTTAAAGTGATTGATACATGTCAAAACATACAAATTGCAAAATGCTATTAATTTGACATGATTTCATTGAGGAACTCCATTTCAGCGGAATTCCTTGCATAATTGCTGACTAATAAATGAGTTGCAATGTTTCGTAATTTCATATCTTACGGCTTGTATGTCGCGATATTTTCGATGCTGGTATTTTCCGCAGCGACGCAGCCAGGCTGGACACAAACGTCAGAGGTTAAAAGCGAGGCGGATCCTTTCAAGACATTGAAAGGCCGGTGGGGCGGTAGCGGAATGATGAAACTCACGAGGAACCGGCGGGCCCGCTTGGCCTGTACCGCAACTTACTCTGGTTCATCTTCGCAACTCAGGTTGGCGATTAACTGTATCGGCAATGCGGGTGCCATCAAAATGAATGCCCGATTGTCGCGCCACAGAAACCGGCTAACCGGTGTATGGGAGGAAGACACCTTCGGTGCGCTCGGCACCATCGCGGGTAAAATCAAGGGAAACAAGCTGCAGTTCGTGATTGGTGGTAACGTATTTGGTAGAATGAGCGTGTCCTACACCCGGTCGCGGCAGGTCATAAAAATCACGGCGAGGGGTATTCCCATGCAGGAAGCAAACATGAACTTAACCCGGCGATAGACGATTCAGGGGGAGTCAGCACAGGAAGTTTTCTCAGTGGGCAAGCCAGAACTCATCTCCGGAATGAAATCAGTAAAACCCGGCGCCATCAGGGCAGCCGGTGCCTGGACAGCTCAGAATGCACCCCATCTGGAACGGTTGCTTGCCGAGGTCATTCGGGAGTTGACGCCGGGAAAGTCCGTGACAATTGACCTTGCGGATATCGAAAAATTCGACACTTACGGTGCATGGCTCCTGGAGCGTTTCAGTCGCGACGTTGAATCCAGGGGAACAAGACTTGAGATGCGCGGTTTGTCAGAGAAAAACCGGCCATTGTTTCTTGCAATGCAAAAGGTGCACAAGAAATCCCCGCAAGTGCAGACCGGGAGGCCTGTCAGCGGGTTGCTGATGCAATCAGGACGGGCAATCTCCGGTTTTGGAGCGGACCTGCGTGACTTCGCCAATCTGCTTGGATTGCTGGTCGGGGCCCTGTCCCGCATTATTCGGGATTTCCGCCGCTTTCGCTTCACATCCAGCATTTATCAGTTGGATCGGGTGAGTTGGCAGGCGCTGCCGATCGTGATCCTGGTCACGCTCATAATCGGTGCAATTATTGCGCAACAGGGGTTCTTTCACTTCCGCTCATTTGGTGCGCAACTGTATGTGATCGACATGGTGGGATTCCTTGTAACCCGTGAGATCGGGGTACTTCTTGTCGCAATCATGATTGCCGGACGCTCGGGAAGCTCTTTCACCGCCGAGCTTGGTTCCATGAAAATGCGTGAAGAAATCGATGCCCTGCGCACCATGGGTTTTGATCACATAGAAATCCTTATTCTGCCCCGAATTCTGGCTCTGGTTATTGCCTTGCCTCTGCTTGCATTCGTTGGATCCATGTCAGCCTTGTTTGGTGCCGGTCTGGTCGCCGTATTCTATGAGGGCATGAGTCCTGAATTGTATTTGGACAGGTTGAAGGATGCGATCACCATGACCCAGTTCAGGGTCGGTTTGATCCAGGCGCCTTTTTTCGGGGCTGTGGTCGGCATGATCGCTTGTATTGAAGGTCTGCGCGTAAAAGGCAGTACGACCTCACTGGGTCTGCACACGACAAGTTCCGTGGTGAAATCGATTTTCATGGTGATCGTGATCGACGGTTTTTTCGCCGTGTTCTTTGCCTCGATAGGAATATAGGAACATGGCGATATCAACAAACCAGACTGGTCCGCTTGTCGAGGTGAAGAACCTCACTGTTGGTTTTGGCGATACGACAGTCCTGAATGGCCTGAACATCAACGTGAACAAGGGCGAAATATTGGGCGTTGTCGGCGGCTCGGGTAGCGGCAAATCTGTCCTGATGAGGACGATTATCGGACTGCTGCCCAAACGTGACGGGCATATCCACCTCTTTGGCCACAACAAGGATGAATTGAGCGAAGAGGAACTGGATTTGATTGAAAAGAGATGGGGTGTCATGTTTCAGCGTGGCGCGTTGTTCTCCTCGCTCACGGTCAAGCAGAATGTACAGTTCCTGATACGGGAATCGCTCGAATTGACCGATCGGCTGAAAGAAGAGATTGCCATTGCAAAATTGGAGATGGTCGGACTTTCACCATCGGATGCGAACAAGATGCCGGCCGAGTTGTCGGGCGGCATGACAAAGCGGGTGGCCTTGGCACGGGCGCTGGCGCTCGAACCAGAATTCGTATTTCTTGATGAACCCACTTCCGGTCTGGATCCAATATCTGCAGGCGATTTTGACGAATTGATCAAGACACTTCAGGTAACACTCGGGCTGACCGTTTTCATGGTCACCCATGACCTCGACAGCCTGTATTCAATTTGTGACCGTGTTGCCGTAGTTGCGGATGGACAAATCGTTGCAGACGGACCGGTTTCAACGATCCTTCAAAGCAAGCATCCATGGGTGCAATCCTATTTCGGTGGAAAACGAGGCGGCGTTTTTGTTGCCAGGGCAAAACAATCGGGAAGCTAAGACGATGGAATTCAATGCACGCTATACACTCATCGGAGTATTCACACTCGCGCTCTGTGTCGCGATCTTCATGTTCGTGTATTGGCTGAACAACACCGGTGGATTTGGCAAACAGGTTGAGTACCGTGTGCGGTTTTCTGTACCGGTTTCCGGTTTGGCCGAGGGCGGCAATGTCTTGTTTAACGGGCTCAAGGTGGGTGAAATTTCGCGGCTGTACATTGATCCGGCAGAACCAGCCAAGTTGGTCGCTGTGGTAACCGTTTCTGAAACGGTTCCGGTGCGCGCCGATACCGTTGCGGGCATTTCCTACCAGGGCTTGACCGGTGCCGCGAATATCCTGTTCACCGGTGGAACGTCCGATGCGCCTCCTCTTTCTTCAAAGGAGGGATTGGCTCCCCTGATCGAGGCTGATCCGGCAGCTTCCAGGAGCTGGACCGATAACGCCAGCAGGGTATTGCAGCGCATTGACGAGATATTCGGAGACAATAAAAACCGGCTGAATTCCATTCTTGACGGTCTGGAAAGAATGACCGGCGGAGGGCAGGGCGGCGAAAACAAACGAATTTACGATCTTTATGTTCCGACCGAAATCCAGATTCCTGCATCCGCTGTATCATGGAAACTTACAGTATCTGAACCCACTATCCTGTTGTCCCTGAACACCGACAAGGTACTCAAGCAGTTGCCTGATGGCGCCTGGCAGCCTTTCGAAAATGTCCGTTGGTCCGACAACTTGCCAAACCTTGTCCAATCCAAGGTGATTCAGGCGTATGAAAATGCTGGTTTAACCGACGCGGTCCTAAGACCGGCCGATGCGCTGGAATCGGACTTCAGCCTGGTGATCGACATACGCACCTTTCACTTGATTTTGGGCGACAGCCCGTCCGGGCTGATTGACTTCATTGCCAAGATCATTGGTCAGGACGGGACCGTGGTAGCTACCAGGCGGCTAAGGTATGAAGTGGAGGCACTTTCCGATGAGGAAACAAATGCGGTGAAAGCGCTTCAGGCTGCTTTTGAAACCACTATCACCGATCTTGTCTCGTGGTCAGTCGAAGTCTTGGCGTCATGAGGTGATTCAGAATTTTGGTATAATGACAAAGCATGCGACCATTGATTGGAAGCTTCCGCGAGTAGGCGCGCCGTGTGTCGTCTAAACTAAAACTTTATTCTGGCACCTGCGGTTATGGCATCCATACTATCATTGTTACCGCCCGCTTGTGCCTGTGCACTGTGATACTGCAAATAGAGCTCCATGGCGGCTTCATCAATTTTTTGGTTTATTCCAACGCTCCATACCGAGGTATTGCTGAAAACCTCCCAAAAACTTCCCGAGCGGGCGCCGTCATTCGATTCCGAAAATGATGTCCAAATGGTCGTCCTTCCAAGGCTGACCCATTTTTCATTGATGCCGGCCGTTACATGCCAGGAATCGGCAGTGTCAGTTTGATTGACGCCCAAGGCAGCATCGGCGTTTTTGTCAATAATTGAGCCACCCGTGCCGATATAGATCCCGGTGGGAGTATGCTGGGCAGATACAGAGCCGGATAGCATTCTTTGTTCTTCGTTGTTTACTTCCCGGGTTGGATCGACAGAATAACCAACGCCTGCGGCCACCCTGATAGCGCCAAATTCTCCGGCGTAACGAAGCGCAACGTCCCAATAATCATCCTCTCCATATGAAGCGCCCAGAGAGAAACCTGCAATGGTCGGGGAAATATACTTGATCACACTTGTGCGTTCCCTGCCGGTAACATCAGGAAAGACCTCATGAGCGGGTCGGCCGATTCGAATAAAATCGTGGTTTCCAAACACACTTAGAGGATCGTGGGTAACGCTGTCATATGTGCCCCCCCAGGTTATTCCACCAACGCCGGCGGCAGCGGTATTTGTATAACCTATGGAAATCGAACCTATATCAGCCGAAACAATATAGGCCACACCTTGGTAAACACATACGTTCTGGTCTTCATCCGTTTCATCGCAACCGGGATTGGTGAAGTCGCTCTTGAAATGGATATTGTTGAAGGCGACTTCCGCCGCGACATCGATACCAAAAAAGGTGGAGTAAGCGGGGTCCAATGCGGCAACGCTTTTTATGCCCAAATGTATATTACCTTGCCCGGTTCCGAAATTATTGTTGCTTCTGGCTGGGTTGTCGTTGTCGATGCTGTATCCCGCTACGTTTCCATAGCCATACCACTTGGTAACGGTGTTACCATATCCAAAGGGATTGACTGAAATCCAGGGGTCATGCTGGCTCGAGAACCATCCTGTCTGCATACCATAACCAACCCAAGACGGATCTATTTCGGCACCAATCAATTGGCCCATCTCTGGACCACCGCCATATTGCGTGAACGTTCTACCGTTGATTCGCATTTGCGGTGTCAATGCCATATCGGTCCCCTGGCTGTAGTAGAAGAACCTGCTGAGATTAAGCAGCTCGGATGGAAGTGGATCAGGGTTTCCGAAGCGGTTTTCGACAAGGGTCAGGGAAACCTTGCGATTTCCTTTGCGGGCGGTGGTCGCTTCCAACTCGGCAACACGCTCTTCAAGATCGGCACAGCAATTCCCTGCAGAAGCGCCCTGCGAGGAAAAAGTTATCGCGCCGATCGCTATCGACGCGGCCAAACAAAATTTCGATGATCTTTTACGCTTTTGTTTTCTTAACAGCTCAGTCACTATCTACGCCCCCGACCAAACTCAAAGCCCAATTTTACCCAGTTTACCTTGCACCGGCAACAAAC
>JAAUYH010016130.1_pt1 | contig 15936 bp, 11 predicted proteins | sample 7278061 | NCBI WGS metagenome assembly JAAUYH01 (sample SAMN14350203, study PRJNA611818) | marine sediment metagenome | isolation source: surface marine sediment (0.6m) | place: French Polynesia: Moorea | collected 2018-08
AGATGAAGGTGTCGCTGATTGCGCCGATCGCGATGGAGGAAGGCCTCCGTTTCGCGATTCGCGAGGGCGGCCGCACGGTGGGCGCCGGCGTGGTTTCCAAGATTTTTGAGTGATCGTCGAACGCGACGACAGGAAACAGGACAACATCAGGATCCCGGCGCTGGTGGCAGAGTTTGCCGCCAGCAGCCCCGCTCAAGCCACCGGCTGAGCGAGGTGTGCCACAGGCAAATCAGAATAGGCGAGTAGCTCAACTGGCAGAGCAGCGGTCTCCAAAACCGCAGGTTGGGGGTTCGAGTCCCTCCTCGCCTGCCACCCTGATTTACCTTCCCTGAACAGTCCCGATACGGAACCAACTGAGGTTAAAGACGTCAGTAATGAACGCAAAAGCTGAAACGCCGACATCGCCGCTGGACGTGCTGAAGTGGCTGGTGGCCCTGGGCCTGCTGGCGGGGGGCATTTACGGCTTTTACTACTTCGAAAACCAGGTCCTGGCCCCGCTGCGCGTGGTAGGACTGCTGGTGGTGGCCGGACTGGCCGCAGTGGTTGCTGCCACCACGGCCAAAGGCCGCACCGCGGTGGATTTTATGAAAACCGCCAACGTGGAGCGGCAGAAGGTGGTCTGGCCAACCCGCCAGGAAACGACCCAGACCACCCTGGTGGTGCTGGTCATGCTGGTGATTGTGGCCATCATCATCTGGATGCTGGACTGGGTGTTTGCCAAGCTGGTCGCGGTACTGGTGGGCTGAGGAAAAGTCGTGGCAGAGAAACGTTGGTACGTGGTTCACGCCTACTCGGGCTTTGAGCACCAGGTCAAGCGGTCCCTGGAAGAACGGATCGAGCGGTCCGGTCTGGGAGACCGGTTCGGTGACATCCTGGTGCCCACCGAGGAAGTAGTGGAAATGCGCGCCGGTCAGAAACGACGCAGTGAGCGAAAGTTTTTCCCGGGCTACGTGCTGGTTCACATGGAGCTTGACGACGAGACCTGGCACCTGGTGAAAGACGTGCCCAAGGTGATGGGATTCATCGGCGGCACCGCCGATCGGCCGGCCCCGATCAGTGAACGCGAAGCCGACAATATTCTGCAGCGCGTGCAGGAAGGCGTCGACAAGCCGCGGCCCAAGGTGCTGTTCGAGCCGGGCGAAATGGTGCGCGTGATCGACGGCCCCTTCAACGACTTCAACGGCGTTGTTGAAGAAGTGAATTACGAGAAGAGCCGCCTGCGGGTGGCCGTACTGATTTTTGGACGCTCGACTCCGGTCGAGCTTGAGTTTGCCCAGGTCGAAAAGGGCTGACTCGCAAAACCAGCGGGCCTGGACCCGCGGCAACAACGGGGAGCTGAGCTGCAGTTCAGCCAGCGCTGGAACCCGAGGAGTAAAAAATGGCTAAGAAAGTCGAAGCTTACATCAAGCTGCAGGTGCCGGCCGGTCAGGCCAACCCCAGCCCGCCGGTCGGACCGGCCCTGGGTCAGCACGGCGTCAACATCATGGAATTCTGCAAGGCGTTCAACGCCAAGACGCAGTCCATGGACCAGGGTATGCCGATACCCGTGGTGATCACGGTCTACGCTGATCGCAGCTTTACCTTCATCACCAAGACGCCCCCGGCGTCGGTGCTGCTCAAGAAAGCTGCCGGTATCCCCAAGGGAAGCGGTGAGCCCAACGTCAACAAGGTTGGAACGGTGACCCGCGCCCAGCTGGAAGAAATTGTCAAAACCAAGGAGCCGGATCTGACCGCCGCAGACATGGACGCCGCCGTGCGCACCATTGCCGGCAGCGCCCGCTCCATGGGTCTGGTGGTGGAGGGCCAGGAATAATGGCCAGAATCAGCAAGCGTATGAAGGCGATCCGCGAGAAAGTGGATCGCAACAAGATCTACGAGGTCGAAGAGGCACTGTCGCTGCTCAAGGAAACTTCCAAGGTGAAGTTCTCCGAAGCCGTGGACGTGGCGGTGCGACTGGGTGTCGACCCGCGCAAATCCGACCAGGTGGTCCGGGGTTCCACCGTGTTGCCCAAGGGCACCGGCAAGACCGTTCGGGTGGCGGTGTTCGCCCAGGGCGAAAACGCCGAAAAGGCCAAGGCTGCCGGCGCCGACATCGTCGGCTTCGAAGACCTGGCAGAGCAGGTGCAGAAAGGTGAACTCAACTTCGACACGGTAATCGCCACCCCCGACGCCATGCGCGTGGTGGGCAAGCTGGGCCAGATCCTGGGCCCCCGCGGCCTGATGCCCAACCCCAAGGTGGGCACGGTTACCCCGGACGTCGAAGGCGCGGTGAAGAATGCCAAGGCGGGCCAGGTTCAGTTCCGAACCGACAAGGCCGGCATCATTCACTGCACCATCGGACGTGCCAGCTTCGAGGTCGACGACCTGAAAGAGAATCTCACGGCGCTGCTGGCGGACCTGGTCAAGGCCAAGCCCGCGGCGGCCAAGGGGCAGTACATGCGCAAGGTTGCGCTGTCCACCACCATGGGCCCCGGCGTTGTAGTAGATCATCAGAGCCTGGTTTGATCGGAATCGGAAATTATTGAAGAGAATTTGAGGGCTTGGCAGACAGTAGTCTGCCGTGCTGTCAAAGACCGCAGGTGGGAAACCTTAATGGGCGAAAGCCTGGCCTGCGCAGACGGTGAATCCTCATCCCAAAGCGGTTGTCGCTGCGGGAAAGGCCACCGTATCCCATAGGAGGACTGTAATGGCGCTCAGTTTAGAGCAGAAAAAAGAAGTGGTAGCGGAAATCGCGGCAATTGCTGCGGACGCTCACTCTGCTGTTGCGGCCGAGTACCGTGGTCTGACCGTAGAAGAAATGACCGAACTGCGCCGGCAGGCGCGGGCGAACGGCGTTTATCTGCGCGTCGCAAAGAACACGCTGGTCAAGCGTGCGGTGGAGGGAACTTCCTTCGAGTGCATCCAGGAAGGGTTGAACGGCCCCCTGATCTTTGCATTCTCCCAGGAAGATCCCGGATCCGCAGCGCGGCTGGTCAAGGATTTTGGCAAAGAGCACGACAAGCTGGTACCTCGCCTGGTTTCTATCGATGGCGAGATGCTGGACGCGTCTGGACTGGAAAAGCTGGCAAACCTGCCGACGCTGGACCAGGCTCGCGGCATGTTCCTTGGTCTGCTGCAGGCGCCCGCCAGCAAGTTCGTGCGGACTCTGGCCGAGCCCCAGGCGAAGTTTGTTCGCCTGCTGGCAGCCTACCGCGACAGCAAAGAGGCGGCTTAATTCGCTTACCGAGTTTGTTTATCAACCGTTTTGAATCGATTTTTTAGGAGTTAGAAATGGCAGTTTCTCGCGAAGAAATTAAAGAAGCGTTGAGCGCGATGCCGGTGCTGGAGCTGGTAGAGCTGATCAACGAACTGGAAGAGGACTGGGGCGTTTCCGCCGCAGCACCCGCCGCCGTTGCCGTGGCCGCTGGCCCGGCTGCCGACGCAGGTGCCGCTGAAGAGAAGACCGAGTTCGACGTCGTCCTGGCCAGCTTTGGCGAAAGCAAGGTTGGCGTGATCAAGGCCGTTCGCGGCATCACCGGCCTGGGCTTGAAAGAAGCCAAGGATCTGGTGGAAGGCGCACCGGCTCCGGTCAAGGAAGGCGTCACCAAGGAAGAAGCTGAAGAGCTGCAGAAGCAGCTGGAAGAAGCTGGCGCCACGGTCGAGGTCAAATAATTACCTTGATCGGCACGGGCCCCGTCCTGCGGGAGGGCGGGGTCTGAATCAGGCTGGGGGTTTTGCCTCCGGCCTTTTCCCGTTTTTATTGTGACTAGAACTAACCGAGACGCAGAGAGCGTTTCTTGGGGTGGCAAAACATGATGGGCTACTCGTTTACCGAGAAAAAGCGAATTCGCAAGGACTTTGGCACACAGGAATCCGTGCTGGAGATCCCCTACCTGCTGTCGACGCAGATTGACTCCTACTCCCAGTTCCTGCAGCTGGACGGGTCCAATGCGGTCAATCACGAATGGCAGCGCCGCGGACGCAACATGTCGGACGACCAGCTGCGCAAGCTGATCGACGACAATCTGAACAACATAGGCCTGCACGCCGCCCTGAGCTCGGTTTTTTCCATCGCCAGCTATTCCGGCAATGCTGAGCTGCAGTACCTGTTCTACTACCTTGGTCACCCGCCGTTTGACGTCAAGGAGTGCAAGCTCCGCGGTCTGACCTACGGTGCGCCGCTGAAAGTCCTGGTTCGCCTGGTCATCTTCGACAAGGAGAGCAAGGAGAAGAAGGTCAAAGAAGTCCGGGAGCAGGAAGTCTACATGGGTGAACTGCCCCTGATGACCGATACCGGCACCTTCATCGTGAACGGCACCGAGCGGGTCATCGTGTCCCAGCTGCATCGGTCACCCGGCGTTTTCTTCGACCACGACAAGGGTAAGACTCATTCGTCCGGCAAACTGCTGTATTCAGCCCGGGTGATTCCTTACCGTGGCTCCTGGCTGGACTTCGAGTTCGACCCCAAGGACAGCATTTTTACCCGTATTGACCGCCGCCGTAAGCTGCCGGTCACCATACTTCTGCGCGCCCTGGGCTTCGAAAACGAAGAGATGCTGGCCACCTTCTTCGAAATGAACAACTTCAAGCTGCTGGCCGAGGGTGCCGAGCTGGAGCTGGTGCCTGAGCGCCTGCGCGGCGAGACCGCGTCTTTCGACATCAAGGTGGGCCGCAAGGTTATTGTGGAAAGTGGCCGCCGCATCACCGCGCGCCACGTCCGCATGCTCAAAGAGGGCAAGGTCGACAAGCTGAAAGTGCCGGACGAATATCTGGTGGGCCGCATCCTGGCCACCAACCTGGTGGACAAGGAAACCGGCGAGCTGCTGGCGGGAGCCAACGAAGAGCTGACCGAGGAGACGATCCAGAAGCTGCGGGACGCCGGGGTGAAAGACCTGCAGGTGTTGTACGTCAACGACCTGGACCGGGGACCCTACCTGTCCAACACCCTGCGCATTGACCCCACTACCACCGAGCTGGAAGCCCTGGTGGAGATCTACCGGATGATGCGCCCGGGTGAGCCGCCCACCAAGGAAGCGGCCCAGAACCTGTTCAACAACCTGTTTTTCTCCGAAGACCGCTACGACCTGTCGGCAGTAGGCCGCATGAAGTTCAACCGCCGCGTTGGACGCAGCGAAGCCACCGGCGCCGGCGTGCTGGAGAAGGAAGACATCCTGGACGTGCTCAAGGTGCTGATCGGCATCCGCAACGGCCTCGGCACCGTTGACGACATCGATCACCTGGGTAACCGTCGGGTTCGAAGCGTTGGCGAGATGGCGGAAAACGTGTTTCGCGTCGGCCTGGTGCGGGTCGAGCGGGCGGTCAAAGAGCGCCTGTCCCTGGCGGAGTCCGAGGGGTTGACGCCCCAGGAGTTGATCAACGCCAAGCCGGTGGCGGCTGCGGTGAAGGAGTTTTTCGGCTCCTCCCAGCTGTCCCAGTTCATGGACCAGAACAACCCGCTGTCCGAGGTCACCCACAAGCGCCGCGTGTCCGCCCTGGGCCCCGGTGGCCTGACCCGCGAGCGGGCCGGATTCGAGGTCCGGGACGTGCATCCCACCCACTACGGCCGGGTCTGCCCCATCGAGACGCCTGAAGGCCCCAACATCGGCCTGATCAACTCGCTGGCCAGCTATGCGCGGACCAACGAATACGGATTCCTGGAGACCCCTTACCGCAAGGTGGTGAATGGCAAGGTCACTGACGACGTTGAATACCTTTCAGCCATCGAGGAAGGTGAGTATGTCATTGCCCAGGCCAACTCGGAGCTGAAGAAAGACCGCAGCTTCGTGGACGAATTCGTACCCTGTCGCCACATGGGGGAATTCACCACCAAGACCAAGGCGGACATACAGTTCATGGACGTGTCGCCCAGTCAGATCGTGTCGGTGGCGGCGTCCATGGTGCCCTTCCTGGAGCACGACGACGCCAACCGCGCCTTGATGGGATCCAACATGCAGCGCCAGGCGGTGCCCACGCTGCGCGCTGAGAAGCCCCTGGTGGGCACCGGCATGGAGCGGGTGGTGGCCACCGACTCCGGCGTGACCGTCGTGGCCAAGCGCGGCGGCGTAATCGACGCCGTGGATGCGGGCCGGATCGTGGTTCGGGTGAATCGCGAGGAAGTGGGCGCCAACGACCCGGGTGTGGATATCTACAACCTGATCAAGTACCAGCGTTCCAACCAGAACACCTGCATCAACCAGCGCCCGCTGGTCAAGCCGGGTGACGTCATTTCCAGGAAAGACGTGCTGGCCGACGGCCCGTCCACGGACCTGGGTGAGCTGGCCCTGGGCCAGAATATGCTGGTGGCCTTCATGCCCTGGAACGGCTACAACTTCGAGGACTCCATCCTGATCTCGGAGCGGGTGGTCCAGGAAGACCGGTTCACCACCATCCATATCGAGGAGCTGGCCTGTGTGGCCCGGGATACCAAGCTGGGTCCCGAGGAAATCACCTCGGACATCCCCAACGTGGGCGAGCAGGCGCTGTCGAAGCTGGATGAGTCCGGCATCGTCTACATCGGCGCCGAGGTCAGCGCGGGCGACATCCTGGTGGGCAAGGTCACGCCGAAGGGCGAGTCCCAGCTGACCCCGGAGGAAAAGCTGCTGCGGGCCATCTTCGGCGAGAAGGCGTCCGACGTGAAGGACAGCTCCCTGCGGGTCCCGCCCGGCATGGACGGCACCGTCATCGACGTCCAGGTGTTCACCCGGGACGGCGTGGAGAAAGACAAGCGTGCCATCCAGATCGAACAGGACGAGCTGAAGAGCGTTCGCAAGGACCTGGACGACCAGTTCCGCATCCTGGAAACGGTGATCTGCAACCGCCTGGAGACCATCCTGGCGGGCAAGATCGCTGACAAGGGGCCGGGCCTGAAGAAAGGCGCCAAGGTCACCCAGGACTACCTCAACGAGCTGCCCCGGGAGGACTGGTTCAAGCTGCGCATGCGCAACTCTGAGATCCAGGAACAGCTGGAGCAGGCGGCGGAGCAGATCGAACGCCAGCGCGACCAGTTTGACGAGCGGTTCGAGGAGAAGAAGCGCAAGATCACCGCTGGCGACGACCTGGCGCCCGGCGTGCTGAAAATGGTCAAGGTCTACCTGGCCGTCAAGCGTCGCACCCAGCCGGGTGACAAGATGGCCGGCCGTCACGGCAACAAAGGTGTGATCTCAACCATCGTTCCGGTGGAGGACATGCCCTACATGGAAGACGGCTCGCCGGTGGATATCGTGCTCAATCCCCTGGGTGTTCCCAGCCGGATGAATATCGGCCAGGTGCTGGAAACCCACCTGGGGTGGGCCGCCAAGGGCCTGGGTGCCCGGATCGGGGAAATGCTGGACAAGAAGTCCACCGTAGCCTCGGTGCGCAAGTTCCTGGGCAGCATTTACAACTCCGACAAGAAGGGTCGAGTCGACCTCAAGGATTTCGAGGACCAGGAGGTCTTCGAGCTGGCGGACAACCTGCGCGGCGGCGTGCCCATGGCGACGCCGGTGTTCAACGGTGCCGCCGAGAAAGAGATCGACAAGCTGCTGGAACTGGCGGAACTGCCGGTTTCCGGACAGACCACCCTGTACGACGGCCGTACCGGCGACGCCTTCGACCGCCCGGTCACCGTGGGCTATATGTACATGCTGAAGCTCAACCACCTGGTGGATGACAAGATGCATGCGCGGTCCACCGGTCCCTACAGCCTGGTGACCCAGCAGCCCCTGGGCGGCAAGGCCCAGTTCGGCGGCCAGCGGTTTGGCGAGATGGAGGTCTGGGCCCTGGAGGCATACGGTGCGGCATATACGCTGCAGGAGATGCTGACGGTGAAGTCCGACGACGTGTCCGGCCGGAACCAGATGTACAAAAACATTGTCGATGGCGACCACCGCATGGTGGCGGGTATGCCCGAGTCCTTCAACGTACTTGTGAAGGAAATTCGCTCCCTGGGCATCAACATTGAACTCGACGAAGACTGAGTCGGCAGGAGTAACGCGGTGAAAGATCTTCTCAATCTTTTCAATCAACAGCGGCAGCCGGTTGACTTCGAGGCCATTCGCATCGGCCTTGCGTCACCGGAGATGATCCGCTCCTGGTCCTACGGCGAAGTTAAAAAGCCGGAGACCATCAACTACCGCACCTTCAAGCCGGAGCGCGACGGACTGTTCTGCGCCTCGATTTTCGGCCCGGTGAAGGACTACGAGTGCCTGTGCGGCAAGTACAAGCGCATGAAGCACCGTGGCGTGGTGTGCGAGAAGTGTGGTACCGAGGTCACCCTGACGAAGGTCCGTCGGGAGCGAATGGGCCATATCGAACTGGCCAGCCCGGTGGCGCACATCTGGTTCCTCAAGTCCCTGCCGTCGCGCATTGGCCTGATGCTGGACATGACTCTGCGGGAGATCGAACGGATTCTGTACTTTGAGTCCTTCGTGGTGATCGACCCGGGCATGACCCCGCTGGAAATCGGCCAGCTGCTGACCGACGAGCAGTACCTGGACGCGGTGGAGGAGTACGGTGACGAGTTCGACGCCCGTATGGGTGCAGAGGCGGTGTTTGAGCTGCTCAAGCACATCGATCTCAACTCCGAGCTGCTGCAGCTGCGCGAGGAGATCAACGCCACCAACTCCGAGACCAAGCTGAAGCGGCTGTCCAAGCGCATCAAGCTGGTGGAAGCGTTTATCGATTCGGGTAACCGCCCGGAAAACATGGTGCTGACGGTTCTGCCGGTGCTGCCGCCTGACCTGCGGCCGCTGGTGCCCCTGGACGGTGGTCGGTTTGCGACCTCGGATCTGAACGACCTTTATCGCCGGGTGATAAACCGTAACAACCGCCTGAAGCGGCTGCTGGAGCTGAACGCGCCGGACATCATCGTCCGCAACGAAAAGCGCATGCTGCAGGAAGCCGTGGATGCGCTGCTGGACAACGGCCGTCGCGGCCGGGCCATTACCGGCACCAACAAGCGTCCGCTGAAATCCCTGGCCGACATGATCAAGGGAAAGCAGGGCCGCTTCCGGCAGAATCTGCTGGGCAAGCGGGTGGACTACTCCGGACGTTCAGTCATCGTGGTGGGCCCGACCCTGAAGCTGCACGAGTGTGGTCTGCCCAAGAAGATGGCGCTGGAGCTGTTCAAGCCCTTCATCTTCAGCAAGCTGCAGCGGCGCGGCATGGCCACCACCATCAAGGCGGCCAAGAAGCTGGTGGAGCGCGAGAGCGCCGAGGTCTGGGACATCCTGGACGAGGTGATTCGCGAGCACCCCGTGCTGCTGAACCGCGCGCCGACGCTGCACCGTCTGGGTATCCAGGCGTTTGAGCCGGTGCTGATCGAAGGTAAAGCCATCCAGCTGCACCCGCTGGTGTGTACTGCCTTCAACGCGGACTTCGACGGCGACCAGATGGCGGTTCACGTGCCGCTTTCGCTGGAAGCCCAGCTGGAAGCCCGCGCGCTGATGATGTCGTCCAACAACATCCTGTCCCCGGCCAACGGTGATCCCATCATCGTGCCGACCCAGGACGTGGTTCTTGGCCTGTACTACATGACCCGGGACCTGGTGAATGTGCCAGGCGAAGGCATGGTGTTCTCCGGAATCGACGAAGTGCACCGGGCCTACGAGAACAAGCAGGTTGAGCTACACGCCCGCATCAAGGTGAGGATGGACTACTGCACCATCGATGAAGATGGCGAAACCCAGCAGCTGCGGGGCCTGGTGGATACCACCGTTGGCCGCTCTCTGCTGGCAGAGATCCTGCCCAAGGGGCTGCCGTTCGAGTTTATGAACCAGACCCTGACCAAGAAGGTAATCTCCAATCTGATCAACCAGTGCTACCGCCACCTGGGCCTGAAGAGCACCGTGGTATTCGCCGACCGGCTGATGTACACGGGTTTCCACTACGCCACCAAGGCCGGTGCCTCCATTGGCGTCGTGGACCTGAAAATTCCGGACGAGAAGCGGGAAATCCTGTCCCAGGCGGACACGGAGATCGTGGAAATCCAGGAGCAGTACGCCTCCGGCCTGGTGACCAGTGGTGAGCGCTACAACAAGGTGGTGGACATCTGGTCCCGGACCAACGAGATGGTGGCCAAAGCCATGATGGGGCACCTGGGTACTGATCACGTCGAGGATGCCGAGGGCAACGAGGTGGAACAGCCCTCGATGAACTCGATTTTCATCATGGCGGATTCCGGTGCACGGGGTTCGGCGGCCCAGATCCGGCAGCTGGCCGGCATGCGTGGCCTGATGGCCAAGCCCGACGGCTCCATCATCGAAACCCCCATCACGGCAAACTTCCGTGAAGGTCTGAACGTACTGCAGTACTTCATCTCCACCCACGGCGCACGCAAGGGCCTGGCGGACACCGCGTTGAAAACCGCGAACTCCGGTTACCTGACCCGCCGCCTGGTGGACGTGGCCCAGGACGTGGTTGTCACCGAAACGGACTGCGGAACCCCGGCAGGCCTGGAGATGACCCCCATCGTCGAAGGTGGGGATGTGGTTGAGTCCCTGAGTGAGCGGGTGCTCGGCCGGGTTGTGGCCGAAGATACCTGGGCGCCCAGCCAGAAAGACAACGAAGACCCCGCTTTGCCCCGCAACACGCTGCTGGACGAGGCCTGGGTCAAGCGGCTGGAAGAGCTGGGGATCGACCGGGTCCAGGTTCGTTCACCGATCACCTGCGAAACCCGCCATGGCGTTTGTGCCATGTGCTACGGCCGTGACCTGGCCCGGGGCCACCTGGTCAACATGGGTGAAGCCATCGGCGTGATCGCTGCACAGAGTATCGGTGAACCCGGTACCCAGCTGACCATGCGGACCTTCCACATTGGTGGTGCCGCATCCAGCGCCGCGGCGGTGGACCACGTGGCGGTCAAAACGGCCGGCACCGTCCGCCTGCACAACCTCAAGGTGGTGCAGCACAAGGATGGCCACCTGGTGGCGGTCTCGCGCTCCGGTGAGATTTCCGTGATCGACGAGTTTGGCCGCGAGCGGGAACGCTACAAGGTGCCCTACGGTGCGCTGATCTCCATCAAAGACGGTGAAGAGGTCAAGGCCGGCCAGACCATTGCTACCTGGGATCCGCACACCCACCCGATTGTTACCGAGGTGGCGGGCCGCATGAAGTTCTCCGACATCGTCGACGGCCTGACCGTCAACGAGCAGGTGGACGATATCACCGGCCTGCAGACCTTCGTGGTGACCGATCCCAAGACTCGGGGCAGTGCCGCCAAGGATCTGCGTCCGACCGTGGCCCTGGTGGACGCCAAGGGTAAGGAACTGTGTCTGGCCGACACCGACATCCCGGCCCAGTACTTCCTGCCGGCTGGCGCCATCGTCAGCCTGCAGGATGGTTCCGAGGTTGGCGTGGGCGACGTGGTCGCGCGGATTCCCCAGGAATCCAGCAAGACCCGCGACATCACCGGTGGTCTGCCGCGGGTGGCCGACCTGTTCGAGGCGCGCAAGCCCAAGGAGCAGGCTATCCTGGCCGAAGCCACGGGTATCGTCAGCTTCGGCAAGGACACCAAGGGCAAGCAGCGCCTGGTTATCACCGACAAGGAAGGTACTACCAGCGAAGAGCTGATTCCCAAGTGGCGTCATATCCTGGTGTTCGAGGGTGAGCACGTGGAGAAGGGCGAAATCGTCGTGGACGGTGAGCTCAATCCCCATGACATCCTGCGCCTTCTGGGCGTGGAACCGCTGGCCGCTTACCTGGTCAAGGAGATCCAGGACGTCTACCGGTTGCAGGGTGTGAAGATCAACGACAAGCACATCGAGGCCATCATCCGGCAGATGCTGCGCAAGGTTCAGATCACCGAGTCCGGTGATACCCGCCTGCTGCGCGGCGAACAGCTGGATCGCAATCGCGTGCTGGAAGAAAACGAGCAGGCCGCCAAGCGTGATGAAGCCCCCGCCAAGTACGAGCGCGTACTGCTGGGCATCACCAAGGCATCCCTGGCCACCGAGTCGTTCATCTCCGCTGCCTCCTTCCAGGAGACCACGCGGGTTCTGACCGAGGCTGCCGTACGCGGTACCCGGGACGAGCTGCGCGGCCTCAAGGAAAACGTCATCGTCGGCCGCCTGATCCCGGCCGGCACCGGCCTGGCCTACCACGAAGAGCGCCGCCGCAAGCGACGCGGCGTGGCGGCTGAGCTGGCGTCGATGATGGAAGAGGCAGAGCTGGGTGAAGGTGAGACCTCTTCGGAAACCGAGGAAGTCTCGGAGGATTGATTGCTCCGTAATCAGCGCGAAGAAAAGGGGGCTCATTGCCCCCTTTTTTTGGCGAACGCCTGCTGCGCAGGCTCGTGAAGGTGGCTCGCTGCGCTTCGCCGGCTTGTATGAAATTCTCCGGGCTGTTCGAAGGGCAAACAACCGGCGAAGCGCAGCGAGCCACCCCAAGCGTGCAAAGCACGCGCTCTTCAGGCTGCGCCAGCAGCCGCCCACTAGAACGCGCAGCGTTCGTTCACCAGGCCGAAGGCCGTTCACCAGCGCCCGCAGGGCGCGTTCACCAGCTCGCGCAGCGAGCGTTCACAGACAAACGTCCGCTTCGGAGGGCGTTTTTTTGCGTACGAATTACCCCCCCTTGAATTCCCAAAATTCCCTATGACATACTGATTCGCGCAAACAGCCGGAAACGGCACACAATTCGGGGGTTTCAGGAGCTCTACAAGCCTTGACACCCCAGGGGGAACTCTCTAGAATTCTCGCTCTTCCGACAGGCGGGCTTAGCCCTGCCTGTCGTTGTTTTCTGAGGAACAAAAAAGTTTTATGTCGACTATCAACCAGTTAGTACGAAAGCCGCGCAAGCCGAAGGTGTACAAGAGCAATGTGCCGCACCTGGAATCCTGCCCGCAAAAGCGGGGAGTGTGCACGCGCGTGTACACCACGACCCCGAAGAAGCCCAATTCTGCCCTCAGGAAAGTGGCGCGGGTGCGGCTGACCAACGGGTATGAAGTCACCAGCTACATCGGCGGTGAAGGCCACAACCTGCAGGAGCACTCGGTGGTGCTGATCCGCGGGGGTAGGGTCAAGGACCTGCCTGGTGTGCGTTACCACGTTGTTCGCGGCAGCCTGGACACGGCTGGCGTGTCGGATCGCAAGCAGGCCCGTTCCAAGTACGGCGCAAAGCGACCGAAGTAAGCAGCGACAGGACTGAACGAAAATGTCGAGAAAAAAGACGAATTACACCCGCGAGCTGCTGCCGGATCCCAAGCACGGCAGTGAAATGATTGCGCGCTTCATCAATATGGTGATGAAGAGCGGCAAGAAGTCTGTAGCCGAGCGCATCGTTTATGGGGCCCTGGACACCATCGGCAGCCGCCGTGCGGAAGACGCCGTTGAAGTTGTCGAGCAGGCGCTGGAAAACGTCAAGCCGGTGGTGGAAGTGAAGTCCCGCCGGGTCGGTGGTGCAACCTATCAGGTGCCCGTCGAGGTACGCCCGAATCGCCGGGTGGCCCTGGCCATGCGCTGGGTGATCGATGCTGCCCGCAAGCGCGGCGAGGCCAACATGCCTCTCAAGCTCGCCGGCGAACTGTTGGACGCGGCAGACCAACGTGGTGCTGCCATTAAGAAACGAGAAGAAACCCACCGGATGGCAGAAGCCAACAAGGCCTTCTCCCACTACCGCTGGTAATCAAACTTTAGGTGTAATCGTGGCTCGCAAGACCCCCATTAACCGTTATCGCAACATCGGCATCATGGCTCACATCGATGCGGGTAAGACGACAACGACCGAACGTGTTCTGTTCTATACCGGCGTGTCTCACAAGATTGGTGAGGTGCACGACGGCAATGCCACCATGGACTGGATGGAGCAGGAGCAGGAGCGCGGCATTACTATTACGTCGGCTGCGACCACCTGTTTCTGGAGCGGCATGGACCAGCAGTTCCCGGAGCATCGAATCAACATCATCGACACCCCGGGGCACGTGGACTTCACCATCGAGGTGGAGCGGTCCCTGCGCGTACTGGACGGTGCCGTGGCGGTGTTCTGCGCCGTGGGTGGCGTTGAGCCCCAGTCCGAGACGGTCTGGCGCCAGGCCTCCAAGTACCAGGTGCCCCGCATGGCGTTCGTCAACAAAATGGACCGCCAGGGAGCCGACTTTCAGCGTGTCACCAAGCAGATTCGTGAGCGCCTGGGCGCCAACGCCGTGCCTATCCAGCTCAACATCGGCGCCGAGGAAAACTTTGAAGGTGTCATCGACCTGGTGCGCATGAAGGCCATCATGTGGAACTCCGAGGATATGGGTGTCACCTACGAGGCCGTCGAGATTCCGGAGAACCTGAAAGCCGAGGCAGAGGCTGCCCGGGAATTCATGCTGGAGGCCGCCGCGGAGTCTACCGAAGAGCTGATGGAAAAGTACCTGGAAGATGGTGATCTGTCAGAGGAAGAGATTCGCGAGGGCCTGCGTGCCGGTACCCTGGCCAACGAGCTGGTGCCCGTGATGTGTGGCACCGCGTTCAAGAACAAGGGTGTTCAGGCCATGCTGGACGCGGTGATCCATTACATGCCGGCCCCGGACGAGGTTCCGGCCATCAAGGGTATCCTGGACGACGAGAGCGAGGGCACCCGGTCGAGCAGCGACGACGAGCCGTTCGCAGCGCTGGCGTTCAAGATTGCCACCGATCCCTACGTGGGCACGCTGACCTTTTTCCGGGTTTATTCCGGGGTGGTCAACGGCGGTGACACGGTTTTCAACCCGGTGAAAAGCAAGAAGGAGCGGCTGGGCCGGATCCTGCAGATGCACGCCAACACCCGGGAAGAGATCAAGGAAGTCCGGGCTGGCGATATCGCTGCCGCGGTGGGTCTGAAGGACGTCACCACCGGTGACACCCTGTGCGCCATTGGTGACGAAATCACCCTGGAGCGCATGGAATTCCCCGAGCCGGTGATCGCCGTGGCGGTGGAGCCCAAGACCAAGGCCGACCAGGAAAAGATGGGTGTGGCCCTGAGCAAGCTGGCCCAGGAGGATCCGTCCTTCCGCGTCAGCACCGACGAAGAGTCGGGCCAGACCATCATCGCCGGCATGGGCGAGCTGCACCTGGACATCATCGTCGATCGTCTGCGTCGCGAGTTCAGCGTGGAAGCCAATGTGGGCAAGCCCCAGGTGGCCTACCGCGAATCTTTCAAGGCACCGGTGGAAGCCGAAGGCAAGTTCGTGCGCCAGTCCGGTGGGCGTGGTCAGTACGGCCACGTCAAGCTGAGGGTTGAACCGCTGGAGCGCGGTGCCGGGTACGAGTTCGTCAATGAAATCGTCGGTGGTGTCGTGCCGCGGGAATACATTCCCTCGGTGGACAAAGGCTGTCAGGAGCAGGTGAACTCGGGCGTGCTGGCCGGTTACCCGGTGGTCGACGTGAAGGTCACCCTGTTCGACGGGTCTTACCACGAAGTGGACTCCAACGAGATGGCGTTCAAGATCGCCGGCTCCATGGGTTTCAAGGAAGCGGCCAACAAGGCCGGTATCAACCTGCTGGAACCCATCATGAAAGTCGAAGTGGTGTGCCCCGAAGACTACATGGGTGACGTCATGGGCGACCTGAATCGTCGCCGCGGCATTGTCCAGGGCATGGAAGACTCGCCGGCAGGCAAGCTGGTGCGCGCCAACGTTCCCCTGGCTGAAATGTTCGGTTACGCCACCGACCTGCGGTCCATGACCCAGGGCCGTGCGACCTACAGCATGGAGTTCGACCACTATTCGGAAGCGCCGGCCAGTATCGCCGACGCCGTTATCAACCAGGCCTGAGCAACAGGCAGGACTTAAGACTCGTTACGGGATTGCGCCAATGGCCAAAGAAAAATTTGAAAGAACAAAACCGCACGTAAACGTGGGTACGATTGGACACGTTGACCATGGTAAGACGACGCTGACGGCGGCGTTGACGAAGGTGTGCGCAGAGGCGCGCGGTGGTGAGTTCAAGGCCTACGACCAGATCGACAACGCGCCGGAAGAGAAGGCGCGTGGGATCACCATTGCGACGGCGCACGTGGAGTACG
>JAAUYH010128054.1_pt1 | contig 15934 bp, 14 predicted proteins | sample 7278061 | NCBI WGS metagenome assembly JAAUYH01 (sample SAMN14350203, study PRJNA611818) | marine sediment metagenome | isolation source: surface marine sediment (0.6m) | place: French Polynesia: Moorea | collected 2018-08
CATGGCAGACGGCACCGCCGGCGCGGTGGGCGAGGCCGTGAGTGACGCGGTGAGCGATGCCGTCGAGAGCCTGACCAGCACGGGAGCCGAGACCGCGGCCGAGGGTGCCGATGCGTCCGTAACTCAAGGTGCCGAGGACGCGTCCGGCGAAACCTCCGAGGGTGATGCGGCTGCGGAGACGTCGAGCGAAGAGTCCGCGACCGAAGAAACCGCTGGCGATGCCGGGACCGCGGCGACCGAGGAAACGGCCGAAGACACCGGGACCGAGGCCACCGAAGAGACCGCCGGGGATTCCGGCGCGGGCGTGGCGGAGCTGTTTACGCTCGACGGGTTCGACCTCGGCAAGGTGGTCGAGTTCATCGACGGCTCGGACCTTGGCCTTGTGCAGAAGACCGCGCTGAAGACGGCGATCGAGCAGGCCGGGGAGAATCCGGAGCTGCTGGGGGCCACGCTCGAGCAGGCCAGGGCCGCGCTGGGGCTCTAGGGTCCCGCGTCAGACGGAAACGAGGCGGGCGCCCGATCGGGGCGCCCGTTTTTCATTGCCGTTGCAGAGCGGGGATGTCCGACAGGTGGTGCACCCAGTCGGCGCGGCCCTCGGTCCAGTAGGCCTCGGTCGGGACCGCGAAATTGCAATCCTCGAAATTGCCGCCGCCGATGCCGATCTGGCCGCGCGCGAAATCCGCCAGCCAATAGACCGAGACGCCGCAGGTCGGGCAGAAGCGCAGCTCGAGCCCGCGGCCGTCCTGCGCGTCGCGGCGGTAGCCCTTGGTGTCGCCCTGAATCGTCACCTGATCCGGGGGCCAGTAGGTCGAGACGGAAAAGGCCGAGCCGGATTTGCGCCGGCAATCGAGGCAGCTGCAGGTCAGCACGCGGTCGGGCTCGCCCGTGGTGGTGACGGTGAGCGCGCCGCAGACGCAGCGCGCGGTGCGGGTGGTGTCGGACATGGGGCGGCCTCCGGTTTGGAGGGAGCCTAGCGCGCCGGGGGCCTTGTGGGAACGGTCAGCCGACGAAGGCCTTTTCGACGACGTATTCGGCGGGCTCCGAATTGGCGCCCTCGCGCAGGCCGAAGCCTTCGAGGATCTCTTTCAAATCCATGTTCAGCCCGATCGAGCCGCAGACCATGGCGCGGTCGGTTTCGGGCGAAATGGCGTCGATGCCGAGATCCTTGAAGAGCGTGCCATCCTGGATCAGCGTGGTGATGCGGCCCATCCTCGGGCTCTCATCACGAGTCGTGGTGGGGTAGTAGGTGAGCTTGCCGGCGAAGCCGTCGCCGATCAGTTCGGCGAGCAGCTCGTCGCTGCGGATGCTCTCGATCAGGTCCTCGCCGTACTTGAGCTCGGCCACCTCGCGGCAGGTATGGGTGAGGATGATCTGGTCGTAATCCTCGTAGGTCTGCGGATCGCGCAAGAGCGAGGCGAAGGGCGCAATGCCTGTGCCGGTGGCGAAGAACCAGAGCCGCTTGCCGGGCAGAAGTGCGTCATGCACGAGGGTGCCGACGGGTTTGGGGCGCAAGATCACCTGATCGCCGGGCTGGATGTGCTGCAGGCGGCTCGTGAGCGGGCCGTCCTGGACCTTGATCGAGTAGAATTCGAGCTCGTCATCCCAGGACGGGCTGGCGATGGAATAGGCGCGCAGGATCGGTTTCGCCTTGCCGGTCTTGGGGTCCGGATCGCCCATCAGGCCGATCATCACGAACTCGCCGGAACGGAAGCGCAGGGACGCGGGCCGCGTGGTGCGGAACCGGAACAGGCGATCGGTGTAGTGCTGCACCTCGGTGACGGTCTGCGCATCGGGCAGGGCCATCACGGGCTTGGTGGGGTTTTCGGCGATATTCATCGGTTCGGTCGGATCCCGGTGTCAGGCGAACCTGACAGGTCCGCGAAGTTGAACGTATGTAGCTTGGATTGCGGGGCCGCGAAAGCCCAAGCGGGCGCGACGGAGTGTCGTTACGTGCTCTGTGGCGTCCTTGAAGGCGGCGCGGTGGCGTTTTCCGTCACGGAAAACGGGCCGGAATTTGGATCAAATTCCGGTCACCGGTTCGAGAGTTTTCTGCTGGGCGTCGGCCAGGTGTGCATCCAGCGCGCCGTCGGGGTGGATTTCGGCGTCGAGAAGCCGGATCTGCGCGTGGGCTTCGTCCTCGATTTGCTCGGCGAGGGTCCGGTCGGGCGTCCAGCGGTCGTCGGCGGTCAGGTAGACGCGCGTGCCGGTATTGGGAGCTGTAGCGGCGATGATCTTTGGGGGAAAAGGGCCGGTCATGGGGGCTGGTCCTTCGTGGCTTTTTAAACCTAGAGTTGTATTGCAGCGTGCTCGATCGTCCGTATGACATGTTCAGTGTAGGAAATTTTGACCGGGTTTGGCCATTGCCTGGGCAAAATAAGAACGTATGTTCTGAATCTGTGTCTAAACCACGATAATTGCGTGGAAAACGGAAAGGCCTGGCCATGGATATTCGCCTCGATGCGATGGACCGCAAGATCCTGGGCGCCTTGCAGCGGGATGCAAGTCAGTCTCTGGATGAGATTGCCAGGGCGGTGGGGTCCTCGAAGACGCCGGTCTGGAACCGGATCCGCAAGATGCGCGAGGCCGGTGTGATCGGGCAGCAGACGGTGATCCTCGATGCCGAGAAGCTGGGGTTCGAGGCCTGTTTCTTCGTGCTGATCCGCACCGCGGAGCACGAGGCGGAGTGGCAGGAGCGGTTTCTGGCGGCCCTGCGGGCGCGGCCCGAGGTGATGGAGGCGCACAGGTTGGCCGGCGAGATCGACTATATCCTGAAGGTGCGGGTTGCGAATGCGCGGGCCTATGACGCGTTCTACCAGGCGCTGATCTCGGACGTGAAGATCTACAACGTCACCGCGCTTCTCAGCATGGAAGAGATCAAGTCGACGACGATGCTGCCGTTGTGATCGGTCAGGGCCGGCCCGCGGCGAGGGTCTCGATCACAGGCACCAGTTTCTGTGCCAGCCCCTGCGAGAGGCCGCCCGAGATCACGCCGGTGTCGCCCGCGCCGATCCCGGAATCCTCCCAGAGCACCAGCCGGCCGGGGCGCGGGCCGTTGGCATCGGCGTAGAGCGAGAGCCAGATGAAGGCGGCGGTCGGCGTGTCCGTGGCGCGGATATAGGCGGTCAGGTGCACCGGGTTTTTCAGCTTGGCGTCCGAGGTCAGGTATTCGTCCGTGCCGAAGCCCCATTCGGTTCGGCCGAGATGCCGGACTTCGAGCCCGTTCGCCCTGGCCGTGGCGGCGACGGCGTCCATCAGCGGGTCGCACATGCCGTTGGCGAAGTCCTCGCGGGTGAAGCTGACGCATTGGGTGACGAGCGTGTCGAATCCCGCGGCCTTCTCAGGGGAGAGGACGCGTTCCTGCGCCGTGGCGGGGAGTGCGACGAAAAGGGCGGCGAGGACGGGGGCGAGGCGTTTCAAATCGGTGGCCTTTGGGTGGACTGCGTTTGAGGTATTGGGGAACCTCGGTTGGATTGTGTCAAGTGGCTGACGTTGTGCGGGTTTTTGAGGTGGGGAATTTCTGCTGAGAGGCGCTTGAGGGATCGCTGCGCTTCCTCAAGGCGCCTTTTCGAGTGTTTGTGAGTCGGACCCGCGTCAAGGACCTGTGGCCGCCTTCGGCGGTGCTTCGCATCCTTGACCCGGGCCCGACTCACGTGGGCGAGATCATCAGGCGTTCGAGGCCGTGGAAGTGGTAGAGATTGGCGTAGGTGGGGGGCTCGGCGAGGGTCAGGTTTGGGAGCCGCTGAAAGAGCGTTGGGAGGGCGACTTGGAGTTCGAGGCGGGCCAGCGGGGCGCCGACGCAGAAATGCAGGCCGGCGCCGAAGGCGAGGTTGGGTTTGGCTTTGCGCGCCGGGTCGAAACGGTGCGGGTCGGGATAGGCCGCGGTGTCGCGCCCTGCCGAGGCGAGGAGGCAGGCGACCTGGTCGCCGCGGGTGAAGCGGTGGCCGAAGAGGGTGACGTTATCGTAAGCGTAGCGGGTGAAGACGTGCAGCGGCGGATCGTGGCGGAGGATTTCCTCGGTGAGCGCATCGGCGTTTTCCGGGGTGGGGCGAATCCGGGTTTCCAGCAGGGTTTTCACCCCGTTGCCCATTGTATGCACCGTCGCCTCGTGGCCGGCGTTCAGCAGGAGAATGCAGGTGGTGATCAGCTCGTCGGTGGAGAGGCGGTCGCCGTCTTCCTCCGCGGCGATGAGCTGGGTGATCAGGTCGTCGGCGGGGCGGGTGCGGCGGTCTTCGACATGGCTGCGAAGGTAGGCGGAGAAGGCGGAGGCCGCGGCGGAGGCGGCCTCTTCGATCGCGCGATCCCGGCGGGCCTGGTACATCGCGACCATGGTGTTGGACCAGTCGAGAAGCTGCGGCGCCATGGCCTCGGGCACACCGAGAAGGCGGGCGATGACGATGACCGGGATCGGGGTGCAATAGGCGGGGATCAGGTCGAAGTCATCGTCGGGGAAGGCGTCGATGAGAGTGTGGCAGAGCGCCTCGATCTCGGGCTGCATGGACGCGATCCGGCGCGAGGTGAAGGCGCGCAGCACGAGGGACCGCAGGCGGGTGTGGCGCGGGGGTTCGGCGTCGAGCATCGAGTGTTGCTCGACATCGCGGAAGGGGATCAAGTGGGCGGGCGTCTCTTGCACCAGCTCGGGCGGGATTTCGCGGCCGAAGCGGCGGTCGCGCAGGATCGTGTTCACCGCCTCATAGGTGGTTGCCGCGGGCATGCCGTAGTCGTGCCAAAGGACCAGCGGACCTAGCGCGCGGGCGCGGTCATAGAACGGGTAGGGGTTCTGGACGAAGCCCGGTTCGGTGGGCGACTGGGAGATGCGCGGCAGCATGGGGCGGAGCGTGCGGCAAAGCGTCTGGCCTTTGCAAGCGGTGCTTTCTAGACTGGGCGTCATGGGAGGGTTTTCGGCGCATCGGCTGGGGTTTCTGGCGGCGTTCCTGTTGGCCGTGGCGGCGTTCGCGGGCGGCGTGGGCTGGTTTGCCTTCACCTCGGCGCTGGGGCAACTCGAGGAACGCGGGCGGGCAGACCTGTCGCTGGCATCGGACCGGCTGACGGGGCAGTTGCAGCGGTACCGGGAGCTGGCGGTGCTGCTGGCGGATCATCCGGCGTTGATTTCTGCTTTGGAGGACGGGTCGGGGTCCGAGGCGAGCGCCTTGCTGACACGCAAGGCGGACGTGTCCGGGTCGCTGGGCGTTTTGCTGGCCGATGAGAGGGGGCGGATCGTGGCGGCCTCGGCGGGGGTGGCGGAGGGGCGCGTGACCGGTACGCCGCATTTCGAACGCGCGATGACGGGCGCGCTGGGCGTGTTCCATTGGGTCGAGGCGGGCTCCGGGCAACGGGTCTATGCCTATGCCGCGCCGGTCTTTGCCCCCGACGGGCCCGCGCAGGGCGCGGTGATCGTCGAGGCGGACATGGCGGGGCTGGAGTGGAACTGGCCCGCCGATCCCTCGCCGGTGTTTTTCAGCGACGAGACGGGGCTTGTCTTCGTGGCGAACCGGTCGGAGCTGGTGCTGACGGCCCGGCGGGATGCGGTGGAGGGCGCGCGGGCGTTTCCGGCGCATGTGTCGCGCTTCGTCGACGGGCATGATTTGTGGACGGTGGACGGGGGCCCGTATGTGCCGGCGCGGGCGTTGCACCTGACGCTACCGCTGCCGGTGATCGGGATGACGGGGGAGATCCTGCTGGATCTCGGGACGGTGCTGAACCTCGCGCTCTTGCAGGCGGCGGTGGCGGCGGCCTTGTGCCTCGCGTTCGGGGCGATGCTCTATCTGGCAACCGAGCGGCGGCGGGACTTGGCGGAGAAGCTGCGGGCCGAGGCGGCGGTGACGGCGGCGCTTGAGGCGCGGGTGGCGGAGCGGACCGGGGAGCTGTCGGAGGCGAATGCCGAGTTGGTGCGCGAGGTGGGCGAGCGCAAGGAGGCCGAGGCGGCGCTGAAACGCGCGCAGGCGGATCTGGTGCAGGCGGGGAAATTGTCGGCTCTGGGGCAGATGTCGGCGGGGATTTCGCACGAGTTGAACCAACCGTTGATGGCGATCCAGTCCTTTGCGGAGAACGGGGCGGTTCTCTTGGAACGCGGCAAGGCCGAGGCGGCGGGGGAGAATCTCGGCCGGATCGGAGAGATGGCGCGGCGCATGGGGCGGATCATTCGGAACCTGCGGGCCTTTGCGCGACAGGAAAAGGCCGAGATGGCGGATGTGGACCTGGTCGCCGTGGTGGATGCGGCGCTGGAGATCGCGCGGCCGCGGTTGACGAATGCAGGCGTGGCGCTGCTTTGGCCGCGCCCGGCCGGGCCGGTCATGGTGCGCGGCGGCGAGGTGCGGTTGCAGCAGGTGGTGCTGAACCTCGTGTCGAACGCTGTTGACGCGATGGAGGGGCGCGCTGCGCCGCGTGTCGAGGTGGCGCTCGAGGCCGGCGATCCGGTGGTTCTGACCGTTCGCGACACCGGGCCGGGGATCACCGAGCCCGACCGGATTTTCGACCCGTTCTACACCACGAAAGAGGTCGGCGGGTCCGAGGGCATGGGGCTGGGGCTCTCGATTTCCTACGGATTGGTGCAAAGCTTTGGCGGTGCGATCCGGGGGCGGAACCATCCCAGCGGAGGGGCCGTGTTTACGGTTGAACTGAGCCCGGCGCGGCTGGAGCGGGCGGCATGATCGACAAGGTGCTGCTGGTGGAGGACGACAAGCCGGTGCGCGAGGCGCTGGGCCAGACGCTGGAACTCGCCGATCTGCGGCCGGTGCTGGCAGGGTCCTATATCGAGGCCAAGGACCATATCGCGCCGGGGTTTGCGGGGGTGGTGGTCTCGGATATCCGGATGCCGGGCAAGGACGGGTTCGCGCTCTTGGAGCATGCGCAGGGGGTCGATCCGGACCTTCCGGTGATCCTGCTGACCGGCGAGGGGGATATCCCGATGGCGGTGCGGGGGATATCGGCCGGGGCGTTTGGCTTTCTGGAAAAACCCTGCGCGCCGAGTGACCTGGTCTCGGTGGTGGAGAAGGCGCTGAAGACGCGGGCCTTGGTGCTGGAGAACCGGCGGCTGAAACAGCAGCTCACGGCGGGGGACGCGGCGGCGCGGCTCCTCTTCGGCCAGTCGGCGCAGGCCGAGGCGCTCAGGGACCGTGTGCGCGCGGTGGCACGGACCTCGGCGGAGGTGCTGATCACCGGAGAGCCGGGGACCGGGACGGCGAAGGTGGCCGAGGTGATCCATCTCTTGTCGGGGGCCGCGGCGCAGCCGTTCCAGAAGATCCCCTCGGCGACGGCCGGGCCGGGGCAGTTGGCGGAGGCGTTCGAGACGGCGAAGGGCGGGACGCTCTTCCTCGACGAGGTCGCTGCCTTGCCGCCCGAGGGGCAGTTTGCCTTGCTGGAACGGCTTGAGGCCCCGGGAGGCGTGCGGGTGCTCGGGGGCACCTATCGCGACCTCGAGGAAGAAGCACGCGCGGGGCGGTTCAACCCCGATCTCTTCTTCAAGCTCGACGTGATGCGGGTTCGGATTCCGTCGCTCAGGGAGCGCCCCGAGGATATTCCGGTGCTCTTCCGCCATTACGTCGCCATTGCGTGCGAGCAGGCCGCGCTGCCGGTGCCCGAAATTCCGGCGGACGTGATTGCACGGCTGATGGCGCAGGACTGGCCGGGCAATGCGCGCGCGCTGATGAACGCGGCGATGCGCTTTGCCATGGGGCTGGGGGAACAAGACAAGGACGAAGGTCAGGGCCTTGCAGAGCGCATGGCGCAGGTGGAGCGGTCCTTGCTGGCGGATGCCTTGCAGCGCCATGGTGGGAATGCGACCGAAGCGGCGCGTGCACTGAAGCTGCCGCGCAAGACCTTCTACGACAAGCTCGCGCGCCACGGGCTAAGGGCCGAGGCCTACCGCTGACCCCGGTGGACAGTCCCGCGCGGCGGGCCTAAATCTTTGCGCATTGGCCCGCAGGGGCGTCCATCGATGGGTTCTGCCATGCCCGACCTGATCGTCTATTACGCCCATCCCGGGCAGCGGTTTTCCAACGTCAATGCCGAGATGTGGCGCCGGGCGCAGGGGGTCGAGGGGATCACGCGCGTGGACCTCTATGCCGAATACCCGCGCTTCGACATCCGCATCGACCGCGAGCAGCAGCGGCTTCTCGACCACGACATCATCCTCTTTCAATGTCCGCTGTTCTGGTACTCGACGCCGTCGATCCTCAAGGAGTGGCAGGACCTGGTGCTGGAACACGGATTTGCCTATGGCGCGGGGGGCACGAAGCTGGCGGGAAAGCGGATGATGCTGGCGCTGACGGCGGCGGGCCCCGAGGACGCCTATACCGCCGATGGCTACCAGCATCACCACCTGCGCACCTTCCTGCGCCCGCTGGAGCAGACGGCGCGGCTTTGCAAGATGCGGTTCCTGCCGCCTTATGTCCTCTACGGCGCATTGAAGGCGCCGGGCGCGGGGCAGGTCGAGCCCCATGCGGAAGGATATGTCCGGCTCTTGAAGGGGCTCGCCGAGGGGCGGTTCGACGAATACGAGGCCGACCGGAACGAGGTGCTGACCGCCGACACGCTGCCGCTTTGGAACGAGGTGTAGGCCATGGATTTCCTCTCTCTCGCCTTTCTCTTCCTGATCGCCGGTGTTATCGCGGTGCCTTTGGCGTCGAAACTGGGGCTGGGGTCGGTTCTGGGCTACCTGATTGCCGGGATCGCGATCAGCCCTCTTCTCGCGGCCTTCGATGTGGATGTGGTCAGCCTGCAGCATTTCGCCGAATTCGGCGTGGTGATGATGCTGTTCCTTGTCGGGCTGGAGTTGGAGCCGAAACTGCTCTGGCAGATGCGCAACCGGCTCTTGGGGCTGGGCGGGCTGCAGGTCGGGGTCACGGCGCTGGCCTTCATGGGGATCGCGATGCTGTTCTCGATGCCCTGGACGATTGCCCTTGCGATCGGGCTCATTGCCTCGCTGAGCTCCACGGCGATCGTGCTGCAGACCCTGAACGAGAAGGGGCTGATGAATTCGGACGGCGGGCGGGCGTCGTTCCAGGTGCTTCTGTTCGAGGATATCGCGGTGATCCCGATGCTGGCGCTGATCCCGCTTCTGGCGATGCCGGACCTGATGGAGAGTTTCGCGGGGCATGGCGCGGAGGCGCATGGCGACGCCGGGCATTCGGATGGCCACGGGGATGCGCATGAAGATGGGCACGGCGATGGACACGGTCCCAGCGGCCCCGCCTGGGTTGAGACCATCCCCGGCTGGCAGCGCGCGCTGGTCACCGTGGCCGCGATCGCGGGGGTGATCGTCGGCGGGTCGTTCCTGACCCGCCCGATCTTCCGGTTCATCGCGCTCGCGAAACTGCGCGAGCTTTTCACCGCCACGGCGCTGATGATGGTGATCGGCATCGCGCTCTTGATGTCGCTGGTGGGCCTCTCGGCGGCGCTCGGCACCTTCCTTGCGGGCGTCGTGCTGGCCAACAGTGAATACCGGCACGAGCTGGAAAGCGACATCGATCCCTTCAAGGGGCTGCTCTTGGGGCTCTTTTTCATGACCGTCGGCGCGGGGATCGATTTTGGGCTGCTTTTCGATCAGATCGGGCTGATCCTGGCGCTGACGGTGCTGCTGATGGCGGTGAAGGCGGCGGTTCTTCTGGGTCTCGCGATCATGTTCAAGATCGAGGGTGCGGACCGGTGGCTCTTCACGTTGGGCCTCGCCCAGGCGGGCGAATTTGGCTTTGTGCTTCTCAGCTTCACCGTGGCCAATGATGTGATCCCGCCGGTGATCGCCGACCAGTTGCTGCTCGTGGTGGCGCTGAGCATGTTGCTGACCCCGGCGCTCTTTATCCTCTACGACAAGGTCATCGCGCCGCGGTATGCCGAGGCGCAGAGCCGAGATCCGGACGAGATCGACGACGAGGCACCAATCATCATCGCGGGGCATGGCCGCTGGGGCGGGATCGTCAACCGGATGTTGTTGGGCGCGGGGTATCACACGGTGGTGCTCGACCATAACTCGCACCAGCTCGACATGCTGCGGACCTTCGGGTTCAAGGTGTTCTACGGCGACGCGACCCGGCCCGACCTGCTGCACGCCGCCGGGATCCGACAGGCGAAGATGATCGTGGTGGCGATCGACGATCGCGATCAGGCGACGCAGCTCGTGCACCACGTGCACCAGAACCATCCGGACGTCTACATCATCGCGCGGGCCCGAGACCGGGACCATGTCTACGAGCTTTACGGTGCGGGCTGCCGCGACATCATCCGCGAGACCTTCGACAGCGGCGTGCGGGCCGGGCGCTCGGCCTTCGAGGCGCTGGGCCTGCATCCCTTCGACGCCGAGCGGCTGGCGCGCGGTTTCGTCGACAATGACCTCCGCGCGATCCGCGAACTGGCCGAGGTCTACCGCGAGGATGTCCCGAACGCCGAGAACGAGGCCTATGTCGCGCGGGCCCTCGAATTGCGCGCCGAGACCGAGGCCGAGATGCGCGGCCATGGCCGGGCCTTTGCCGACCGGATCGACCGGGGCTGGTCGCCGCCGACCCTGAAGGACCTCGAGGCCGAGGTCGAGGACGCTAAGAAGGCGTAGATGGTCTCGGTGGCGGTGATAGGCGCCGGCGTGACCGGCCTGACAGCGGCGCGTCTGCTCGCCGATGCGGGGCTGCCGGTGACGGTGTTCGACAAGGGCCGCGGGCTGGGCGGCCGCCTTGCCGGGCGCCGGGTCGAGGGTGGACGCTTCGATCATGGCGCCACTGGTTTGCAGGCTGACGATCCGGGATTTCGGGCGATGTTGGCTGCGAACGGGGCGGCGTGGCCGGACGCCGAGAACTGGATCGGCGTGCCGTCGATGAATGCTCTGGTGAAACCCTTGGCGGAGGGGTTGGACGTGCGTCTCGGCACCCGCGCGGGGGCGCTGTGGCGGACGGATGTCTGGGCGCTGACGGATATGGCCGACGCGTCTTTGGGACGGTTCGACCGGGTGGTCTGTACCGTCCCGGCGCCGCAGGCGCGGGCGCTGGTGGGGGGCGATGCGGATTTGTGTGCGGCGTTGGACGCGGTGGTTATGGCGCCGCAATGGGCGGTGATGCTGGGCTGGGTGGAGGCTCTGGGCGAGGATTTCGATCTGCTGCGCTCCGGCGCTGCGGTGGAGCTGATCGCGCGGATGGCTGGGAAGCCGGGGCGCGCGGCGGAGATGGACTGCTGGGTGGTGCATGCGAGCGCGGACTGGACTCGGGCGCATCTGGACGTGGAGCGCGAGTCCGTGCCGGGATTGCTGTGGCCGGAGATCGAGGCAGCTGTGGGGCAGAGGTTGCCGCGCGCGGATCATGTCGATGCGCATCGGTGGCTTTATTCCCGGACGGAGGTGCCGCTGGGGCAGCCGTATCTGCAAGATGCCTCGGGCACTTTGTTTCTTGGCGGCGACTGGGCGCTGGGGGCGGGGGCCGAGCAGGGCTATCTCAGCGGCCGGGCGATGGCCGAGGCGCTACTGGCGCAGTCCGGCGGGACCGGGTAGAACCGCGCCATGCCGCGCAGCTTTGACACATTGGCCGCGATCTATTCCGCGCCGTTCGACGCGTTGATCGACGTGCGCAGCCCTGCGGAGTTTGCCGAGGATCACATCCCCGGCGCGATCTCGTTGCCGGTCTTGTCGAACGCCGAGCGCGCGCGGGTCGGCACCATCTACACGCAGGAGAGCGCGTTCAAGGCCCGCAAGATCGGCGCGGCGCTGGTGGCGCGCAACGCGGCCGCACATATCGAGGGGCCGCTGGCGGGGCATGACGGCGGCTGGCGGCCGCTGGTCTATTGCTGGCGCGGCGGGCAGCGGTCGGGGTCCTTCGCCTCGATCCTGCAGCAGATCGGCTGGCGGGTGGAGACGATCGAGGGCGGGTATCGCAGCTACCGCCGGCTGGTGGTGCAGGCGATGCACGAGGCGCCGCTGCCGCACCGGCTGGTGCTGCTCGACGGCAATACCGGGACCGCGAAGACGGAGATCCTGGCGCTGCTGAAGGCGCGCGGGGTGCAGGTGGTGGACCTCGAGGGGTTGGCGGCGCATCGCGGGTCCGTCTTCGGGGCCGTCGAACAGACGCAGCCGTCGCAGAAGGCTTTCGAGGGGAGGCTGGCGGCGGCGTTCGAGGCGTTGGACCCGAGTTTGTCCGTCGTGGTCGAGGCGGAATCGAGCAAGGTCGGCGAGCGGCTGATCCCGCCCTCAGTCTGGGCGGCAATGCGGGTGGCGTCGCGCGTGCGGTTGAGTGCGCCGGTGGCGGCGAGGGCGTGGTACCTGGCGCGGGCCTACGGGGATTTGACGTCTGATTTGAACGTTTTGCGGGAGACTCTTGACCTGTTGGTTCCATTCCACGGGCATGCCCAGGTGGCGGCCTGGCAGGAGATGGCGGCGGCGGGGGCGTTTGTCGATCTGGCCGGAGAACTGGTCGCCCGGCACTACGACGCGCGTTATGCGAAGTCGCGGGATGGGCGGTCGGGCGAGGTTTTGGACGAGGTCGGATTGACGGATTTGGGCGCGGCGGACCTGGAGCGCGCGGCGGATGCGATTGCCGCACGGGTTGGAGCGGTGGAGCCGGTTTAGGTGAACGTGATGAGCGGCGGGCCGTCCTGAATCTCGCCGATGCGGGCGGCGGTGTAGCCCGCGTCCATCAGCTTCTTCAGCAGGGTGTCGGCCTGTTTGGCGGGGACGGCAGCGAGCAGGCCTCCGGCGGTTTGCGGATCGAAGAGCAGGTCGGCGCGGGGACCCTCGGGCAGGACCATGCGGGCGGCGGTCTCACGGTTTTTCGGGAAAAGCGTGGAGCGGATGCCGGCGGCGGCCAGCGCCACGGCGCCATCGAAGAGGGGGATGGCGTCGAGGTCGAGGTTCGCGGAGACGTTCGAGGCGTCGCAAATGCCCATCAGGTGCCCGGCGAGGCCGAAGCCGGTGACGTCGGTCATGGCGTGCGCCTTGCTCAGGATATTGGAGGCCGCGCCCTGCGGCTGCGCCATGGCGGTGAGCAGTTTGGCAATGTGGTCGCCTTGCGCCTTGATCGCCATCTCGGCAGCCAGCAGCGTGCCCGAGCCGATGGGTTTCGTCAGGATCAGCGCGTCACCGGGTCGGGCGCCGGCGAGTGTGATCGGGTCGGTCTCGCAGAGGCCGGTGACGATGAAGCCGACAGTGAGCTCGGACCCGAGCGTGGTGTGGCCGCCGACGATCTCGGCCCCGGCGTCTGTGAAGACCTCGCTCGCGGCCTGCATGATCTCTGAAAGCCAGGGGCCCTGCATCGCGTCAGCCATCCTGGGCAGGATCACGGTGGCGAGTGCCGCCTGCGGGGCGGCGCCCATGGCCCAGATGTCTCCCAAAGCGTGCACGGCGGTGATGCGGGCGAGGGTCCAGGGATCCTCGGTGAAGGCGCGCAGGTGATCGGTGGTGATCACCTGACGCGCGTCGCCAGTGGCGAGGATGGCGGCGTCGTCGCCGGGGCGGCTGAGGATGTCGTTGCGGTTGCTCATGGGCAGCGTCTGGAGGACGCCGGACAGGGTGCCGCCGCCGACCTTGGCGCCGCATCCGCCGCACATCGGCTTCTCGCCAAGCGCTTCGCGCAGACCGGCGGCGGCCTCACGCGGTGGGGGTGGCGGGGCCATGGGGGTCAAGTCCTTGAACTTTTCCATGAATTTGCGATCGATGCGGTCCTTCCAACGCCAGAGCCTGGGGCCCTCGATCCGCATCCCCCATTTGTCGGCGAGCGCCGATTTGCCGCCCAGCGAGATCAGTTTGAGATAGTCGCGCTGGGGGCGGTAGCGGCGGCGCTGGCGGCCGGTGAGATCGGCGCGTAGGTTGTGGTAGAGCACGGGTGCCTCGCGCACCGCATAGACCCCGGCCTTGGGGCGCGGGTCGGGCAGATGCGCGCAGTCGCCCGCGGCATAGATCGCCGGGTCGGAGGTGCGAAGCTGGTCGTCGATAGTCAGGAAACCATCAGTGAGGGCAAGGCCGGTGTCGGCGAGCCAGTCGTGCGGGCGGGCACCGGCAACGGTGACAGTGAAGCGGCTGGGGACCTCGGTCTGGTCGGCGAGGGTGACGGTTTCCGCGGAGACGCTGGCGGCCTCGGTGTGCTCGCGCAGGGAGACGCCGAGGCGGGTCATGTGACTCAGAAGGGCGGCCCTGGGCCCGGGGCCAAGGCCGGGCAGGGCGGTGTCGCGCTCGAGCACGGTGATCTGCGGCGTGGCCCCGTCCGTGCGCAAGGCATGGGCCATCGCGAGGCTGAGCTCGATGCCGCCGACGCCGCCTCCGATGACAGCGATCTCGGGCGGGGTGCCTTGCCGGACGACCTCGCGGAACCGGACCCAGTCCTTGGCGTAAGGCCCAAGCGGTTTGGCGGGTACGGCGTGCTCGGCATAGCCCGGCAGGTCGGGCACGGCGCTGGTGATGCCGATATTGATCGAGGCGATGTCGTAAGGAATCGGCGCGCGGCCGGGGACGTGAATTTGGCGTTTCTCGCGGTCGATGGCATTGGCAATGCCGAGGATCACGCGGGCGCCGGCGAAGCGAGCGAGTTGTATCAGATCGATAGAGAGGTCGTTGCGGGCGTAGTGCCCGGCGACGAAGCCCGGCAGCATGCCGGTATAGGGCGCGGTGGGGCCGGGGTTTATGACGGTGAGGCGGGTGCCGGGCAGGGGGTTCATGCCCCAGCGGCGCAGGACCAGCGCGTGGGTATGGCCACCGCCGATCAGCACCAACTCTCGCGTCAGGGGCAGGGGGGCTTGCATCGTCTCGGGCACTCTCCTCGCCTGAATTGCTAGCGGGGAATGCCGGGTTTGGCGAGGGGCGAAGGGTCGCGCGGTGGCGAATTCCGCGACGGAATTCGGGTCGGAATTCGTGTCGAATTCCGGGTGCCTGGTGGCTCAGGGGGCGCGCCAGACGCCGTGCCAGCCGTCAGAGCGCGTGTAGAGCCCTCGGCGGTGATAGTCGGCGGCAAGATGCACGATGTCGATCTCGGCGATGTGCAGCGTGAGCACCGCGAACTGCGCGGCGTCGGGCGCGCGGTCATAGGCGTCGGAGGCGGGGATCGGCGTGCCCGGGGCCGGGGTGACGCCGTAGGACAGGCGGGAGAGCGGCGGGACCTTCGCCCAGGTCTCCGTCACGTCGGCGCCGGTGCTGATGGTCACCTTTCCGCGCAGGCGGAGTTGCAGCTGCGCCTCGGGGTCCCAGAGATGCAGCGCGGCGCGGGGATCGGCGCGAAGCTCGGCGACCTTGACCGAGCCGATGTCGGTGTGGACCTGCACCGTGCCTGCTGTCCGGTCGGCGCCGCGCAAGGCGACCATGCGGGCCTCGGGGCCACCCTCGAGACCCTTCGTTGACAGAACAACGTAGCGCATCGGGGACTGGGCGTCGGCCACGCCGCGGTCCATCTCGGCCCAGGCGCGGTCGAGAAACCCGGGCAGGGTTTTCGACCAGTCACTCATATCCCGTCATCTCGAGGTAGCCGCGTCCCGGATGGCTGCCGGTGGCACGGACCGGGCCCTCCCAGTAGGAGATCGCCGTGGGCATCCAGCTTTGCGGGTTCATCGCGGCGACGGTGATGTCGAGGCCGCGCTCGGGCAGGAGGAGGCGCCAGGTGGTGGGGACGGCGCGGCCGGCGACTTGCGACCAGACCAGGGCCTCGGTCTGCAATACCCCGGCCTCGTAGGGCGTCGGCGTGCCGTCGGGAGCGATCCAGGTCGCGACGGTATAGGCCGGATCGACTGACGAGCGCAGGCGGTATCCCATCAGCTTCTCGCCGGTGTCGAAATGCAGAGAGAACCAGTCCCAACCGGTCTGGTCCTCGGTGAGCGGCTGCGAGGACCATTCGCGGTCCATCCAGCCCTGGCCGGTGACCTCGACGGGGCCCTTGGGCAGGGTGAGCGTGCCTTTGAAGCGGTAGAAGGGCTGCGAGTAGTAATGGCTGGCCTGGCCGGCCTCTGATTTTACGGAAAACCCCTCGGCGCCCTGCGGAACGAAGAG
>JAAUYH010206958.1_pt1 | contig 15934 bp, 15 predicted proteins | sample 7278061 | NCBI WGS metagenome assembly JAAUYH01 (sample SAMN14350203, study PRJNA611818) | marine sediment metagenome | isolation source: surface marine sediment (0.6m) | place: French Polynesia: Moorea | collected 2018-08
CTTCACTACTTTGATTCTGTATTAAGAATTCTAGTGCATCTATTTGTTGTGTTAAACCAGCAGGAAGATCAGGATTAAAATTGGTTGCTCCTGATGTGGCACCGCCAATAGCAAAGTTGACCCCATCATTGTCAGGGTCAATGTCGGTGTCGGTAAAGAGACTTATATTTAGGTCAAATTCTTCAGCTAAATTATCCACCCAAATATTTCCGTTGGAAAAACGCCCAGGCTCGTAGGAAGGAGCATTGGGAATAAAGCCATTAGTCAAGTTCAAGGAGTTACCAGTATCAGAAAGGCTGTCTCCTAGGAAATAAAACTTATCAAAAATTAATTCCATTGAGTTTTAACCACTGTCTTTGTATCTAATAACCGTTCAGCCCTTGATTCAAAAAGTTTGGTAGTTTAAGCTAAAAACTTTACAAAACTTCACGAAGACTCTACAGAAAGAAGTTTTTTCGTTAAACTTTTGCCTTAAATTGGGAAAGAAAGTCCACCACAATAGAGCAAAATAAATAGCGAAGACGGATTTAGAATTAAGATATTTTTTTCCGACACCTGATGGATGAACAACTCAAACAACTAATTGAAGCAGCTTGTAAACACCCCAAAGGAAGCGTTCAATGGCGTATAGCCATGCACCGCTTGCTCATAAAATTGCAAAAATTACCAGGAATCAAAAAATCAAACCACCCATATTATCTAGAAGCACTAAACCAAACTTGGGAATGGGTAAGCGGGAATATATGTATAAAGTTTGTCCCTCGTTCTGAATCACTAGAAAAAAGCCTGGTCAATTGGATCAATGGCTATCTTTATTGGCGAATTAAGGATTTATATTTAGCAAAAACTCAGAAACCTTTAAGTTTAGATGCAGCAATTGGGAACAATGAGGAGTACATATCTTTGTTAGAAAATTTGTCAGCAACAAATCTTAAAACACCTACTTTAAATGGTCTTGATGGCTATATTGAAAACCTCCAACAAGAGAGAATCCAAAATATAGCTTTAGCTCTAGAAGATTACATTCAACAAGACCCGAAAAAAAGACTGTCTTGTTGTTATCCTAATGATTATCCTCATTGTAATTGTCAATTCCTGGCAGAAAAACGCTATCTTCAAGACCCTGCTGATACTTTTCGCGTCCTAGCACAGAAATTAAATATACCTCACGCAAAATTAACAAATCATTGGTATGGAAAATGTAAACCCCTTTTACAAAAAGCAGCAAAAGATTTAGGATATCAACCAGAACTAGAACAATGAACAATGCCCAAATAACACCAATAACTATTTCTCTTGATAGAGAAGCTCATGCTAAGGCTCAACATTTTGCAGCCCAACAAACAACAACCCAAAAAGGAAAACAAGTTTATCTAAATACCTTAGCTGTCTATGCTGTCCATAACTATCTCAGATGGCTACAAATAGAAAGCGATCTCCACAATAGCGATAGCTGGCAACCAGGATTACAATCAATTAGTGATACTGCTGATTTATTTATTCCCAATATTGGCAGATTAGAATGTCGTCCTGTTTTACCACAACAGAGCTACTTAACTATCCCGCCACAAGCAACAGAAGAGAGAATTGGTTATGTAGCAGTACAATTTGTAGAAAACCTGGATCGAGTACAACTAATCGGCTTTTTACCAGCCGTTGCTAGTTCATCTGAGTCACAGCAAATACCACTAACAAAACTGCAATCTCTCGAATTACTACTAAAAAAGATTTCTGAGCCTATAGCTATTGAAGTAACAAAAACTGAACCCCAAATAACCGTAAATCTAGGTAGATGGTGGTCAAAAATATTTGAACCTGGTTGGCTTAGTCTCCCATCCTTGTTTGGTAAGAGTGGTTTAGCCAGTAATCTCGCTTTCCGAGGAATAGCAGAAGAGCAGACAGAAGAAACTGATGCTTCGATTCTTCCTATTAGAGTCAGAAGAGGTAAACTAATTGACTTGGGAGTAAGACTCGGAAATAATGTAGTAGCTCTAGTGGTTACTTGCACTTCCGCAGGAGAAGGCGAAATAGATATTCTCCTTCAAGTGTATCCTGGAGGCGAACAAATTTACTTGCCAGCTAATTTGGAGCTAAAAGTGTTAGATGAGACTAATACTTTGATACCTGAATTACTGGTAAAAGCTAGATCCGCAGATAATTGTATTCAATTATTTTTCAGTGGTGAGCCTGGGGAAAGATTCAGTGTTACACTCACTTTAGACGCAATTAGCTTCACCGAAAATTTCCAAATATGAAAAAGCGATCGCTGTTAACTTTACTGGAGGGCAGTTTTGAACAAGGTTTTCCTGCGATCTTACAAATAAGCTCCGATAGAAGCGGAACAGAGATTGAAACTCAAGTTTCAGGTAGGCTACCGCCAGCAGTAGATTTATGGTTAACTTGGCAAAATTGGCAGCTAGCCTATCGTCAGATGGTAATTCCTCAATCGCGGATCAAGGCAAAACCAGGACAAATAACTAATATTTCTTGTCTTCAACTAGGTTCACAATTAAGCTATCTCCTGAATAACTGGCTCAATCAAGGAACTGAGCAATGGCAAAAGATTCGAGATTGTCTTCAGAGAAATTTGCACCATCACGATGAAATAGAAATTTTAATTCAAACTAGTAATCAACAACTACAACAACTTCCTTGGCATCTCTGGGATTTTTTTGACCATTATCCTCATGCAGAAATAGCTTTAAGTAGCTGCGAATATCACAAAGCTGAACAATTACCTGTTGCTAAAACTAACCATCAAGTAAAAATATTAGCGATTTTAGGCTCGACCCAGGGACTAGATTTAGAGCAAGACCGCGCTTATTTAGAACAATTATCCCAAAGAGCGGAAATCAAATTTTTAATCGAGCCACAACTAGAAGAATTAAACGATCAACTGTGGGAAACAGGTTGGGATATCCTGTTTTTTGCGGGTCATAGTTCCAGTCAACAACAAGAGCAAATTTGGCTCAATCAAACTGAGATTTTAAGTTTAGAACAACTCAAATACGCGCTGAAAAAAGCAATTAATAATGGTTTGCGCTTGGCGATCTTTAACTCTTGTGATGGTTTAGGTTTAGCCAGAGAATTAGCGGATTTACAACTGGGTCAAATAGTAGTGATGCGAGAACCAGTGCCAGATGTAGTAGCCCAGACATTTTTAAGATATTTTCTGAGTGCCTTTGCGGGAGGAGTATCTCTTTACAATGCAGTTCGTACAGCTAGAGAAAGATTACAAAAACTAGAAACTAAATATCCTTATGCCACTTGGCTACCAGTAATCTTCCAAAATCCAGCAGCGATTGCTCCCACTTGGCAAGATTTGTCTAGTTCTCCAGAGAGCGGTCGCTCTTTGACCAGGAAAAAGATATTTTCTCCTATTCCCTTAGTTAGCAGTATAGTAGCAACAGCTTTAGTAATCGGTATCAGACAGCTAGGTATATTACAGCCTATAGAATTGAGAGCTTTCGACACAATGATGGGACTGCGACCTGATGAAGGAGTAGCTCCTCGTCTTTTACTAGTTACCATTACAGAACAAGATATCCAAAAACAAAACTCTGAAGAAAGACGCAGTTCTTCTTTATCAGATTCTGCCTTAGAACAGCTATTAACTAAGATAGAGCCATATCAACCCCAGGTAATTGGTTTAGATATCTATCGTGATTTTTCTGTAGCTAAAAATCAATCTGAATTAAAAACCTACTTACAGGAGAAAGAAAACTTTGTCGCTGTTTGTGAAGTAGGTAATAGTTATGATTATCAAGGTATAAGTCCTCCCCCTGAAATACCCAAGGAGCGTTTGAGCTTTAGTAATATGCCTGTAGATTCAGATGGAGTGATCCGTCGTCAACTTTTAGGGATGGCAGTAGCTAATGACTCCCTATGTCAAACAGATATTTCTTTCAGCTTACGAGTAGCGCAACTTTATCTAGCATCTCAAAATATCTTTATGGAAAAAACTCCTGATGGAGAGCTTCAAATAGGTGATGTAATCTTCAAAAAGTTGCAACCAAATACAGGAGGCTATCGTCAAATCGATGCAAGGGGTTTTCAAATACTACTTAATTATCGTTCTACAAAGGAGATAGCACAGCAAGTCAATCTAACTGAAATCCTCAATAATTCCCTTGACTCGGAACTACCAGAACTAGTGAACAACCGCATTATTCTTATTGGTACTATAGCCCGCAGTTTTAAAGACTATTTTCCTATACCTTACAGTATGACTGGTGACTCTCAAGAAATGCCTGGGTTGTTCATTCAGGCACATATGGTTGGTCAAATTCTGAGTGCAGTTATAGACAAACGTCCTCTTCTCTGGTCTTTACCTGGATGGGGTGAAAATATCTGGATTTGGAGTTGGACTCTGGCGGTCGGAATGTTGATTGTCTATCTGCGAACTCCTTTCCGCATTATTTTAGCTGGTATTCCTTTCTTATTAAGTCTCTATGGTATTTGTTTTGTTTTTTTGCTTCAAGGGGGTTGGTTTCCCCTTGTTCCTTCTGTTGTAGCTGTGTTGACTACAGTCGGAATCATTAAACTTTATGAACGAAATACCTAAATTAATCTGGCAAATGAGTATCTAATTCCGACAAATTAACTATGTTAAGATTACGTTCTCAAACCAAAATAAGACCCTGGATACTTATTCTAGTCTGTTTCAGTTTGATGATTAATTCTTCGCGGGAGCTACGAGCGGAGTCTATTTCTTGGGAACTTTCTCATCACCAATCTCCAGACTTTTCTGAAGATGGAAGACCTAAACGTACCGCAGGTGGTGCTAGTCGGGGTGAATGTCGAGCTTCAACAATCACTAGCAATCTGACCGCTTTAATTCCAGATACCCCTGTAGCTTTGACTGTAAGTCCTGCTCCTACATTCTGGTTTTATGTCCCCTACACCCTCACCGCCAAACATTCAGCAGAATTAGTCCTCAAAGATAATCAAGGTAATTTTGTCTATAAAAATAGATTTTCAGGAAAAGATATATCACCAGGGATTATCAGTCTTTCTCTTCCATCTACAGTTGCGTTGGAAATTAATCAAGATTATGATTGGTATTTTTTAATATACTGCGATCGACAGAATCCAGATAGATTCGTTTATGTTAATGGTTCAGTGAAACGGGTAAAAATTTCAGTTTTTAAGAGCCAGTTAACAACAGCAAATTCGGAAGAAAAATTAATTTTATATAAAAGAGAAAAAATTTGGTATGACACTCTAACAACTCTTGCAGAAAGCTTACAAACTGAGCCTCAAAATCCTAAGTTACGGGAAGATTGGCTTAATTTATTACAATCTGTTGGTCTAGAACATTTAACCGATTTTTCTTTCAACCCTTGTTGTTCCTTAGATGAGATGAAATTAAAAATCTAGTTGGCGATCGCCTAGCTATTTTAGATTCTACTTCTCATGAAAAGAAGTGGGCTAAAGTTTTTTATTTTAGCATCTCTAATTCTATTATTAATCAATAACGCGATCGCAATATTTAAAATCACTGAAAAGCGATCGCATTATGATTACCATTAACTGCTAATAAAATAGAATTACTCTAGATGGTATAAACTCCAAAAAATCGTAAGTATAGAGTTCTCAGGTAGTGAAACAATGGAAGAACTCGCACAATTAAGACAGTTGCTGGTTGCTGGTAATACTCTAGAAGCGATCGCGCTTGTTGATGAACTAGAAGAAATGAGCAAGAAAGCAATAAATTTTATTTATATATTTTATTATTCTTACTAATAAGATAATTAAGCTCGAATATTTTAGTGTTTTTATAGTTATTTTTTTATAGCTATAAACTTGATTTGTTTAAATTTATGATGATATAAATAGTAATGAAATAAATGCACATAGAATGTAAACTTTAATTGATTTCATTTTTGTTCACTAGATTCTGGCAATTTAATGTCAAATCAAAAAAATATATAAAGGTTTATAGTCAATAAACTATTGTTGCCCTGCTATTTATTTTGTGTTGTAACTACCTTTAAAAAAAAGTAATATCAATGATCAACAATCAAATTGAAAATATTGGGTCTGGTGTTGAAGTTTACCACTTAAATGGGTCTTTTAATCCCGAACAACCTACTTATGTAATTACTCACGGTTTTATTGAAAATGCTGATGGAAATGCCTTTGATGGTATATTAGGTCCTGTTGTAACAACATTAGTTCCGGAAGTTGCATGGGTAAGAGAGATGGGAGACAATCTGAAGGCTCTGTATCCTAATGCCAATATCATCGCAGTTAATTGGATTGATGCTTATCGAAATTTTGATGCTGTTGATCTTGTTACTAGTCCTGTAGGACCAGATTTTAATTATTGGGATGCTAGGGAAGCTACACTTAGAGTGGGCGAAAACTTAGCTAATTATTTAATACAAATAGGGGTTAACCCCAATACAACCGAGCTTATTGGTCATAGTTTAGGAGCGCAAGTTAGTGGTGTTGCAGGGTATTTCTACCAAGAATTTACTCCAGGAGACGCACAAATCGATACTATTATTGGTTTAGATCCAGCAGGACCTGGTTATGAGTCTGATACTTCTCTTATCGATAGTATTGTTGATTCTGACTTGTCACTAATTGTTGGAACACCACCCTCAACTGGCGTGGGCTATGGGAGTGATCTCACTAAACGTTTAGATGAGACAGACGCAAATCGAGTAATTAGCTTTCATACTACCAGCAGTTTGGGTTACGACGATCCAAATGGGGACTTAGATTTATACGTTAATTGGGATGATTTAAATTTGACCAATTTTAATCAACCAGGTTCAACGATTCCTTTCGTAGATGATCATAGATACTCTTACAGACTATATAATGAATTACTGACAGGGAATTTTTACTATCAGAATGCCCCCAATGGACCTGTTGGACCTGAATTTCAATTATCAGATCTAAATAATCTCACAGGTTCTATATATATAGATACTGATCTTAGTGGTCCTCCATCACCTGGTTTGACCATATCTGGTAGGGATCGGGTGGAAATTGATAGTATATTTGGTGGTACTGTAACCCTAGATGCTGGTAATGACTTTTTATCTGGTTTGAGTGGTAACGACGATTTATTTGGTCAAAGTGGTGACGATACTTTATCCGGTGGAAAAGGTAGCGACCGTTTATTTGGTGGAGAGGATAACGACCGTTTATTTGGTGAAGGTGGTAATGACTTTTTAAATGGTGAAGCTGGTAATGACCGTTTATTTGGTGGTCTTGGTAACGACACTTTAAATGGTGGCACTGGTAATGACACTTTAAATGGTGAAGCTCGTAACGACATTTTAAATGGTGGCACTGGTAATGACACTTTAAATGGTGGTACTGGTTACGACATTTTAAATGGTGACACTGGTAATGACACTTTAAATGGTGACACTGGTAATGACACTTTAATAGGGGGAAATGGAATAGATAGTTTTATAGGGGGAAATGGTACTGATACTGTAGATTTTGCCGATAATGGTACTACAGGGATAATAGTAGATTTGGCATTCAATTCAGGACAAGGTCCGAATGGTCGTTGGCAAGATGCCTTTGGCAATTTAGATATTGTAGATCGAAGCACCATTGAGGTTTACCGTGGAACATCTGCCAATGATTTTATGTTGGGGGATGGTGGCAATGGTACTGATCCTCTATTTGATGCAGATTTTTATGGCGAAGGTGGTAACGACTTTTTACAAGGTAGTGGTTCAGATCAGCTTCTTGATGGTGGAGAAGGGGATGATACTCTAATCGGTGATGGAGGAAGAGATACACTCCGTGGTCAAGGGGGAAGTGATGTTTTAAATGGCGGAGATGCTAATGATACTCTCATCGGTGGTGGAGGAAGAGATACACTCCGTGGTCAAAGGGGAAGTGATGTTTTAAATGGCGGAGATGCTAACGATACTCTCATCGGTGGTGGAGGAAGAGATACACTCCGTGGTCAAAGGGGAAGTGATGTTTTAAATGGCGGAGCTGCTAATGATGTTTTAAATGGCGGAGCTGCTAATGATATATTTGTCTTTGATACAGGTAGGATTTTCAATAGCTCTGATTTAGGAGTAGATCGTATTTTGGATTTTGTTGTAGGAAACGACAAAATTCGCTTATCAAAAGATACTTTCACCGCTTTAGACAATACTTCTAATGGTCGATTACGAAATGCAGACTTTGCAGTAGTTACGAGCAATAGTTTAGCTGATAATAGTAGTGCAGAAATTGTCTATAATTCCAGCAATGGAAACTTATATTACAACGAAAATAACGCTGTACCTGGTTTTGGAAGTGGAGGCTTATTTGCCCAATTAATCGGTTCTCCCAATGATTTATCAGCCACAGATTTTCAAATTGTTGATGTTTGATTCATATCTCTGACTGCCTGACAGAAGTGCTTGAAAGCTGGCGGGGTGACAACCCCGCCAGCTTTCAATACTTTGTATGCGTTTCATAACTTTAAGACCTTGGAGATAAAATGGCTTCCAAACCCTTGTTTTATCTATTGCCAGATGAGCTGTTGCCTTTTGCCTTATCCTCTACTCAGTCTCTTATGACTTTTGAGAAACGGTATTACTCACCTTTTTTAAAGCTTTCATGTCATAGCGGAATAACTAGGTTGATCAGACTAGGATACGACCCTGCAACAGTGGCAGCACTGGCGGGAACATCAACAGAAATGATCTGTAATAATTACTTGGCTGCTCATAATGAGATAGATATTCCCATAATGATGTAGTCATTTTTGTTTCATAGAAATACTGTTATCCAGTGAAAGATAAATATCAAGTTGATACAGGAGGATTGAGGGGATAATTACCTCTTACTGATTCCCAGAAGGATCAAATATTAGAATATATAAAATTGATTGAATCAGGCGCACCTTCTAACTTCGGTGTGATTAGATGGGTTGATACTTTGGAATTAAACAATGGTTATAATCCTGGGTGGGATGTACTTCAAATTGGTAGTGATATTATGCCAGCAGTTAATCCTAGAGGGAATAATACTCTTACAGCTAATACAAGGCTGACCTGGAAAAGCTCTATTGCTCATGAGTTAGTAGGACATAGAGAAGCAGCATTAGCAGGTAAAACTCAATCAGAAATACCTTTAGAAGAAGCCCAAGCTAGCATAAGAGCAGCTAGGTTTGCTCCCTCTCTTTCCTCTACTGAGAGATATACTTTACTTAGGAATGGCATTACTAGGTTATACAAAGCAGATATAAAAGTTCGTCAACTAAAACCTACACTCCATATTGAACATCGGTAGATAGCAATGCAAAAATTAACCCATATACTTTTCAACTTTAGGTTAATGTGGTCAGCAATGTCTTACATCATTACTCATCCTAACAGTTCTAGATTTAATAGTGTATCAATCGTAAGTGAAAAACTCTATAAAATACAAGACTGGTTTGAACACGATAAGTTTGGAGTTATTGTTAGTATTGCTAGTCCTGAACTTGATAAATTATCTAATGATGAAATTAAAAATCTAGTTGGAGATTGTGTAGTTATAAAAAATACTGATTCTCAAGAAACAAAGCAGGCTCAAGTTTTTGATATCAGTATTTCTAATTCCATTATTGATAAAAAGAATGTAAATATTAGTTTAGGTAATTCAATTAAGTTATCAGATATTAAACCCAATTCAGATATTGTTTTATCTGAGAAAATATTAGTCACGTCATTCGCATTAAAATCTTAGAATACTTATCTAGCAAGAGTTTCCAATTTTTATAATTTTACTAACCGATTACTTAAAGGCTTGTCATGTATGGATTGAAGAAATTAGGTGCGATTGCCCTGATTGCTAAGGCTGGATCATAGCGTAATTTATCATGGTCATTAACATCTTCGTAGCCTAAAACAATGCCATAAACTCTTTGCGCCAGTAATTGATGAACTGAATAATTCACATAAGATAAATCTCGATAATCTCGAAAACATTCTGCAAAACGAGAGGTAATTTCTAACTTTTTATCTAATTCTGCCAGCAAGACAATTCCTGCATCTAATGTGATTATCACTCCACTGAAATCAGCTATAACTTTTCTTCCTTTGATTGTTCCAAACTTTAGTTGATTAGCGATACAATCTGTTGAAGTTAGAGTCATTAAATAGATAAATTAAAATTGCTTTGATCCTTAAATAATATCTTATTTGATACCTATCACTTTGGGAATATTTATCGAGCAAATGAATATATTTGATCTTATTTTATGCAGAATAAATTGCTTTTTGTTCAACCTCTAATTGATTCTGATGCAGACTGGAACTCCAACAACACACTGTCGTTTGACGAGAAAAGCGAACATCAGGGTCAAAGCTAGACTTGGTAAGGCTTCTGTTTATGGTGATCGCCTTCTTTGTGAGAAAAGCGGGTTTTTGTCTCTTTTGGTTTAAGGGCATATTGGCTACATCCTCAGCAGAGGCTCCCTGAGTGATTAACATCTTGTCTATGTCTTCTTCAGTCAATTTACTACCTAGTTTTTTTAGGATGTCAGATTCAGGAATATTTGCCCCATCAATTGTTTTATTAATCAAGTCATTGATCTGATCGACAGCTTGATCTATAGAGGTTTTTTATCTGTACCAAATCTAATAGGAGAGTAACAGCTTGGATTGTGACCTCTATCACGGTCATATTACACCTATATTTGTGGTCGCACGACCAAATTTACATTCATTTCTACTGGAAAATCTCTACAATCCAATATAAACAAGCAAACTTCATGCTATTTTTTTTAAGAATATGTATATCCTGGCAAAGTATTTAAGTAATACAAATGGTCGTAGATTGGTCGCAGACGTTTATAACTCTAAAAAAGAAAAGATTCTAGAAAATCTAGAACCCTCTCTATGTCTTGATTTTAGCTTACGAGCGCGACAGGATTTGAACCTGTGACCTACAGAACCGGAATCTGTTGCTCTATCCACTGAGCCACGCGCCCTTAAACTTAACTACTAGAAAAGACTAGCAAAGTCATATTGTTTAGTATAACAATTACAGGACTAGTTTGACGGCTCCCGCCACTCTAAGTCGGGGATTCTGGGAGGCACTTACGGAAAACCGTTTTGTACGAGCCTGGCAGCACAGCCAGCACCCACGGTACGCCAAACACACGCTACTCTCTCGCCCACCCCTTCCAACCTTCCCCTACAGGGGAAGACCATATGTTCTCTCCTTTCAGGAGAGATTAAGAGAGGTGGGTCTGAGCATACTTTTAATTTTTAGTTATTGTTAGCTATGTTTATCAGTTTTGTTTCGCTATTTCTAAAAGCTTTACTTGTAAAGGCTAGGTCTAGAGTGTCTAGCACCGAGATTGAGATTTCCCCAACCTACCTTTTAACTAGAGTGTCCAGTTACAGGGAGTCTCACCCACAATTTAGAAGTCTCCGCGACTTGCTAACATTAGCTAATTATTTCATATTACGAGTATATTTGCAAATAACCCTTCCCATCGAGGGTCTTTAATTTACCTCGTTTCCTCCCATCGGCAGAGCCGAGGGTCTCCAGGAGCTAAAAAGATGAACTTATAGTTACTAGCCATTCTACAAATAGTTTAGGATTAGCAAAATCTAACAGTTGAAATTAACACTAACAACAGTTTCTGGTGATTTCAGCTTTCCTAACTTATTACCCTGACTATCTTTTGGCTCTACAGGTATATCATTAACAGGTACTATCAGTTTATTTCCTGTGCTTGTAGTTAACAAGATATTTGATGTGGGCTTTGCTAATAGCATTCTTACTAGATTATCTTGCTTACTGCTAAATTGAATTGCTTGAGTACCAATCTCTCCTCTGCGAGACATTCTCAAAGTATTGAGAGGAAGACTCTTTGCATAACCTAACTGAGAAACCAGTAATAAATTATTTTGATTTTTGGCACTGACACAACCTACCAATGTTTCACCGTAGCGTAGTCTTAAACATTGATTCCCCTGAGCATTTCTCCCCATTATCGGTATTTGTGCATCATTAACTGGTAAACGTAAAATTCTACCTCCAGAAGTTGCGATCGCAATTTCTTGTTCTTCAGAGGTAATAGTGACATACTTGAGGCGGTCTTGTTCTTTGAGCTTAATCAAAACTAATCCTCGATTGCCAATAGCATCTAATTCTGAGATAGGAAGACGTTTAATAATGCCTTTTTCTGTTAGTAATACCAAATCCAAAGACTTGTCTGTTTCAGGAGGGAAAAAGTGAGCTACAGTTTGTTTAACATCTCTTTTGGCAGCTTGAGATAATAAATCAAGAGTATTGGTATTTTGGCTTTCTAGGTAATTGGGAATATGGTCAATAGGTATAGGATAAGCTTTCCCCATATCAGTGACAAAAATTATCTTTTCCTGTTCACCAATAGTTTTTCTTTCAATGACAAAGTTTTCTTGGCTATTAGAAGCAACAATTTGAGTATCAGAATCAGGATTTTGCCAGTAGATAGAATTTGTGTCTGAGATCGCAATAGTCCCAAAAGGATGTCTCTCTTGATGAAAAACGGACGGTTGTAATTTTTCAGATTTTAGAGCTTTCTTAACACTTTTGCTGCTTTTATCTTCAGCAATCTTACTGGTAGGCTTTGTTTTAGCTGCTACTACTTTGGTGACAATTCTGGTGCGTCTTTCGTCTCCATACTTGCGTTTGAGGGAGCGTAACTCTTTTTTGAGAGCTTTCATCAATTCATGGCGATTGTTTAGTACAGTTTCTAAATAATGGATGCGTTGTTCTAATTCTTCTTGCTCTGTGATTAATTTTTGTTTTTCTAAACCTGTCAGTCTCCGCATCGGCATTGCTAAGATAGAATCTCCCTGAGCTTGGGTAATGCCTAATTCTTCTTCCATACGATATTTAGCAGTTGTACCATCAGGAGCATGGCGTAAAATATCAATTACTAGATCGATATTGTTGAGAGCAATTAATAATCCTGAAACTAAGTGTAATCGCTCTTGAGCCTCTTCTAATTCATTGCCATATTGCTTTCTGAGAGTTTGTTCCCGAAATTCTAGGAAATATTCGAGAAATTGCCGTAAAGATAGCTGAATTGGTTTATTTTCTACCAAAGCTAACATAATCGCTCCAAAGTTACTTTCAAGAGCCGTCTGACGATATAGTTTTTGCAGTACTTCTTGAGCATTACTGTCCCGTTTAATTTCGATCACAACTCTCATCCCATTGCGATCGCTCTCGTCTCTAATATCTGCAATACCTTCAAGTCTTCCTTGATTGACTAAGTCAGCAACTTTTTCAATCCAACCAGCTTTATTAACTTGATAAGGTAATTCTGTAACTATAATGGCAGTTCTTTCTTTGCGTCTTTTCTTGTCTTTTAAAATAATAGTTTCTACTTTCGCAATACCCCGAACTTTAATAATTCCTCTACCTGTCCTATGAGCATCTTTAATACCAGCAGTTTCAACAATTTCTCCCCCTGTAGGAAAATCTGGACCTGGAATTATCTCCCATAATTTCTCATCAGTTAATTCCGGCTTATCAATCAGAGAAATTAAACCATCCACTACTTCTCCCAAGTTGTGAGGTGGTATGTTAGTTGCCATTCCTACAGCAATTCCCGCACAACCATTAAGTAGTAAAATTGGGAGTTTTACAGGTAAAACAACGGGTTCTTGTTGAGAGTTATCAAAATTGTTGGTAAAATCCACTACCGCTTCTGTGATCTCTCTTAACATCCCTTCGTAAGCAATGGGAGCAAGTCTAGTTTCGGTGTAGCGCATTGCTGCTGGAGGATCATTGTCTATCGAGCCAAAGTTTCCATGTCCATCTAGTAGGGGGTAACGGGTGGAAAAATTTTGTACCATCCTGACCAAAGCATCATAAACTGCTTGATCGCCGTGAGGATGATATTTCCCTAACACATCTCCTACTACACGAGCGCATTTTCTATAGGGGCGATCGGGAATTAATCCCAATTCATACATAGCATAGAGGATACGTCGATGTACTGGCTTGAGTCCATCCCTCACATCAGGTAAAGCTCTCCCTACAATAACGCTCATGGCATATTCAAGATAAGACCTTTCCATCTCCACATGAAGCGCAGTGGGAATTATTTGACCACTTCCTAGCAAGTTAAGCTGTTTTGCCATTCAGGATTCTCTCCTAATTAATACAAATATACAATACAAGTTGACTTTATAATCAAATAGATAATTCTAGACTCTAGCGAAATAATAGTATAAGACGCAAAAAACTTTGCTATCTGGCATTTTTAAGTCACAATTGAAATGGGGATATCCCTAATTATTCTTAAAATTTAACTTTGTATCTATTAAATAAAACTTTTTTCACTGATATCTATGACAACAGTTCTGATTGTAGAAGACGATCCTATTAACTTTCGGGTTTTTTCCAAAATTCTTACTAAACGAGGTGGTTTAGATGTCAAAGGTACAGAGGATGTGGAGGAAGTTCTAAAGTTTGCTCAGTCTGGAGAAATTGACGTAATTTTAATGGATGTTTCTCTAGCCAACAGTGTTTATCAGGGTAACCCTGTGGATGGCATCAAAATTACTCAGATGTTAAAATCCAATCCTGAAACTGCGTCTTTACCCGTAATTCTGGTCACAGCCCACGCTATGCAGGGCGATCGCGAAACTTTCTTAAAACAAAGTGGTGCAGATGGTTATATTTCTAAGCCAGTGGTAGATCATCAGCAATTTATTCAACAAATAGTATCTTTAGTTTCCTAATTTTGTAGTGGTACTAAAACACCAAAAAAAATTAGCCCCTTAATCAGGGGCTAAGAAAAACTAATTTGTTTTCCTATTGGCTAAAGATTTCTTACAGTGCGTTACCGCGAGGTAATACTTCTTCAGGGAATTCAAAGTTTTCGTGGGGTTGGTCTTGAGTAGCCATCCAAGATCTCAGACCTTCGTTTAACAGAATGTTCTTGGTGTAGAAGGTTTCAAACTCTGGGTCTTCTGCTGCTCTCAATTCTTGAGATACGAAGTCATAAGCCCTTAAGTTTAAAGCAATACCAATAATTCCGATGGATGCCATCCATAATCCTGTTACGGGTACAAATAGCATGAAGAAGTGTAACCAACGTTTGTTGGAGAATGCAATCCCGAAAATCTGTGACCAGAAACGGTTAGCTGTCACCATACTGTAGGTTTCTTCTGCTTGAGTTGGTTCAAATGCACGGAAGGTGTTAGCTCCCTCTCCATCTTCAAACAGGGTGTTTTCTACTGTCGCACCGTGAATCGCACACAACAGAGCACCACCTAGGACTCCTGCTACTCCCATCATGTGGAAGGGGTTGAGAGTGAAGTTATGGAATCCTTGTACGAATAAGATGAAACGGAAGATTCCTGCTACTCCTAAGCTGGGAGCGAAGAACCAGCTAGACTGTCCCAAAGGATACATTAGAAATACGCTAACGAATACAGCGATGGGAGCAGAGAAAGCAATAGCGTTGTAGGGACGAATACCTACTAGACGCGCAATCTCAAACTGACGCAGCATGAAGCCAATCAGTCCGAATGCACCGTGAAGTGCTACAAAGGGCCAAAGTCCACCAATTTGACACCAACGAGCAAAGTTCCAGTTAGCTTCAGGACCCCAAAGGAAGAGTAGGGAGTGTCCCATGCTGTCTGCGGGGGTGGATACTGCTACGGTTAAAAAGTTAGCTCCTTCGAGGTAGGAGGAAGCTAAACCGTGAGTGTACCAAGATGTTACAAAGGTTGTACCAGTGAGCCAGCCACCTAGTGCCATGTAAGCACAAGGGAATAGTAGAATTCCTGACCAACCAACGAATACAAAGCGATCGCGTTTTAACCAGTCATCGAGAAGGTCAAACCATCCTCTCTGCGCTGGAGCGCGTCCTACTGCTATAGTCATAGTTTTTAAACCTCTTGCTTAACTAAACAAACTGCAAGATTTCTCAAAAATGGATGCTGTTATGCTCCGATTGACA
>JAAUYH010220098.1_pt1 | contig 15934 bp, 16 predicted proteins | sample 7278061 | NCBI WGS metagenome assembly JAAUYH01 (sample SAMN14350203, study PRJNA611818) | marine sediment metagenome | isolation source: surface marine sediment (0.6m) | place: French Polynesia: Moorea | collected 2018-08
CGCGATCGTGAAACCGAGATTGCTCCCGCCTTCCTTGCGAATGGGCGCACCGCCTGCATCAACCAGAATTAGGCCCGAGAGACGCTCCGGGTGCTCAAGCGCGTAAGCGACCGAATGCCCTCCCCCCATAGAATTTCCCCCGAGAACAAATGTCTCGAGGCCAAGCGCATCTGCAACCTCATCAATGTCGGAGACGAAGTTCTCGAGTGAATAGTCGCCGTCAGGATCGGGTCCAGTTAGGCCATGTCCGACCTGATCGAAGCGAATGACACGATACTCATCGCTTAGGGCATCAGCCCACGGGTCCCAGGTGTGCAGGTCCGCTGCCGAACCGTGGAGCAGAATGATGGGCAAACCGTCGCGCGGCCCTTCATCGCGCAGGTGGACTGTAACGCCGTCACCGATCTCCACATATTGTGAAGGCTCAACGCCATATTTGGCGCGCATTTCAGCCGGGTCAGTGTCGGGCGTGCGAAGGAAAATAAATGCGATGACCAGCAGCGCGACGAGCACGCCGAGAATACGCCAAACCCACTTCATTCGCTCATCTCCGCGATCCATTCACGCATCAAAGCGACCGCTTCAGTATCAATTGTCGAACGGCCAAGCTCCGGCATTGCGACACCCGGCTCATTTGAATCCATCCGGTGGACAAGGATCGACGCGTCCGGATTGCCCGGCTCGATCGAAACAAGGAACCCACCTGCGCCTCGTCCCGCTGCGACGGGAGGCTTGCGCACCCCGATTGCGAAGCTGTCCTGCTGCTCCCAGCGAAGGTCGAGCCCAGTATTCGACGCGCTGCCACCCGGCTTGTGGCAATGTGCGCAGTTTACATCGAGATAGGCGCGCGCAAGGCTATCTATGCCTGCTTTACGGTCACCCCAATCGGGCATGGCGGATTTCACGTCGGGCATATTCGAGAGCCTGCCCATGCTCACCGCATCGCCCAACCATTCGTGCGAGAGATTGCGCGCCTGCGGCCCTATCGGAACGATCTCGCCATTGGTGCTGTGGCATGTCTTGCACTGGTTCATATTGGGGATGCGGTAGCTGATTTCTTCACCGCTCGGCGTGGTCAGCGGCACCCGCCCACCGGCCAGCGCAAGCCGCGCTTCGGTCTGCTCCTCGTTCCAACGATAGGGTAAAGCTATCCAGCCATCTGCCCGACGTAGGAGCACACGCGTTTCTATGTAGCGCTGCTGCTCCCCTTCTCCGAATGCAAAGGTCTTGATGATCGCTGTGCCGACAGGGAATTGCAGCAGACCCTCACTCTGATCCTCCATCGCCGTGCCCTCAGGCAGATAGATGTAGCGCAGCTTGTCCGCCCCATCGGAGAACAGCGGCGTGTTAAGCTCATAAGCGATGAGCTCAGGATGCGGCGTGCGCCCAGCAGCGTCGAGGAAGAAGCCGAATTCCGAAAGCGTGCGCGGACGCAGGCGGACTTCGCCATCGAATTGCACTTCGCCCTTGATCGCCGCATCGTTCACCAGTGGTGGCGGCAGGGCACTCACATCGCGCGTTGCCGTCACTGATAGCGCTAGCGCACCGGCAGCAATTCCGAGAAAGGCGAGACTTCGCTTCATCCGATACGGTCATCAAGTTCTGCAGGCGCACCGATGCCTTCGCGATTGAAGGCGGCCTCTGGCGTCGGCGCATTGAGCGGCGCAGGCTGAGCCATGCTCACGCCCTTGCCCTGCTCGGGGAGATTGAGCGACCAGGCAGGCGTCCCATCGACGGCGAAGATATTGCCCAGTCCGTCCCACATCACCGGGGGTAGCGCACCTCCAAAGGCAGCCAGCAGCATTTCAGCGCCTTCTAGCTGGGGATCATTCCCGCCTGAGCCATAGAGGTTTTGCCCCACCACGACGTCGCGCGGCATGGGATCGTAGCGCTCATCCTCAAACGGCAGCGTGTAGGCGATCACCATGATGGGAGCTGTCGGGTTTTCCTCGAGGATGTTGTCCTCGATCAGCACATTGTCATTGGCCATGACCATGATCCCGGTCCCTCGCCGCACGCCTGCGACGATATTACCCGGAGGCGCGAAATTCGCAGTGTCATTGGCGACGACAAGGTTGTTCGCAACGATGACACTGCCGCCGTCCATCACCGGAAGTCCGGGCAGGTCGAACACCAGAATGCCGCCCGTGTTGCGAGTCGCGATATTGTATTCGACCAGCGCATTGCGGCTGTTCTCGATCTCGATCCCGGCGACGTTGGCTTCGGCAATCGAGTTACGGACGGTAATACGGTTCGACTGGCCGACGTAAATGCCCGCATCGGAAGCCCCGGTGACCTTCGCCCCGTCGACCAGCACTCCTGTGCTTTCGACCGGGTAGATACCATAGGCACCGTTGTTCGCGTCTGGGCCATTGGTCCATGTCACGCGGATACGATAATAGACGATGTTGTCTGCGCCCTTGGACTTGATCCCGTCGCCCTTTGGATTTTCCAGCGCAAAGTCTCGCAGGGTGACGTCGTCCGAGGTGACCAACAGCCCCTCACCCGACCCTTCCTGGCCTGTGAAATCAAGCACGGTCCCGTCCATGCCCGCACCGCGCACGGTAATCCCGTCCACATCGAGGCTGAGGCCGTCGGTGAGCATGTAGCGCCCCGCTTCGAGCATGATGGTATCGCCCGGCTCTGCGAGGATCAGGGCTTCCTGCAAGCGCTCCTGAGCGCCTTCACCGGGGCTGATCGTATGCGTTTCGGCCCAGACAGGCGCGGAGGTCGCCAACAGAAGCGCGGCTGCGGTTACTCTGAACATGTAAGTTATCTCCCTCTCCGCTTCGCACTTTGGCGCAAGCGAGGGAGGATTTGCAAGAGCGGTTAGCGGCCTATCATCTCAAGGCCAAGCTCAAGCCCGCAGCCACCGCCAACGCGGACAAGTTGCTCCACGGCTTCGCGGTCATCCACCCGGCGAATACGGGCCATCGCTTCGCCCATCGATCGCGGCATGCTCTCCTCGCCTTCTTCCGGGGCGAACCGCTCCAGCTTTCTGAGCTGGCTGATGCTGAGCCGGTCAACAAGGCGCGGCGCCATACACCCGGCGAGGTTGGCCGGGACGCCATTGTCGAGCAGCGCCTGCTCGACCCGCGCTTCGGCCACCTGCTCAAGAACGCCATCTTCGCGCAGCACGAAATACGCACCGAGCCCGATGAGGAAGACGACCGCAAGGATGATGATGTTGCGCAAACCGGCCGCCCCTTAATCCAGCGCCTTCACGATTTCCTCGACCATCTTCTTCGCGTCGGCAAGCAGCATCACGGTCTGGTCCATGTAGAACACGTCATTGTCGACGCCTGCATAACCGACCCCGCCCATTGAGCGCTTGATGAAGAAGACCTGCTTGGCCTTGTCCACATCGAACACGGGCATGCCGTAGATAGGCGAAGACTTATCGGTCTTGGCAGCCGGGTTCACCACGTCATTCGCGCCGATGATGAAGGCGACATCAGCGGTTGCGAATTCGCTGTTGATGTCCTCTAGCTCGAACACCTTGTCGTAATCGACGGCGGCTTCGGCCAGCAGAACGTTCATGTGGCCCGGCATGCGTCCGGCGACCGGGTGGATGGCAAACTTCACCTCGACGCCTTCTTCTTCAAGCATGTCGGTCATTTCGCGCAGAGCGTGTTGTGCCTGCGCGACCGCCATGCCGTAGCCGGGAATGATGATGACCTTCTCGGCCTGCTCAAGCATGTAGGCGGCGTCTTCGGCGCTGCCCTGCTTGTAGGGACGCTGCTCGCGCGCTTCTCCTCCTGCGCCGCCGCTATCGTCGGCACCAAAGCCGCCCGCGATCACGCTGATGAAGCTGCGGTTCATCGCGCGGCACATGATGTAGCTGAGGATCGCACCCGAAGAGCCGACCAGCGCGCCGGTGATGATCATCGCGGTGTTGCCGAGCGTGAAGCCCATCGCCGCGGCTGCCCAGCCAGAGTAGCTGTTCAGCATCGAGACGACGACCGGCATGTCCGCGCCGCCAATCGGGATGATCAGCAGGAAGCCGATCGCAAAGGCAAGCACGGTGATCGCAATGATCTCCCAGCCCTCACCCGCGCCGCCAGCAGGCGACACGGCGTAATAGCCAATGATCCCAAGGATCGCGGCAATGGTGCCAAGATTGATGATGTGGCGTCCCGGCAGCAAGATGGGGGACCCGCTCATGCGGCCCGACAGCTTGAGGAAGGCAATGACCGATCCTGAGAAGGTGATCGCACCGATGGCGATACCAAGGCCAAGCTCGATCCGGCTCACCAAGAGTATCTGATTATTCTCATCAAGAATGCCGAACGCCCCAGGGTTGAGCCAAGCGGCAAGCCCGACCACCACGGCGGCAAGGCCGACCAGCGAGTGGAAGCCTGCGACCAGTTCGGGCATCGCTGTCATGGCGATACGCCGCGCAATCGTTACCCCGATGATCCCGCCGAGGAAGATCGCGATGCCGATTTCGACGATATTGGCGATGTCATGGGTAACGAGCGTTGTCACCAGCGCAATCGCCATGCCGATCATGCCATTGCGGTTACCCGCGCGGCTCGATGCAGGGCTGGAAAGCCCGCGCAAAGCGAGGATGAAGAACACGCCCGCGACAAGGTATGCGAGCGGAACCCAGGTGGGTGTGTCCGTCGCTCCGCCAGCCGCATAGGCCGGGGCCGAAACGAGCCCCGTCATTCCGGCGAAGGCCGGAATCCAGACGCGGCGTCCGAAATTCTGGACCCCGGCCTTCGCCGGGGTGACGATGTGGGAGAGAAGCGCGCTCATCACTTCTTCTCCTTCTTCTTGTACATGGCGAGCATGCGTTCAGTCACTGCGAAGCCGCCGAAGATGTTGATGCTGGCCATCACCACCCCGGCAAGCCCCAAATACTTCGCCACCGGGTCCTGTGCCTCAGCCGCCGCGATCAGCGCGCCGACGATAATCACCGAGGAAATCGCATTGGTCACAGCCATTAAAGGCGTGTGAAGCGCGGGCGTGACCGACCAGACCACATAATAACCGACGAAACACGCCAGCACGAAGATCGAGAGAATTGAAATGAAGTCCATTAGTCTGTCTCCGCTGCTATTGCAGCTTCCAAAGCGTCGTTAGCCTTTCGATAGGCCTCAAGACTGGGCGGTGTCTCATTGATGTCGGCAGTCAGCTGGAACGCACAGGCCTTATCTCCGTACCCGTCGGTCTCGACCCACTCCCGCTCAACAGCTTCAATCGCATCTGCAGCGCCATTCTCCCTACCGAATTCAAGCAATGCCTGAGTCCGTCTGACCTCAGCGGCCATTTCGTCGGGATTCGATCTGGGATCGAGTTGGGCACAGGTTTTTGCGTCGCGCATGTCGAAATACGCGCTTTGCAGCGTTTCATATGAACAACCTTGCAGTCCCAGAGCCGCGCCTGCCAATAGTGGAGTTGCCAATGCGGCCCTCACCCCTTCAGCCTTTCGTTCACCACTGCACCATCCTTCGTAAGCCGGATCGCGTCGCCGATCTCTTCGTCGAGTTCGGGCTTGCCCGTCTCCTTGTCCCAGAAGGCGCTGAGGAAGTTGAAGTGGTTGCGCGCGAATAACGCCGATGTGTCGGCGGCCAGGTGCGCGGGCGTGTTCGAATAGCCCATGATCTTCACGCCGTGCTTTTCGACGATCTCGTCCGCTTTCGAGCCCTCGACATTCCCGCCTTGCGCGACCGCGAGGTCGAAGATGACGCTGCCGGGCTTCATCGTGGCAATCTGTTCGTCGGTGATAAGGATCGGTGCCGCGCGACCGGGGATCAGCGCGGTGGTGATGACGATATCCTGCTTGGCGATGTGCGAGGAAACGAGCTTGGCTTGTGCCGCCTTGTACTCATCGCTCATTTCGGTGGCGTAGCCGCCCGTGCCTTCACCCTCGATGCCTTCCACGTCCTCGACAAAAATTGCTTTTGCGCCAAGGCTTTCGATCTGTTCCTTGGTAGCCGATCTCACGTCTGTAGCGGAAACTTGCGCGCCCAAACGCCGCGCCGTTGCAATCGCCTGAAGGCCAGCCACACCCACGCCCATGATGAAGCATTTTGCCGCCTGCACCGTGCCGGCAGCGGTCATCATCATCGGGAAGGCGCGACCATATGTGTCAGCCGCAGCGATTACGGCCTTGTAGCCAGCAAGGTTGGATTGGCTGGAGAGCACGTCCATCGATTGCGCGCGCGTAATGCGCGGCATGAATTCCATCGAAAGCGCTTCATATCCGGCCTTCGCATAGGCTTCGACCAGATCGCCCTTCTGGAATGGATCGAAGAGTGCTGCGACCCACGCGCCCTTCTTCGCGCCATTGAGCAGCGCGACTTCAGGAGCCTGAATGCCCAGAACAATATCGGCGTCCTTGGCGGTTGCTGTGAGATCACCCACCGAAGCGCCTGCTTCCTCGAATGCGCTGTCGGCTATAGCGGCGTGTTCACCCGCTCCGCTTTCGACCGCCACCTCATTGCCTAAACCAATGAATTTCTTCACCGTTTCCGGCGTTGCTGCAACCCGGGTCTCGCCGGGAGCGCGTTCTTTAAGGACAGCGATCTTCACATGTATTCCTTTATGGGGCGATCAGCGCGACGACTGCGAGAGTGATGATGGCGATTAGCGGAACCGCCCATTTGAGCGCCCCCATAAAGCCGGCATAGGTAGAGCGAGCGTCGTCCATGTCATGCGATGCCATGATGAATTCCTTTGAGATCCCTGAAATTGTCACAATTTGCCCGTGCGGCAGCGCTTTGCCGCAAGTGACATCCCCGTATCGAAGCCGTGTGCCTATCTCAAGCCACCTTTATCGCTAGGCCGCAACCTCAGTGACACAGCGATGGAGCCGCACAAAGGTTCCAACGAGGCAACAGCCTTAATCTGGTCTTTACACACCTGCCCTATCACCAGCGGACGTTTCCCCCCGGGACGATTGCCGGGGCATGAGAGGGTCAGGCTGGAAGTATGTCGGAATTGGACGCGCAGCCCGGTTCTGCTGACGATTCGCGCACCGAATCGCGAATAGTCATGCTGATCGATGATGAGCCGGCGCAGAGCCGACTCATCTCGGCGATTGCCGCGCGTGAAGGATGGCGCACTGTCGTTGCCGGCGATGCGGAAACCGCGATTGCCATGCTTGGCACGCGCGAAGGCATGCAATTGTCCGCGATCCTGCTCGACCAGTGGGTTCCGGGCGACGATGCCTGCGCGCTGATTGCCGAACTCAAGGAACGCCGCCCTGCCCTCCCGATCCTGATGCTCACCACCAGCGCGTCTCCCTTGCTGGCCGTCGAAGCCATGCGTGCGGGCGCCAGCGATTACCTGGTCAAACCAATCTCCCCCGATCGCCTGATGGAAGCCTTGCGCGCTGTGACGACGCGTGAGGCTCCACGGCACGAGCTCGCTCCCCTGACAGAGAAGATGTCGGCGACGCTCGATTTCGACGCGATGATCGGCACCGCGCCGACCTTCCGCACGGCGCTTGCCCAGGCCGCCAAGGCTGCTCGCGGGCATGGACACGCTTTGATCGAAGGCGAAAGCGGGACGGGCAAGGAAATGCTGATGCGCGCGATGCATGCCGCTTCGCCGCGCTCAAAAGAAGCCTTGCGCATCATCAATGTCGCGAGCGTTCCGCCCAACTCAATTGAATCGGTTCTGTTCGGGCACGAACCCAACGCCTTCCCCGGCGCTTTTGACCGCCAGATCGGCGCACTCCAGCATTGCGACGGCGGTACGCTAGTCCTCGACGAGATCGACCGGCTCAGCATGGCCGTGCAGCAGCGGCTGCGCGAAGCGATGGAAACGAAGATCATCCGTCCGGTTGGCGCAACTCACGGTTTCCGCGTCGATGTCCGCTTGCTTTCAGCGAGCAATATCGACCTGTCTGAAATGGTCGAAGGCGGCGTGTTCGACAAAGGCCTTGCCGAAATCCTGTCGGCAACACGCATTGTCTTGCCACCGCTCCGCGAGCGCACTGGCGATATCCCCGCGCTTACTCGCCATTTCCTACAAAGGATCGGCGAGCAACCGGGACTTACGCATCTTTCGATCTCCGACAGCGCGCTGGCATTGCTCGCCGCGTTCGACTGGCCGGGCAATGTTCGCCAATTGCAATCGGTCCTGTTCCGCGCCGCCGTCTACAGTGAAAGCGACACGCTGACTGCAGACAGCTTCCCGCAGCTTTCCGAGATGATCGGCGAGCTCGAAACAGCGTCGGGCGGCTCGCACCTGCACGAAGGCGTGGGCATCATGCTCTACACCGAAGACGGCAATCTTCGCCCGCTCGAGGAGATCGAAGCCGACGTTATCCGCCTCGCCATCGGCCATTATCGCGGTCGGATGACAGAGGTCGCGCGCCGCCTCGGCATTGGACGCTCAACCCTCTATCGCAAGCTTTCAGACCTCGGCATCGACAACGCCGCCTGATCAAGGTTACACCCTGTAATCCTTGGTGGATCGGAGGATTGCATGGGCAGGCTTGCGGGGAAGACGGCCATAGTTACAGGGGGCGCACGCGGGATCGGGCGAGGCATTTGCGAAGCATTCCTGCGCGAAGGCGCCGAGGTTCTGCTTACCGACATTGACGAGGACGAAGGCAGGAAAGCCGCTCGTGAGATTGGCTGCAATTTCGCTGTGCTCGACGTGCGCCGGGAAGACGCCTGGGCGGAGCTGTCCGAGACGCATCCGGAGGTGGACATCCTCGTCAACAATGCCGGGGTCACAGGATTTGAGGACAGTCCCGGCCCGCATGATCCCGAACACGCCAGCCTTGCCGATTGGCACGCCGTGCAGGCAGTCAATGCCGATGGCACATTCCTTGGCTGCCGCTATGCGCTTCGCGCGATGAAGGCCAAGGGGACCGGCTCAATCATAAATATGTCTTCGCGCTCAGGCATGGTCGGGATCCCCGGCGCCGCAGCCTATGCGGCAAGCAAAGCGTCCATCCGCAACCACACCAAGTCGGTTGCGCTTTACGCTGCACAAAACGGCTGGGCGATCCGCTGCAATTCAGTCCACCCCGCAGCGATCCTGACTCCCATGTGGGAGACATTGCTGGGCGATGGGCCCGACCTCGAAGAACGCAAGGCCGCGATGGTGAAGGACACACCGCTCAAGCGCTTTGGAACTGTCGAAGAGGTCGCGCAGGCGTGCGTATATCTCGCCAGCGACGAAAGCGGTTACATGACGGGAAGCGAGCTTTCGCTGGATGGCGGGCTGCTTGCAGGCAGCGCCGCCGCACCCGGCGATTGATCCGCCCTGCGCTGGCTTACCAGCTCACAGTGCGGGTCACTCGCACTTCGCCTTCGCTACCGCGCATTGTCATGGTGAAGGTGCGCGCTTCCCAATCGATATCGATCAGGCCAAAGTTTTCTTCGGAGATGAAGTCAGTGAGACGCTTGGGATCTGGTTCGCGCGCGGTGTTTCGCTCGGTTGAGCTGAACGAATAGTTGAGCGAGGAACTGGTCAGCTCCCAGATCTGCTCACCGCCAGCAGCCTGAGGCGTGTCGGTGTAGATCCCGCCAGCATGGCGATCTCCGGAGAGCAGCACCATTCCGCTTTCCTCGCGCGCGGCGAGCATCCGGTATAGCTTCTCGCGCTCCAGCGGCAGGTTTTCCCACGCTTCGTAATCATGCGCATCGGTGATTACCTGGATCGAGGAGGCGATGATGCGAAAATCGGCGGGCTTGGCGAGCTCCTGCTCAAGCCAAGCCCATTGTTCGTCGCCCAGCATCGTTTTCGACGGATCGTTGCTCGGCACATACGGCCCCAGCGGTGGGCGTTCCGGAGTGTAGGGCATCCGCTCGAGGTCAGATCGGAAATAGCGCGTATCGAGCAGGATAACCTGCGTGCGCTGTCCCTCTTCGCCGAACATCGCGCTTTCGTAAACGCCGGGACGCGATTTCACTTCGTCGGACGATCCCCAGAAGGTTTCGAAAATCGTTTCCGCCCAGCTGCGATAGGCAAAGCTCGCGCCCCCATCGTTGAAGCCGAAGTCATGATCGTCCCAGGTGATCATCATCGGGATGTTTGCGCGGAAAGAGGCGAGTTCGGGCGTGTTCGCCTGCACCCGATAGGCTTCGCGCAACGTCGCGAGCGAGGCATCGCCGCCCCACATCTGATCGCCGTAATTGTTGTCGCCAATGAACAGGAACAGCTGCGGGTCGGTCGCTGCGATGCGGTCCCACATATGCTGCGAACGCGATTGGTGATTGCAGCTGCCAAAGGCAAGCCGGGTGATGACGCTTTCAGGAGCAAGCGCGGCATTGGCAGGCGCGACAGGCAGGTCGACCGACTGTTCAAGCTTCGCATAATAGGGTGTCAGCAACTCTTCAGCGGAAAGCGAGACCTCGGAAGAGGGCGAAGGCTCCATATGCGCATCCGCCATTAACGGAGCAGCAGCGAGAGCCGAAGCGGCGGTTCCGAGGGTGAGAAGTGTGGCTGCGCGCATCAAGCAAGTCTCCTGTTCGTCGAATCGCGGCTGATACTGGCGCGACTTCGTGACTTTCTGACGACGCTTTAGGAGCGGGTTAAAGCGCGGGCAACTGGGTGAAATCGGTAAGCGATGCATCGCGCAGACCGCGCCATACATTGCGAGCCTGCACGGTTGCCGGAACGTCATGGACGCGCAGGATGTGGACGCCTGCATCCATCCCCTTGGTCGCTAGCGCAATCGATCCGCCAAGCCGCTCATGCGCGGGTTCTTCATTCGATAGGGCACCGATCATTCGCTTTCGGCTCACACCCAGGAGTAGCGGAGAGCCTAGCGCGTGAAAGAGTGGCAGCGCATTGAGCAGCGCCAGATTGTCCGCGAGCGACTTGCCGAAACCGATGCCCGGATCAAGCAGGATGCGTTCCTCCGCGATCCCGCCTTCAATCGCGCGCTCACGCTGGGCCTTAAGCATGTCGAAGACTTCGCTGACCACGTCGGTGTAATCGCCACCTTCATGCAGATCGTCGCCTGTCCCCGGCGCATGCATCAGCACCACGGGGCATCCGGTGTTGGCGACCAGCTCAAGCATGCGCGGGTCATACCTCAGAGCTGACACGTCGTTTGCGAGATGCGCGCCCTTGCCAAGCGCTGCCTCGAGGACGCCAGCGCGGCGGGTATCGACGCTGATCGCGGCGCCCATGCTTGCACAATACTCGACCGCCGGGACCACCCGCTCAATCTCATCGCCTTCCCAAGTCGCTGCACCGCCGGGGCGCGTGCTCTCACCGCCAATGTCTATAATCGCAGCGCCTGCTTCGAGCATCGCAGCTGCGTGCGCACGTCCTGCCTCGGGCTTTTCGAGGAATTCGCCGCCATCGCTGAAGCTGTCGGGCGTGACGTTGAGCACGCCCATGATCTGCGGCTGGTCGAGCCGGATCGTGCGATCTCCCAATTGCAGCGGCGCATGGACCAGTTGCAGGTTCGCCCATTGCCGCTCGGCCTCCGCTGCCAAGTCTCCACCCGGTTCTGCAAGCGCCTCGACGGCTTCCTTGGTCCCGAATACCCGGCGATGCGTCACCGCCCCATTTTCACGCACGACCAGCGCAAAGCGGCACGCATAGACCATGCTGCCCGCAAGCCGGATCGCTGCGCCATCTTCTGCCTGAGGTCCGGAAGCAGTGGCGATCGGATGGAGATAAACTGAGCGTATCATACACCCCGCTTAAGCAGGCCAAAGCTGAAGGCAAAGCCCATGTTGAGATTGGCCAACAGAAAAGGGCCGGACATACGCCCGGCCCTTCCTGAAATCATGGAAGGATTGACCTAACCGCCAAAGCTGACGCGCACCCCGGCGCTGATCAGTGACTGCTGGCTTTCAACGCCAAGCGTCGCCGGCAAAAGCGTCAACGGGATGTCCGCATCTTCGGTCGTGTCACGGTAGGTATATTGACCGAACAGTTCGACGCTTTCCGTGACCTCGAAACTCGCACCGGCCATCAGCTGATAAGAGAACACTGCGTCATCATCGTCACCCACGGCGACGCCAGATGGGCTGTAATCGACATCGACCCACTGATAGCCAAGACCCGCGCCAACATAAGGCTTGAACCCGCTGCCGGTCTGGATGTCGTAGAAGACGTTTCCGAACAGACCGAAGTTCGAAACGCTGCCTTGTCCATCCGCAAGGACAGCGCCCACGGTTGGATTGGCCGGATCGGCGGCCGTACGTGTCAGCACGGCGGAGTCGACCCCGTCGATATTTGCACCACCGACCAGCAATTCAGAGTGTGAGCCTACGTCGTAATCGGTGTAGTTGGCTTCCAGCTCGAGTCTGAAGCCGTTCTCAAACGCGTAGCCCGCCTGACCGCTGATCGTGTATCCGGTGTCGAAATCGGTTTCCCAGCCAAGCTCGGTGCCTTCAGGAATTGATCCGAAATCATCGGTTGCTGGGACCTCGGCTTCGAATTCGCCCGAATTGGAGCTGTCACTTGGTAGAGCAACTCCGCCGCTAACTCCGATGTAGGGGCCATCGGCAAGCGCTGCACTGGGTAGCGCAAACAGCGCAATGAGCGCGACAGGGGCGATAGTGAGTTTGGGGTTGTATCGCATGATCTTTCTCTTCTCCTCGGCTCGCGCAAGTTGAGGGGGGTGCGCGAGATGATCTGAAATACGGAGAAGAAACCTGAACAGCAGCCAACGAGACGGCGAGCCGTTCATGGAAAAAGATGATCAGGAAGCCTTTGCGACGAAGCGCCTCTGACGGCGGATGTCAGTCTTCGCTTGCCAATCGGTAGAGTTCACGCGCGGCATCCACCGGCTTGATCTCGCCGCCATTTTCATAATGCCAGAAGGTCCAGCCATTGCAGCTGGGAGCGCCCTGCAGGTCTTTGCCAAGGCCATGGATCGATCCGACCTGCCCGTCGCAATCCAGTGATCCGTCGGCACGGACAATCGCGACCCAGCGGCGTTTCTTGTCGAACACTTTTGTACCGGGCGCGATCAGTCCGTTTTCCACGAGCGTCCCGAAGGCGACCCGGGGCGCGGATTTTTTCGACTGCATCGTAGTCAAAGCGCTTTCGTCGAGAGGAAGTTCCTTCTCTATGCGTTTATACGCAACGCCTCGATAGAACTCCTCACGCTCACACCCGATCCATTCACGGCCCAGACGCTTGGCAACAGCGCCAGTCGTGCCGGTGCCGAAGAACGGGTCAAGCACAACGTCGCCTTTCTCGGTGGTCGCCAGCAGGACGCGGTAAAGGAGAGCCTCCGGTTTCTGGGTCGGGTGGGCCTTCTTGCCGCCCTCTTTCAAGCGCTCGCCGCCCGAACAGATCGGCAGAACCCAGTCAGAACGCATCTGAAGTTCGTCGTTTAACGTCTTCATTGCACGGTAGTTAAAATGGTAGCGCGATTTCTCACCCATGCTCGCCCAGATCAGCGTTTCGTGCGCATTGGTGAAGCGCGTGCCTTTGAAATTCGGCATCGGATTGGTCTTGCGCCAGACAATGTCGTTGAGGATCCAGAAACCGAGATCCTGAATTATCGCGCCGCAGCGGAAGATGTTGTGATAGCTGCCGATCACCCAAAGCGAGCCGTCGGGCTTCAGAACTCGTCTCGCCTCTGCCAGCCAAGCTCTTGTAAATTCGTCGTAAGCACGAAAACTGTCGAACTGGTCCCAGTGATCAGTCACGGCATCGACTTCGCTGCCGTCCGGGCGATTGAGATCGCCGCCCAGCTGGAGGTTATACGGCGGATCGGCAAAGACGCAGTCGACCGAATTATCGGGCAGCGAACGCATGGCCTCGATGCAATCACCATCAAGAATCTGGCCAAGCGGCAACAGGGCGCGCGTGTCCTTGGGAGCCTTTGCAGGCGCCTTTGCACGCAGCTTTTGAGTTTCCATAACGCCCATAATTTCCGCCTCGAACCGATACTAATCGCCAAACTTATCCACAGGCATGAGTCCTCGAGGACTCCACGTCAAGCGCTCAGATTCTGGGAGTTTATGGTTAACGAATGGTAATTACTGCCACCGGCCATGCGGAACAAAACGGAACCCCACAAGATGTTGAGTCCCCGCCAATTAGCACGACTCCAGATCAGGTGGTATTGCGCTGAGGACTCAACGGCACCGGGAATCACTCATTGAAAAATTCGATCAGGCAAAGACCAGCACCACATTGCCGATGAAGGCTGCGAGCAGCCCTGCCCCCAGCAATCGTCCGATCTTGTCGGCAAAATAGAGAAGCGCCAGCAATCCTGCTGCACTCGCGGTGAGCAGCGCCATCTGCAGTCCTGCAAGCTCGATCGGCAAGGCTGCCGGCGCAATCGACATCGTGACGCCCCCGATCAGTAGAATGTTGTAAATGTTCGACCCCACGACATTTCCGATGGCGAGGCCCGACTTGCCGCGCAGGGCCGCTGCGATGGAGGCGGCAAGTTCGGGAAGCGACGTTCCGACGGCAACCACCGTCAGGCCGATCACGGTCTCTGGAACACTGAAAATCCGCGCAAGGTCGATCGCTCCGGTCACAAGCGCATCACCGCTGATGACCAGAATGATCAGTCCGCCCGCGAAAAGCAGGAAAGCGAGCAGGCCATTGCCCGGCGCCTCTTCCAGCTCGTCATCCGCGTCGGCTGCACCGCCAGGATGGCGATAGCGCCACACGATGTACGCAAGGATACCCGCCAGAAAGGCGATGCCGATCCAAACAGCGCCGACACCGGACAGGGCCAGCCCCCAGAGCACCAATGTAGCAGCCAGCGCGCACACTGCATCACGTATCCCGGCCCCGATCAGCACGATCGGTGTCACAAGCGCGGATGCACCGAGAATAAGCAGCGTGTTGGCGAGGTTCGATCCAACGATGTTGCCCCATGCGATTTCGGGGGAACCGGCAAGGCTGGCCTGAACGCTCGCCACCATTTCGGGCATGGATGTCGCGAAACCGACAATGACGAGGCCAGTAAACAGCGTCGACACGCCAAGCTTCTGAGCGATGCCCACCGCGCCGCGCACCAGCAGCTCGCCGCCTACGGCGAGTCCGACCAGCCCGGCTAGGCTCATGAGAATGGCGGTGATCATCGGATGCGTGCTTTCCTTAGCTACAGCAAAGAAGCCTGCGCGACCGGAGCGAACGAAACCCGGTGCAACGGCGTTGGACCATGGACGCGCAAGGCTTCCATATGTTCCTTGGTCCCATAGCCCTTGTTACGCTCCCAACCATAGTGCGGATGCTCTCGCGCGGCTTCCAGCATCAATCGGTCCCGCCATTCCTTGGCAACTATGGAGGCCGCGCTGATAACAGGCTCGATCCCGTCTCCGCCCACGATAGCGCGCGCAGGCCAACGCCACTCAGCACAGCGGCGCTCCGGCGTCTGGTTGCCGTCAATCAACACGATCTCTGGCGCGTCCGGCAATTGTGCGGCGAGATCGCGGACGCAGCGCGTCATCGCCTCCATGGTTGCCTGGAAGATATTGAGCCGGTCGATCTCCTCAGGCTCGACCACCGCCACCGCCCACTGGCACGTTGCACGAATTCCTTCATCGAGCACCGCGCGGCGCTTGGCGGAAAGCTTCTTGGAATCGTTCAGTCCTGCTTGTATCTGAGCGCCCATAACAACCGCAGCGGCCACAACCGGCCCGGCAAGCGGTCCCCGCCCGGCTTCGTCAACGCCAATGACAAGTCGCTCGGCACCGAATTCAATATCGGGAGTTACCTCTGGCATGAACACCTTTTCCAAACTCTCCGCCCTAGTTTCCCTCCCCGCCATCGCGCTTTCAAGCTGCGCGGCTGCAGAAGTCGGGGAAAGCGTAATCGCAGACAACCCTGAGACATCATTTGTCGGCACGGTAGAAGCGACCAGCGCCGAAGAAGCTGGCCTGACCGTCACTGAAATGGGCGAATTCGAACGGCCATGGGCGATTGAGTTCATGCCCGGTACGGGGATGCTGTTCATCACCGAGAAGGCTGGCACTCTCAAGATCATGGATACCGCAACCGGCGCAGTCTGGAACGTCGCGGGCGTGCC
>JAAUYH010230869.1_pt1 | contig 15934 bp, 15 predicted proteins | sample 7278061 | NCBI WGS metagenome assembly JAAUYH01 (sample SAMN14350203, study PRJNA611818) | marine sediment metagenome | isolation source: surface marine sediment (0.6m) | place: French Polynesia: Moorea | collected 2018-08
CACTTAATGCCTTTCCATGAGTGAATGTTCACGGCATTTAAAAATGCCGAGTCGCGCTTCATCTCCTACTTAAAAGATAGGAGTTTTCGCACTCCCGTGTTTTGTTATAAAGTAATGAGGATCAATAAAGTGATTAGTGATTCAATTCCCTCGCAATGACAATTAAGAGATCATTACTCATCTGTCATTGCGAGGAAGCACAACCTTTACTAGAAGGTAGTTTCAGACTTATTTGTGCCTCCGAAGCAATCTCTAAATATAGCCAACTACAACATAAAGATTGCTTCGGGGGGATAATAAAAATAAATGAGGTTATTAGTAAATCATCCCCCTCGCAATGACATAATGGGAAATTTGGCAGTTGTACAAGATTTCATAAGGTTTCAGGATCTAATGCTTCCGTTTTACCCGTTTGATGTTCTGTCATTGCTTCATTAGCCAATTGTGCTAAAACATCGGAAGAACGAGCAAAAGAGCTATCCCAACGACGTTCTTCTTCAATTTCTTCTAAGATCATTGCTGCTATGGCATCTTGTTCATTATCAGATAAAGCTTTTAATTTGGCGATCACTTCTTCAAGTAATTGAGTCATTTTTGTATAATATTATTTGATTGTTGTTTATTTGAACCAAATGTTTTTTGAAAATCTAAACTTATTATATCTTAAGTTCATAAATTGCAATATTATAACAGGAGAGCAGTTTTATGTCATGGGTTAAGGGAATTAAAAAGGGGCAAATCATTGAATTATTAACAGAACTTGATGTCCCTGATGGTCAAGAGGTTTTAATTAATATTGAAAAACTTGATACTTTATCATCAGAAAAAATGCGTCCATCAGGATTATGTGAAGGGGAATTCATTGTTCCTGACGATTTTGACGCTCCTTTACCAGAAGATGTTTTAAAAAGTTTTGAAGGAGTATGAAATTACTATTAGATACCCATATTTTTCTTTGGTTCATTAATAATGATCAAAGATTACCTACGCAATGGCGAACTGTTATTCAGATTCCTGATAATGAAGTCTATTTAAGTGTCGTTTCTCTTTGGGAGGTAATTCTTAAGTATCAGTTAGGGAAAATTAATTTACCTGAATCTCCTGATATTTATATTCCTAAACAAAGAAAACGTCATTTTATTAATCATCTTGATCTATCTGAAAAAAGTGTTACTCAATTGATTAAATTACCACTATTACATCGAGATCCTTTTGATCGAATGTTAATGGCTCAAGCGATTAACCATAGTTTGACTTTGATGACAATTGATTCTACCATTCAAACTTATTCTGTTGAGGGATTATCAATCTTCAAGGAATAGAAAATATTTAACCAGATGAACTTAAGGAGGTTCAATCTTGGTGGCAACCATCCTAAACTAATTGAGTCATCTTTATATAATTATAATATTGTTTGATCCTCCCCACAATTCTACTTTATTCACCCCAAAATTGCTCAATGTGTTCTACGTAATCTAACTTAGCAATAGACAAAAGGATCTCTTTCCATTGTTTATTATGAGTCTCAGCAACACAAAGAAATTGATTGTTTTTACAACCAATTCTACCTGGACTTTGAGGATAAATATTGATAGTAGAATCTATGGTTTGTATTATTTTAACCGTTTGCTCATTGGCAGGAATACAAAACTCATAACTGACAGACCTTAACCCATCAACTGGGCCAATTAAACCATCAGCCGAAATCTCGGAAATATCAAAATTGATCTTATCTAGAACCGGACTTCTTTGGAAAATTAAATTCTTTTAACCAACATTAAACCAAGAAAAGTTCCAGCAAATCCCCACAATAAACTCATAAACGTATAAATTAATAATAAAGTATATTCTTGGTTTCTCAATAACAAATTGTTTTCTAAAGAAAAAGAGGAAAATGTGGTAAACCCTCCACAAAATCCCGTCACTAAAAGGAGTCCCCAATAGGGATGAATGGGAAATCTCTCAATTAAACCGATTATGATACCAATGACCAAGCAACCGATTAAATTGACTGTTAACGTTCCCCAAGGAAACAGGGTGTTAACTTGTTCATTAATTATTTTACTAATCAAATAACGGCCACAACTACCTAAACCGCCACCTAAAAAGACTATCAACCATGATACAGACTCCATATTCAAGAAATTATCAATGATTAATAAGTTTAGTATCAATTTCTACGAAATAAGGAATAAAAATAAGATAAGGTGAGAATTATTAAGATATTGACAGCCTTATCCATGCGAATCGAGCAACTACAAGCATTCCTAGTGATCGCAGAAACGGGGAGTTTTGGACAGGCGGCCAGTCAGTGTGGCATCACTCAATCCACCATTAGCCGACAAATACAGGCCCTAGAAGCAACCCTAGGGGCTTTATTGTTTCATCGGTCCACCCAAGCTAAGCTGACGGTAGCCGGAGAAAAATTGTTGCCAAGAGCAAAGAAAATGTGTCAAGAATGGGAAATTATTGGGCAAGAAATCAAAGATTTACAAGCAGGGAAACAACCCGAACTCTGTGTAGCTGCCATTCACTCCGTTTGCTCCCATTTTTTGCCCCCGATTTTACAACAATTTTGTTTAGATTATCCTCAAGTTCAATTACGCGTGACGGCCTTAGGGAGCGATCGCGCCTTAAAGGTATTAAGAGATGGGTTAGTGGATATTGCCATCGTCATGAATAATCGTTTTTTGACCACTAGCCCTGAGATGACAGTCGATTTATTATATGAAGAAAAAATAGATATTTTAATGGCGGCCAATCATCCGTTAACGAGGTATGAACAGGTTCCCCATACAGAGTTACTCAAATATCCTCAAGTGGTCTTTAAAGATGGTTATGGAATGCAAAGACTACTACAAGAATGGTATTCAATTCATAATTTAAGCATTAATGCAGTAATGGAATTAAATACCTTAGATGCTTTTCGTGGGGTAGTCAGACAAGGGGAAATCGTGGCTTTATTGCCAGAAACAGCCTTGATTGAAACCAGCCAAGATAATTCTTTAGCGGTGCGTTCTTTAGCCCCGATGGTTGATCAATCTCAGCAAAAATCACTTCAACCCTTAACCCGTGAAGTGGTTTTAGTCTCAACCAGCGATCGCATGACCATCCCTCCTATCACTCATTTTTGTCATCTGGTGCGCCAAAGGGTTACTTACTTTCATCAACAAACCATTACTAAGTCGCTTTCTGCTTAATTGCATCAAACCACTTCCCTTTTGTGAAAAAATTTGCTTTCATTAAGTAAAAACCTTTGGTTTAAGATGACAGTGAATACCATCCCCCCTGTTGATTTAGTCCGTCAGTACAAGCTCATCAGCGATGACATTGATCGTGCAGTCCTCGAGGTCGTGCGTTCCGGCCGTTATATCGGAGGTACGGTTGTGAGCGACTTTGAGCAACAGTTGGCTCAATATGTCGGTAGTTCTTACTGTGTTGGGTGTAACTCAGGGACAGACGCGCTTTATTTAGCGTTACGGGCTTTAAATATCGGTGCCGGGGATGAAGTGATTACCACCCCCTTTACTTTCATTGCGACGGCGGAAACCATCAGTTTAGTGGGGGCTAAACCCGTTTTTGTAGATATCGCACGGGACACCTTTAACATTGATGTTGAAGCCCTAGAAGCAGCCATTACCCCCCAAACCAAAGCCATTATTCCCGTTCATCTCTTCGGGCAACCGATGAATATGACTCGTATCATGGAGATTGCCCAAAAACATAACCTTTATGTCATTGAAGACTGCGCCCAAGCCACCGGCGCCAAATGGGATGATAAGATCGTAGGTAGTATCGGTCATATTGGCTGTTTTAGCTTCTTTCCGACGAAAAATTTAGGAACTTGTGGAGATGGTGGGGCTGTTACCACCAATGATGAAGCGATCGCCCAAACCATGCGAGTCATTAAAGAACATGGTTCGGCCCAACGGTATTATCACGATGTGGTGGGCATTAATAGTCGTCTTGACAGTATCCAAGCAGCGATTTTGCAAGTTAAATTGCGTTATCTTGATCGATGGAATGAGCAAAGAAGAGAAATTGCTCAACACTATCATCAACTCTTAACCCCCATTCCAGGAATACAACTGCCTCAAGAGATTAGAGGAGGGTATCATGTTTGGAATCAATACACCATTTTAGTTGAAAATAAAAGTAACCCAGACACAACCACCAGAGATAACCTCCGAGACAAGCTACAAGAAAAAGGGATTATTTCCATGATTTATTATCCCATTCCCTTACATTTACAAAAAGTTTACCAAAGTTTAGGTTATCAAGAAGGAGCCTTTCCTGTCACTGAACAAGTAGCCCAAGAAGTGTTATCTTTACCCATGTTCCCCGATCTTTCCCCCGAAGAACAAGAACAAGTTGCCTACGCTTTAAAAGATTATTGTAGCTAAAATTATTCGTTTTTCTAAACTGGGTATTATAGATTACGCAAAAACTTAGAAAATAGTGCTGATAAATTAGTCCCACTCTGGCTAATTACCAAAATTGGCATTGGTTTGTTGGTGATATAGCAATCAGGAATTATATATGAAAACCATTAGGACATAATAATATTATGTCCCTACAAGAGCCATTTGTACGGGTTTAACACTGAGCGGAGTCGAAGTGTTAAACCCTTTCTCACAACTGAAACCTGATTGCGATAGTTAGTTTTTTTATTTACTTTTAATATATAAATTAAATTATGAGCAGGAAAAATAGATTTTGGTGTTTTGGAATTTTAAATTTCCCTAACCCTTTGCTGTTTCCCAGGAATTTAAGGATTATCATAGGGAAAGAGAGTCTTCTGAATTGATAACTATAGGAAGGGATAGGCAACCATTCAATGAACCAAGTGAACTTAATTTCTGGGCGAGGTATTCCCTTAGTAGGGGACGATATCGACACTGATCGCATTATTCCTGCACGATTTTTACGTTGCGTCACCTTTGACGGGTTAGGAGAACAGGTGTTTGCTGATGATCGCGCCCAACTCAACGGAGAACATCCCTTTGATCAACCCCAATATCAATCCGCTAACATTTTAGTGGTCAATGGAAATTTCGGCTGTGGTTCCTCACGGGAACACGCCCCTCAAGCTATTATCCGATGGGGAATTAACGCCATTATTGGCGAAAGTTTCGCCGAAATTTTTTTCGGTAACTGTATTGCCAACGGGGTTCCCTGTGTGACGGCCTCGGCTGAAACGGTCAAAACCTTACAAAGTAAACTGCAAAGTAATCCTCAAGCTCAAATTACCCTTGATTTAGCAGCCAAGCAGGTCAAATGCGATGATTGGGTAGCAGATATTTCTATGGGAGAAGGGTCTCGTCAAATGCTTCTTGAAGGAACATGGGACAGTTGTGGTCAATTAATTCAAAATCCAGAACAGATTAAGCAGACAGCGCAAACATTACCCTATCTGGCCTGGCAGTAAAAGAGAGATGAGGAAAGTAATCAGAGGATAGGTTAACGAACTCAGAAGTTCCACAGCGAAGCTCCGGCTCTAGCGAACAGAAGTTCCAAAACGAAGTTTCCGCTCTAGCGAACAAAAGTTTCTTAACCACCTCTAACCCTCATCCCTGAGAGATTAAGTTACCGTTATGTAAAGAAATTGGATGTTGAAGCATTAATCTGGCAATACGGTCAGGGAAACAGAGATTTTAGTCGGCTAGACCTACAGCGAATCGAGTTGATCACAGAAAAGCTCACAGAGGTCAATTTAAGCCGATCTGCTTTGGATTGGGCAAATTTAAGCGGAACTGACCTCAGTGGCGCGAATTTAAACCGTGTTGAGTTAGCTTATGCTCGTTTGCTTAGTGCTAAATTAACCAACGCTGACTTAACCGGAGCAAATTTAAGTCATGCTGATTTAAGTTGGGTCGATTTAGAAAATGCGAGTTTAGTTAGTGCAGATTTAAGCGGTGCTAATCTTAAACAAGTCAATCTTAGTGACGCTGATCTCAGAAGTGCGAATCTACAGGGAGCCAACCTATCCGGTGCTATTCTCAGTGGGGCAAAATTAAACCGTGTAGACCTCAGCGAAGCGAACTTAAGCGAGGTGGATCTCAGTGGCGCAAATTTAAGTCGGGCCGATCTCAGTGGGGCCGATCTCAGGGAAGTGGATTTAACCAATGCTAACCTTTATAAAGCAGATATTAGTGACAGCAAACTCCATAATATTGACCTCCAAGAAGCTTTTTTACAAGGGGCTAATTTTAGTCGAGCGAATTTAAAAGGAGCTAATTTAAGTGGGGCTGTTTTACGGGAAGTTAATCTTAATTTGGTTGCGTTATCGGAGTTCAATCTACGAGCCATTACCTTAGCCAGTGAAATTGATTTATCGGCGGCTAATCTGCAAAAAGCGAACTTGAAAGGGGCGATTTTACGTCATGCTAATTTAGGCTATGGGTTACTGTCTCGAACCCTCTTAAATGACAGTGTTTTGCGGGGTGCAAATTTAATTGATGCGTCTCTGCAAGGGGGAGATTTTCGTAATGCTAACTTTCGCAACAGTAACATCAGTAATATTAATTTAACTGAAGCCACTATGCCGGATGGTAGTATTCATCCTTGAAGGAGGTAGAGCAGAGGGAGCAGGGGGAGACTGGGGGAGCAGGGGGGAAATCAAGTTTGACGGGCTGTCTTTTGACGATTCATAGGGGTGATCAGTAAGATAGAGTCCTAAAAAAGCGTTTTAGTCCAACTAAATTATGGCAGTTAAATTAAAATCTGACGAACTGATTGATATTCAAGCCACAGGAGAATGTAATAATCAAAAGAAAAGGAAACTTATTTCTATTGGCATTACTCCAACCGGTTATATTGCTATTGGTATTGCACCGATGGGAATTGTCGCTATTGGTATTGTTCCCATGGGATTAATCTCTTTTGGTAGCGTTGCGATGGGAACTATTGCCACTGGGTTAGTGAGCATGGGGGTTGTATCTGTTGGCGTAGAAACCATGTCTTTGATTAATTTGGGTAGGTGGCAAGTTGGCCCTGTGGAAATTCGTTCAGAACCCCACAATCATACAAATCATGATAGTGATCATACTCAACAACACCACCATTAACAGCTAAAGGATGCTAAAATTCCCCATTACCTATCGTTAATCACTTGGTAAGATAGAGGTAGGTACATATTGTTCATAAAAAAATTAGATGAATGGGGAATCTTCGATATTATGGCATTCTCTCCCTATTATTGTTCCTTGGAGTCTTAGGTAATTATTACAAATTCCCTCTATTTTTTGGGGTAGATTTCCTCTTTGGTAGTATTGCTGTTTTAATGGTTGTTTATTACTACGGCATTTTTTGGGGAACTTTTGCGGGGATGATAGCAGGTAGCATTACCTATTATCTTTGGGATCATCCCTATGCCATGATTATCTTTACCCTAGAAAGTCTCTTCATCGCCCTATTGTCCCGTCGCTACTGCAATTTTGTCATCCTTGATGCTGTTTATTGGCTGTTATTAGGAATGCCTCTGGTGGGGCTATTTTATGGGTTAATTTTACCGGTTTCTGGTTCAGGAACTGTTTTGATTGCTTTAAAACAGGGTATTAATGCTATTTTTAACGCCCTCATTGCTAATTTTATCATTTTTTATCTTCCCCTTGAACATCTAATTAACCCTCAAACATCAAAACCTGCCCTTTCTCTTCGACAAACTTTTTTCAATTTTCTATTAGCATTTATCTTGTTTCCTAGCCTTCTCTTAACGGTGTTACAAGGGCAAGAAAGTCTGAGGTTTATTGAATCGGAAATTAAAGCAGAGATTGAAACCGTTAGCGTTACAATCACCAAAAATATTAACAATTGGTATCAACAAAATTTTCAAGGACTTGAAGCCTTCAGTTTAATGTTATCTGAATCGTCAGAGTTAGAACCAACTCAAGCCTTAGCATTAATGAAAAATGTTTTACCGGCTTTAATGAAAATTTATATTACCAATGATCAAGGTATTATTTTGAACGCTTATCCGACGACCAATAAATTTGAAGAAACTTTGATCGGAATGGATATGAGTCACATTCTTTCCTTAGAACAATTAGACACTAGCCAAAAAACTCAAATTAGTAAAGTTCATACCGATAAGGCTGATTCTATACCTCATATTGGCATTCAGGTTCCTATTTTTGAGCCGTCAAATAATAATTTAATAGCGGTGGTTTATGGTTCTTTTGAATTATCTAGACTTTCCCAATTAATGGATGTTAATTTAGAAAAGTTTGATGTACAAACTATTTTACTCGATCAAGATAATCATCTAATTACTGATAGTAAAAATAATCTTACCTCCTTAGAGGTTTTTGACTGGAAAGACGGAGGAGAAATTCGTCAAAGCTCTGATCAGGATACCATTTTTCAATGGCTTCCTATTGCTCCAGGAATGCCTCTGATGACCCGTTGGCGTCGATCATCCTACGTCAAAGAAATGAGTTTGTCTCCCCCTTTACCCTGGTCTTTAATCATAAGAATTAAAACGGCTAATTATTTTGATTATTTAGAACAACTTTATATCAAAAACTTGGTAGTAATGTTTTTGATTTCTATCATGGGATTATTCTTAGCTTTTAGCATTAGCCATTTTCTGAGTTTTCCCTTAAAAAGATTAGCTAACGTCACTAAAAGTTTACCTGATAAGATTTTAATAGAGCAAAAAGAAAAACCATTGCCTGACATGAAAATAAGTGAATTTTTACAGCTTACTAATAATTTTGATGTCATGAGAAAAATATTAAAAAATCAATTTCAATCCATTAAAAAATATCAAGAAGAGCTTGAAAATATTGTTAGTATTAGGACTCAAAAACTAATTGAAGTCAATCAGAATCTTAGTAAAGAAATTAGCCAGAAACAAGTAATAGAAGAAGAACTAAGAGAAAGAGAACGACGTTATGATTTAGCTGTATCAGGCACAAATGATGGAATTTGGGACTGGGATTTAAGAGACGATACGGTTTACTATTCTCCTGTTTGGATGAAGATTTTAGGTTACCAAAATCAACCTCTACCAAATATTTTATCGACTTGGTCAGATAATGTTCATCCTGATGATTTAGAGCGAGCAATTCAATCTGTACAAAATCATTTACAAGGTAACACAGAACTATATGAAAATATTCATCGTCTTCGACATATTAAAGGTCATTATATTTGGATTGCAGCGAAAGGAAAATGTATTCGAGATAAACAGGGAAAAGCTTATCGTTTAGTAGGAACGATTACCGATATTACTGAAAAAAAAGCAGCCCAAGAAGCCCTAGAAAAAGCGAAAGAAGCTGCAGAAGTTGCCAATAAAGCTAAGAGTGAATTTTTAGCTAATATGAGTCATGAAATTAGAACTCCTATGAATGCAATTTTAGGATTTTGTGACTTACTTGATAAACGAATTACTGATCAACGTTCCCGTCATTATCTTGAGTCAATTTCGGTTGGAGGAAAAATGTTATTAGCTTTGATTAATGATATTCTCGATTTGTCAAAAATTGAAGCAGGAAAAATAGAGATCACTTATGAACCTATCGATGTTAGAGGGTTAATGCTTGAAATCAAGCGAATGTTTCTAGAAACAGCTAGACAAAAAAATCTAGAATTATTAATAGAGGTTGACGATCAAGTTCCTAATGTTATTATTTTTGATGAAGTTCGCTTGAGACAAATCCTTTTTAATTTAGTTGGAAATGCTTTAAAATTTACTGAAAAAGGCTATATCAAAATCAGTGTAACAAGTCAGATGGTTTCTTCTAGCCATCACCCAACATCCTATGATTGTTCTCTTGAAATCTCTATAAAAGATACAGGAATAGGCATTGCAGAACACCAACAAAAAAGGGTTTTTGATGTCTTTACTCAAAGCGAAGGTCAAAGTAATCGAAAATATGGGGGAACAGGACTAGGATTGACCATTACGAGTCGCTTAACTGAGATGTTAAACGGAACCATTCACTTAGAAAGTGAACTAGGAAAAGGTAGCATTTTTACAGTTTCTTTTCCTCAAATAGTCATAGGTAAACCCCAGGATGTTATTCCTTGTGAAGAAACCATAAATATCGATTTTAATCAACTGTTTCCTCTGACTATATTAGTGGTAGATGATGTGGTGGCTAATTGTGACTTATTAATTGGTTATTTTGCCGATACTCATCATACTATCTTACTCGCTAACGATGGACAAGAAGCCATAGAACAAGTCAATATGAATCAAATTGATCTAATATTAATGGATTTGAGAATGCCTAATATGGATGGTTATGAAGCCAGTCAAATTCTTAAACAAAACCCAAAAACCCAATCTATTCCTATTGTTATTCTGAGTGCGTCTTCTCAAGATAAAGAAAAAGAACAATTAAAGGTAATTTGTGAAGGTTTTTTAACGAGACCTATTAGCCGTCTTCAACTTTTACTAACACTAAAAAAACTTTTTCCATTTACAGCAACAAAACCCATCACTTTTGTTCCTCAAGATAACCTTAAGAAAGGTTCCTTAAACCCTATCTCCACTCCTCCCGAATTATTAGAAAAACTTCACCAGGAAGAGGAAAAAGTATGGCATAATTTACGAAAGACGATGATTACTAGAGATTTACGTCAATTTTCCCAACGCTTGCAACAATGGGGAGAAGAGTATCATTGTCCCATTTTGCTTGATTATGCTCATCGTCTAGAAACCCAGCAACAACAATTTGATAGTGAAAACTTAGCCAAAACCATCGAAAATTTCCCTGAAATGGTGCGATCGCTACAATAGTCATTTAATTTATTTTTGGTCCTTAATCCTTAAAAAAAAATGAAAAATTTAGCTCCTTTTAACCCCGAAGATTTTTTAATTTTAGTTGTGGATGATATTCGTAAAAATCTACAGTTATTAATCGAAATTTTGGATACATCAGGCTATGGAACCACGTTTGCTCTCTCAGGTAAACAAGCTTTAGAACGGATAGAAGTCACAGAACCTGACTTGATTTTACTCGATTTAATGATGCCTGAAATTAATGGCTTAGAAGTGTGTAAAAGACTCAAAGAAAACCCCAAAACCGAACAAATCCCTATCATTTTTTTGACAGCTGCTACGGAAACTGATTTTCTCGTTCAAGCCTTTGAATTAGGGGCAGTTGATTATGTCACCAAACCCTTTAGAACCCCTGAACTTTTAGCCAGGGTTAAAACTCATTTAGACTTCAAAAAAACTAAAGATCAACTAGAAACTGCTTACCAAGAAATGAAAAGAACTAAAGATCAACTAGAAACTGCTTATGAAGAAATGAAACGAATTGCCGCCACCGATGAATTGACAGGTATTCCTAATCGTCGCTCTATTTTTAAACTGGGAAAACAAGAATTTGAACGAGGCCAACGTTATAAAGATCAATATACTTTTTCTGTGTTAATGATTGATATTGATAAATTTAAAAGTATTAATGATACCTATGGTCACGATGTGGGGGATGAAGCAATAAAAATGATGGTCAAACTTACCTTAAATTGTATTCGCAAAGTAGACCATATTGGACGACTAGAAACCGAAGAAGAAGCTCTCAAGAAAAACGGCCATTTAGGCAGATTAGGTGGAGAAGAATTTGTGGTTATTTTACCCCATACTGATTTAGAAGGGGCTAAAATAGCAGCCCAGCGTGTTTGTGAAGCGATGACTCAAGAAAGTTTGCAGGTAGAAGATAAAACTGTTAACATTACTGTTAGTGTTGGAGTGGCAAGCTATGACCCGAAAGACAAGAAAATAGACGATATTCTTAAACGGGCAGATACGGCTCTTTTTGCAGCCAAAGAAAACGGCAGAAATCGAGTTGCTATTATGCACAATCAACAATTAAAAGTTGGTAAATAGTTAACAATGATTTATGAATGAGTAGGATAAATGCTTAAGGCTTTGACAAAGAAATTGGTGTTAATATTGACCATCGGTGTATTTTTGAATCTCGGTAATCCTCGTCTGATTGCTGCTACGTTAGAAGAGATTAAAGAACGAGGAAAGTTGATCGTTGCTGTTAAAGATAATAGTCGTCCTTTAGGATTTATTGACCCAGAAAATCAATTACAAGGATTAGAAATAGACTTGGCGAAACAGTTGGCTAACGATATTTTAGGTGATCCTCAAGCGGTTATCTTACAACCGGTGCGTAATCAAGACCGTCTGCAAAAAGTCATTGATGGAGAAGTGGATATTGCGATCGCTAGAGTTACGATTAATCCCTCTCGCGGACGTTTGGTTAACTTTAGTTCCTACTATTATTTGGATGGTACAGGTATCGTTACCAATCATCCCACCATTCGCGCCGTAGATCATCTCTCTCGCGTTAAAATCGCTGTGCTTAACCGTTCGAGTACCATAGCGGTGATTCGTGCAGAACTGCCTCAAGCAGAACTGATCGGCGTTGATTCATATCAAGAAGCCTTGACTTTACTCGAAGCTGAACAAGTGCAAGCTTTTGCTGCTGATAATAGCATTTTAGCGGGTTGGGTGCAGCAATACCCTCACTATTATCAACTACCGATACGCTTATCTGGGGAAGGTCTGGGGGTGGTGATGCCCAAAGGATTGCAGTATGCTAGTTTACGGAGTCGTGTTAATCAAGCCATTGGTCACTGGAAAGCGTCTGGATGGTTGGCTAAGCGTCTGGAATATTGGGGACTTCCTTAAAAGAAGTTCCTCACTTTGTTCCGGCGCTATCGCACAGAAGTTCCTCGCTCCGCTCCGGCGCAAATGCACAGAAATCAGAAGTCAGAAGTAAGATTTTGATACCAGAAACGTCTGACAGCAACAAGTTACTTTGGGATGTACTAAAGAATGAATGAAGTATTGCCAATTATTTATTTATCAGGGATTGTGGTTTTTTTGGGAGGACTGGCTATTTTTCTCCTCTTCCAAATTATTAAAACCCGTCGCACAGAAAACCGCTTCTATAAGTTGCAGGAAAAGCTACAAAAGGAAAAAGGAACAGCACAGGAGTATTATGAATTAGCTAGTTTATATCTTGATAAGAAATTGTATGTTCAAGCGGTTAGTCTCTTGCAAAAAGGGTTTAAAACGGGAGAAAAAATTGATGCTGAAAACAAAGCGTTGATGTACAATGCTCTAGGGTTTGCTTATTTTTCTCAAGAACAGGTAGACCTGGCAATTCGCAACTATAAAGATGCCATTAAACTCTATCCTGAGTATGTGATCGCTCTCAACAATTTGGCCAATGCTTATGAGAAAAAACAAATGATCCCTAAAGCAGTGGAAACCTACGAAGAAACGTTAAAATTTGATGAAAATAATAAAATAGCTAAGCGTCGCGCCGAATTATTACGTAAACGTCTCGTTAGCTCAAAATAATTGTTTTTCTTCCCCAAAAACAAGCTACCCGCCTTTGGGGGCGGGTTAATCAGTGTACAAAGGATATGGACTCCTAGAAATCTAAATGAATTGGTTAGATAGTGACTAGCTAAAGTGAACACTGAAATCACAATGCTTCTTGTGCAACTCAACATCCTCTTTCCGACTCAGGTGTTGATTATGGCTCTCACCCTTACACCTCCTTAAAAAACTCACTTAAAAAGCTGCGGGTAATACCATCGTGTCTATGAAGAATGTTGGTGTTTAAAACACTGCGCCGACTAAAGCAGATGGCACATACTCCAATCGGTTCCTTTTGTAGAAGTTTGGTGTACTTCCTTGTGCCTACTGCCATACTAACACCAACCTTAGAAAAATGTCGGTATCCCTTTACAAAACTTCACGATTAGACCGTCATGGACTTGTTTGGGACAAAAACCCCTAAACTTTGGGGAATGACACGAAAAATAGCGGGAGTATGGGTAACAATTTCCCCATCGGTATTGATATCTTGTGTTTTGCGAGTATAAATTTCGATATATTCTCCTTCTAAGGTTCTCACCCAAGGTAAATACCCATGTTGTCCTTGAGGAAGTCGCCATAAAAGGGGGAAAATTTGCCACCAATATTGCAATTCTAAGCTGTATAAATCCAATCGTTGATCATCAATGGTCGCATCTTCAGCCACCGCCATCCCTCCTCCATAAAAACGACCATTTCCTACCGCAATTTGAATGGTTTTCACGTCAATAGTTTCCCCATTTATCTTAATATGGGCGTGAAAGGGGCGGGTTTGACTCATGACTTGCAGGGCAGTAAACCCATAGGCTAAAACTCCCCAACGACGTTTAGCCCCTCTGGATAATTTTTCGGTGATTTCCACACTTAACCCCAAACTGGCCACATTAAAAAAGTGTTTCCCATTCACCCAACCGAGATCAATATATTTCAGGTGTCCCTCTGCAATCACTTGACACGCTTGAGGAATACCAAAAGGAATGTTGAGGGTTCGGGCCAAATCATTGGCGGTTCCCAGGGGTAAAATCCCCAAAGGAAGGTGCATATCCATTAAACTATCCACCACTCCATTAAGGGTTCCGTCCCCTCCTCCGACGATGACGAGATCAACTTTGGGTCCGTGTTGGCGTACCAGTTGGGGTAATTCTTCAGAGGATTTGATGGGAACCACAATCAACTCAAAACCCAAGTCGTTGAGAATATCCACCGCTTGGGCAAAACTTTGTTGACCTTTGCGAGAGTGACGGTTAACTAAAAGGAGGGCCCGTTTTGTCATCAAAATTTTTGGGTCTTAAACCCCGTCGTAGAACGACGGCTTTGCTAGAATGGTATTGTACCGAAAAGCGAAAACCAAGCAGTCGGTATTGCACCTTGAAGACTGGATATATGGCGTTCTGTACAGAAAAAGCTTGTACAGGTAAAATATCCAAGCAGCAAGTACAAAAAGCTTTGGCTGACACCGTACCGACGGGCTATCGGGATCGGATCTCTGAAATGGGATAAAAGTCTGTGGACTCTGTGTAAGACAGTACATGGTTTTTTAAACTGTGGTATGCAACGGTGAGTGAAGCAGAAACTTAAATTGCGAGGTTTAGGAATCACTGCACTTATAGGGCGGTGAGGAGGTCAAAATGGCATTGGTTTATGACCGCTAATTACTCGTTAGCTTAGCGTGTTTGCCACATTTTTTCCTGAAATTTCCTGATTTAATTTACCACTGCGATACCCTTCTAAATCGAGGGTGACATAAATAAAGCCCAATCCTTGCAATTTAGCTACTAATTGGTCTAAATCTGTGGTGGCAACAAATTCTTTAATTTGTTCAGGGGGTAACTCAATTCTGGCGGTGTCTCCCTGCGATCGCACCCTTAAGTTATGATAGCCTAAGTTTCGGAGGTAAATTTCGGCCCGTCCCACTCGTTGTAATTTTTCGACAGTAATTGCTTCACCATAAGGAAAACGGGAACTTAAGCAGGGTTGTGCCGGTTTATCCCACCAGGGTAAACCCAAAGCTTGGGACAGTTGACGGACTTCTAGTTTTGTGATACCTACTTCTGCTAAGGGCGATCGCGCCCCTCTTTCTTTGGCTGCTTGAATCCCGGGCCGATAGTCTTGTAAGTCGTCGGCGTTGACCCCATCCACAACGTAGGGATAACCCCGTTTTAAGGCTAAGGGTTTGAGGGTGTCATGGAGTTCGCTTTTACAAAAATAACAGCGATTGACGGGGTTTGAGGTGTAGTTGGGGTTATCCATTTCGTGGGTGTTAACCAACTCGTGGGGGATACCGATAGTTGCTGCTTGAACTTTTGCGTCTTCTAATTCTTCGGGGAGTAAGGAAGGGGAAACCGCAGTTACGGCTAACGCGCGATCGCCTAAAACATCATAGGCCACTTTCGCAACTAGGGTACTATCAATTCCCCCAGAATAGGCAATTAACGCCCTTTCCATTTCTGTAAATATTGTTTTTAATTGGGTTAATTTATCCGTAAGCATTTGATTTAAGACAATTTTTTAAGCTCTCATTCTTAGCTTATCAAATAAGGTAATAGATTTTCTCAGTTCTCTAATTTCTTCTGTCAAAAA
>JAAUYH010073717.1_pt1 | contig 15933 bp, 12 predicted proteins | sample 7278061 | NCBI WGS metagenome assembly JAAUYH01 (sample SAMN14350203, study PRJNA611818) | marine sediment metagenome | isolation source: surface marine sediment (0.6m) | place: French Polynesia: Moorea | collected 2018-08
ACCAATAATGAGAAGTACAATTTTAAATAGCATCGAAAACGCAATCGTAGTGATTATTTCGCAACGGTAGGGGATGGTATTTTAGAAAATATTTTAAAAACCTTCCCAATTTTTGGGAAGGTTTTTTCTTTATTAAAAGTATGAGTTTTTTAATCCATAATAGCATTAGTGTCATTCGTATCATTTCACCACCGATTTGATAGAGGTCTTTACTGTAATAAAAAGCCTGTATCAAAATTTTGACACAGGCTTTTTTAGTTCAATGGACATCATATATAATTAAATATAAATAGCTAAAAATCAATAATATAAACTAAAAATATCTCAATTAGATTTCGTGATAGATGATCAATTTAAAAGAATCAAAAAGAGCAAAGTAATAATTTCGAAACATAAATTAAAAAATGAAGTATTATAAAGAAGATAGTATTGTTTTTTACAACGGTGATTTTGTAAAGGCAACAGATTTAAAAGTAGATTCCTATAGCCAGACATTGCATTATGGCAATGGTGTTTTTGAAGGCATTAGGGCATACAATACCGATTATGGTACGAAGATTTTTAAGTCATATGAACATTACAAACGCTTGAAGTTCGGTGCTTCTGTAATGGATATTCCTTTTAATTATTCTGAAGAAGAATTGACAGAAATCACTTATGAATTGCTTAGAAAGAATAATTTAAAAGATGCCTATATAAGGCCTTTGATTTTTACAGGGGCAAGTATGGGCTTGGCCTCATCTGAAGAAAGTTCTTTGATTATTCAATGTTGGGAATGGGGGAAACTAATGGGTGATCAACTCTTACGAATTAAAACTTCAAAATATGAGAGACCCAACCCGAAATCTTGCTTCGTTGAAGCGAAAGTAACGGGCCATTATGTAAACTCAATCTTGTCAAGAAATGATGCTAAAAAAGACGGCTACGATGAGGCATTATTATTAGACATGAATGGAAATGTGGCAGAATGCTCGGGAGCCAATGTATTCATGCAAAAAGATGACAAATTATATACCCCACCTAGAGGACATATTATGGCCGGAATTACAAGAGATACGGTCATTGATCTATGCAGAGAGGAAGGTATCTCTGTAGAGGAAAAACATTTTACCCTTGAAGAACTTAAAAGCGCAGATAGCTGCTTCTTTACAGGAACGGCAGCAGAAGTGGTAGGCTTGGCTTCTTTAGATGAATATAGTTTCCCACTGCAATGGGAGCGATCATTAGGATTTCGGTTAATGCATATCTATAAAGACTTGGTATTGCACAAACGCCAACCTGCTATGAAGGCAATTTAGAAGATGGAGTTAAATAAATACAGCAAAATAGTTACACAGAATCCGACTCAGCCCGCGGCGCAGGCCATGTTGCATGCTATCGGGTTAAGCTCTGACGACCTTAAAAAACCACTGGTTGGGATTGCGAGTACCGGATATGAGGGCAATCCCTGTAACATGCATTTAAATGAGCTCTCAAAATTAGTAAAGAAGGGAACAGAAGAGGCAAATTTGGTCGGATTGATCTTCAATACCATTGGCGTATCAGACGGTATATCAATGGGTACACCGGGAATGCGCTATTCATTACCTTCACGGGATATTATCGCCGACTCCATGGAAACCGTAGTCCAGGCAATGAGCTATGATGGCCTGGTAACAGTGGTAGGTTGTGATAAAAATATGCCAGGCGCCCTGATGGCTATGCTCCGATTAAATCGCCCTTCAGTATTGGTGTATGGCGGTACGATCGCATCAGGATGCCATAATGGCAAAAAGCTGGATGTGGTTTCTGCATTTGAGGCCTGGGGCGAAAAAGTCGCAGGTAAAATTGATGAAAAAGAATATCAGAGTGTCATTGAAAAAGCCTGTCCGGGAGCAGGAGCTTGTGGAGGCATGTATACTGCGAATACTATGGCTTCAGCCATAGAAGCCCTGGGAATGAGCTTACCTTATAACTCTTCTAATCCGGCAATTGGTAAAGCGAAGGAGAATGAAGCCACGGAAGCCGGAAAAGCGCTCGCTTATTTGCTAGAGCATGATATCAAGCCTTCTGACATCGTTACAAAAAAGTCCTTAGAAAATGCAATACGCCTCATTATCGTTATGGGCGGCTCTACAAATGCTGTTCTACACTTTTTGGCAATCGCTAAAGCAGCAAATATTGATTTCTCTTTAAAAGACTTTCAACGACTTTCAGACGAGACACCTTATCTGGCTGATTTAAAGCCCAGCGGTAAGTACTTAATGGAAGATATCCATACGATTGGAGGCATTCCTGGTGTACTCAAATATTTATTGAATAAAGGACTCTTACATGGTGATTCTATGACCGTTACCGGGAAATCATTGGCTGAAAATTTAGCAGATGTACCCGATCTTGCTGAAGGTCAAGACGTGGTGAAATCATTAGAGAATCCCATTAAGTCAACGGGACACCTTAGAATGCTATACGGAAATCTCGCATCTGAGGGCGCTGTGGCGAAAATTACGGGTAAAGAAGGATTGGTATTTAGCGGAAAAGCGAAAGTATTTGACAGTGAGTTCAAGGCGAATGACGGTATCAAAGCAGGAGGGGTAGAGAAAGGTGATGTAGTGGTCATTCGTTATGAAGGACCTAAGGGCGGACCCGGTATGCCCGAAATGCTAAAGCCCACTGCAGCTATTATGGGTGCAGGCTTAGGAAAGGACGTAGCCCTAATTACAGATGGTAGATTTTCCGGTGGTACCCATGGATTCGTTGTGGGGCATATCACTCCGGAAGCGCAAGAGGGAGGCACCATAGCCTTAATTAAAGATGGTGATACAATTACGATCAATGCCGAGAATAATACAATCACATTAGAGGTTAGTGAAGAGGAATTGCAGGAGCGAAGAAAAAGGTGGCGTGCGCCATCATTAAAAGTGAACAGAGGTATACTTTATAAATATGCAAAAACGGTTTCTTCAGCCTCTTTGGGATGCGTTACCGATGAATTTTAGAGGAATTAGAAAAGTCATAAAGATTATCATATGAAAACACAAACAGCAACACTTATAGAAACGGTGGCAGAGAAAACTATTCATATTTCAGGTGCTGAAGCCGTCATTCATTGTCTGCTGGCAGAAAATGTTGACCTTATTTACGGGTATCCCGGTGGTGCCATCATGCCCGTGTATGATGAATTGTATAAATATCAAGACAAACTACATCACGTCTTGACACGTCATGAGCAAGGTGCTACGCATATGGCGCAAGGATATGCACGTGCTACCGGTAAGGTAGGTGTCGCTATTGCAACTTCAGGTCCGGGAGCGACGAATTTTGTAACCGGCATAGCCGACGCACAAATTGACTCAACACCTATGGTTTGTATCACGGGACAGGTACCACGTCATTTATTAGGTTCTGATGCTTTTCAGGAAACAGATATCGTCGGTATCTCAATGCCTGTAACAAAATGGAACTACCAGATCACCAAAGCTTCGGAAATTCCTGAAATATTTGCGAAGGCCTTCTATATTGCCCGTTCAGGGCGACCAGGGCCGGTTCTGATCGATATTACCAAGAACGCACAATTTGAAACCTTTGATTTTGAGTATAAGAAATGTACTGAAGTACGTAGCTATAAGCCAAAACCAAAAGTTAATTCTGATCAACTAGCCGCTGCAGCCGAATTGATCAATGCTGCTAAAAAACCAATGATCGTTTTTGGTCAAGGGATTATCTTAGGTGAGGCTGAAGATGAATTCAAAGCGTTCATTGAAAAGACTGGTATTCCATCTGCCTGGACAATTCTTGGACTATCAGCACTACCAACCGAACACCCATTGAATGTCGGTATGGTTGGAATGCATGGTAATTATGGTCCGAATAGACTAACCAATGAGTGCGATACACTTATTGCCATTGGAATGCGCTTTGATGATCGGGTCACAGGTGATTTAAATACTTATGCTAAGCAGGCGAAAATAATTCACTTTGAGATTGACCCTGCAGAAGTCGATAAAAATGTAAAAACAGATGTTGCAGTTCTGGGAGATGTTAAAGAAACACTGGCCGAAATCTTACCCTTGGTAAATCCTAATTCGTATCCGAATTGGTTAGAAGAGTTCAAGAAACATGCAACGATAGAATTTGATAAAGTCATTAAAAAAGATCTCTATCCAGAAAAGGACGGTTTGACCATGGGTGAGGTGTTGAAAGAGATCAATAATGCCACCAACGGTGATGCCATTATAGTTACAGACGTGGGGCAGCATCAGATGGTCGCGTGCCGTTATGCGAAATTCAATCAAACAAAAAGCAATATTACTTCCGGTGGTCTGGGAACTATGGGCTTTGCACTTCCGGCGGCTATTGGAGCAAAAATGGGAACACCCCAACGAGAAGTAGTAGCAATAATAGGTGATGGCGGTTATCAAATGACCATTCAGGAACTGGGAACCATCCTGCAAACAAATGCGGCGGTAAAAATTATTGTACTGAATAATGAGTATTTGGGAATGGTACGACAATGGCAACAACTCTTTTTTGATCGGCGCTATGCATCTACTGAAATGGTGAATCCTGACTTTGTTACAATTGCGAAAGGATATCATATTGAGGCCAGTCGTGTCGCAAAACGAGAAGAACTTGCCGGGGCTGTGAAAGCAATGATCGCATCCGATAAGGCCTACTTCTTGGAAGTATGCGTAGAAAAAGAAGATAATGTATTTCCAATGATACCATCAGGTGCATCGGTGTCTGATATAAGATTAAGTTAATATGGAAGAGCAAAAAACATTTACAGTATCGATATACACAGAAAATAATGTGGGGCTACTGAATAGGGTTTCTTCGATTTTTTTGAAAAGGCATATCAACATTGAAGGTCTGACAACCTCGCGCTCAGAGATTGAAGATGTCAATCGATTTATAATTGTTGCAAAAATGACCGAAGTTCAGGTAAAAAAAATAGTGACCCAACTGGAAAAGCAGATAGAAGTGATTCGTGCTTATTATCATACTGATGATGAAACTATTTTTCAGGAATCAGCACTGTTCAAAATATCAAATGAGCATTTATATGATGAGGTAATTCAGCGAAAACTAAAGTTCAGACAGGCAAATATTGTCACGCTTACGGAAGACTTTTTTGTGATCGAAGCTTCTGGCTCTAAAGAACATGTAGACAAGCTGTACGATCGTTTAAAGCCTTATGGCCTGATGCAATTCGTACGCTCAGGGCGGATTGCAATAACACGCGATAAAATGCAGATATCAGAATTATTACAAGAATTATAAAAAAATAAAAAGTTATAAGATGGCAAATTATTTTAATACACTCTCGTTAGGACAAAAGTTAAACCAGCTTTCAAAATGCAGATTTATGAAATCTTCAGAATTTGATGAGGGAGTCGACGCATTGCTTGGCAAAAAGATCGTGATCATTGGTTGTGGAGCTCAAGGCTTGAATCAAGGATTAAATATGAGAGATTCCGGTTTGGATATATCGTATGCTTTGCGTGAACAGGCAATAACAGAAAAGAGAGCATCCTATGAAAGTGCGACTTCAAATGGATTTAGGGTGGGTACCTATGAAGAATTGGTTCCTGACGCGGATTTAGTATTGAATCTAACACCGGATAAGCAACATACAAATGTTGTCAATACTGTTATGCCCTTAATGAAACGAGGTGCAACACTATCGTATTCTCACGGCTTTAATATCGTTGAGGAGGGCATGCAAATTCGTAAAGACTTAACTGTAATTATGGTTGCTCCTAAATGTCCTGGTAGCGAAGTAAGAGAAGAATATTTGCGCGGATTTGGAGTGCCGACATTAACGGCTGTGCATCCAGAAAATGATCCTGAAGGGAAAGGTTGGGCGCAAGCCAAAGCCTATGCAGTCGCGACAGGCGGTCACAGAGCTGGCGTCTTGGAATCTTCCTTTGTCGCCGAGGTGAAAAGTGACTTAATGGGTGAACAAACCATTTTATGTGGTGTATTACAGACCGCTTCTATACTGTCATTTAATAAAATGATCGAAGAAGGAATTGATGCGAACTATGCTGCCAAATTGATACAATATGGCTGGGAGACTATTACTGAGGCCTTAAAACATGGCGGAATTACAAACATGATGGATCGTTTGTCAAATCCCGCAAAAATAGAAGCGTACAGGCTCTCGGAAGAGCTAAAGGTCATTCTTAAGCCTTTATTTGAAAAGCATATGAACGATATTATGTCGGGACACTTTTCTAAAACTATGATGGAAGATTGGGCCAATGATGACGCCAACCTATTAAAATGGCGAGCCGAAACCGGTGAAACTGCTTTTGAGAAAACTCCTGCCACGTCTGACCAAATACCAGAGCAAGAATACTTTGATCACGGAGTTTTAATGGTAGCATTTGTCAGAGCAGGCGTGGAATTAGCTTTTGAAACGATGGTAGCTTCAGGTATCATTGAAGAATCAGCCTATTATGAATCGCTGCATGAGTTACCGCTAATTGCAAATACTGTAGCGAGAAAAAAACTTTTTGAAATGAATCGTATTATTTCAGATACTGCGGAGTACGGTTGTTATTTGTTTGATCATGCGGCTAAACCACTGTTGGAAGATTTTATGAAAGGCGTAACAACTAAGGTTATCGGCGAGCCCTATTCACAATCAAATCAGGTAGACAATGTAGAATTAATAGCTGTTAACGACGCCATACGCAACCATCCCATTGAGGCAACTGGCAAGATTTTACGTTCTGCAATGACAGCTATGAAGGCTATAAAAACTGAAGAAAAAGAAGAGCTGGCTCTCGTATAATTTAATGAAAGTAAAAAAAGTATATATCCCAGAATTGGTTAAGGTCAGAGAAGCAGCGACAACATTGAAGGATGTTGTCGCTGTGACTCCATTGATGGCCAATTTCAACTATTCAAGAAAATTCAATGCAACAGTTTTATTAAAAAGAGAGGACCTACAGCAGGTTCGCTCATATAAAATTCGTGGTGCCTATAATAAGATTTCCTCGTTAACTCAACAGGAACTGAAGAAAGGAATCGTTTGTGCGAGTGCTGGAAATCATGCTCAAGGTGTTGCATTTGCTTGTTATAAGCTAAGAATTAATGGTACGATTGTTATGCCTGCACCTACACCAAAACAGAAAATTGAGCAGGTAAAAATGTTTGGGGGTGAGTATATCGATATTCAACTAGTAGGGGATACATTTGACGATGCCTATAAGGCAGCAAAGGAAACCAGTGAACAACTTCAAAAAGCATTTGTGCATCCTTTTAATGATGAAAAGGTTATTGAGGGTCAGGCAACGCTCGCCTTAGAGATCCTTGAACAAGCCGAAGCACCTATCGACTATGTCTTTGTACCGATAGGCGGGGGTGGACTCGCAGCCGGTTTGTCGAGTGTCTTCAAAATTTTATCTCCAGATACCAAAATTATTGGTGTTGAACCTGAGGGAGCGGCAGCTATGAAAGCCGCTATCATGAATGACAGACCTGTTCGTTTGGAGCGCATAGAAAAGTTCGTTGATGGAGCGGCAGTAGAGCGGGTAGGCGATCTCACCTTCAATATATGTAGAGATCATTTGGATGATGTGATTACTGTGCACGAGGGCAAAATATGTCAAACGATCCTTGACCTCTATAATAGAGATGCCATTGTCGTTGAACCTGCCGGAGCTTTAACCTTGGCTGTGTTAGATTCTTATAAAGATAAGATCAAAGGTAAAAATGTCGTCTGTGTGGTGAGCGGCAGTAATAATGATATTACCAGAACTGCAGAGATTAAGGAAAGAGCGTTGCTTTATGCGAATCTTAAACATTATTTCATCGTAAGATTTCCGCAGCGTGCAGGTGCGCTTAAAGAGTTTGTGGCCGAAGTATTAGGGCCAAATGATGATATTACACATTTCGAGTATACCAAAAAGTCAAGCCGCGAAAATGCGCCCGCCGTTGTCGGGATCGAGTTGAAGGAGCAAGCTGATTTTGAACCTTTAGTAGAACGAATGAAAGCGCGCAATTTTTTTGGAGACTATCTTAATAATAAAGCTGATTTGTTTCAGTTCCTGGTGTAGCAAAAAAGAGTATACTTTTTAACACTATTATTTAATCAAACCTTCTCTTAAAGCCTTACTAATTGCTTCTCCCTGAGATTGTACATGTAATTTTTCATAGACATGTTTAATATGAGATCTTACCGTATCAATACTTATGATTAGATCATCAGCAACCATTTTGTAACTATTGCCCTTTGCCAGTGAAATCAGAACTTCTATTTCTCTGGGTGTTAATTTATAATCCAAGGCTGATTTAGGAGCTCCTCTTTGTTTAATATTATTAATAATTATGCGTGCTATTGCAGGACTCATGGGTGCTCCTCCTTCCATAACATCTTTAATAGCCCTAATTAACCTGTTAGAAATATATTTTTTTAATAAATAGCCGTTCGCACCCGCATAAAGTGCATCGTACACTGAATTGGTATCATCGAAAACAGTGAGCATTAAAATGTGTACGTCGGTAGTAATGGATCTGATTTTTTTTACAGCTTCAATACCATTCATTTCAGGCAAATCAATGTCCATTAAAATCACATCAGGTTGTAATTTCTCCAAATGAGTGAGTACTTGCGTACATTCCGGATAATCGCCAGCTAAGGTAAACCCTTCTTCTCTCGAAAGAAGCCCTACCAGACTGTTTCTCAGGCCTTCGTTATCTTCATATATTAAAACTTTTGTATCCATAATGTCAAGTTACAAAATGCTATGGTACTGTAAATTTTCTTTGTTAATTCTCAGGCATAGCGATACTCCGTTTTTTAATTTTGACTCTATTACCAAATGAGCATTGATCTCTTCCGCACGACTTTGCAGGTTTTTTATCCCGTGTCCCTTATAGTTGTTCGAGGTATCGAATCCAATACCGTTATCATCAATGCACGTAATTAAAAAATTGTCCTCATATTTAAAAATCACCTTTGCCTGTGTTGCGTTACTATGCTTTACTATATTATTGATGGCCTCTTTCGCTATCAGATAAATATTTTTTCGCTGCGCTGCGTTTATTTTAAAATTACTGGCGTCGCTGAGATGTTCAAAAGACAAATCAATACCAGTTGGTTCTAAAATTTCTACAGCGTACTCTTTAATCTTATAAATCAATTTATCTAAACTATCATTGGCAGGATTTACTACCCAGATCATATCACTCATTTTATCCATCATTCCAGAAGTATGTTTATTAATTTGGCTGAACTGCTTCTGTACGTGTTCCATATCTTCTGTATCTTTTTCTGCCATTTTGCTAATAATATGAATGCTCGATAGGGTAGACCCCATCTCATCATGTAGATCTCTGGCAATTTCACTTCTTATATTCTCTTCAGATAAGTACTTTGTCAGCCTTTCAGAACAAATAACCGCCATTTTTTCTAGAACCTTCAAGTGATATTTTTTAAAGAAATTTCGTTTTGGGTGTTCTGAATCAATGATTGCGTACACCTTTCCGTCTACTGGTATGGGCACCGTTATTTTTGAAAGGGCTTTTTTAAAACCTATCGTATAACGATCGTCTTTATCGGTATTTGAAATGCGTTCAGCAGTTCCTTTCTGAGCTACACTTCCTAGGATTCCTTTACTTATGGGTAGTTCTAATTTGTCACTTAGCTTCCCCTCATTTAAGTTTTTGGTTCCTACCGCTACATGTTGAATTAGTCTTTTACGTCTCGAATCGACTAAATAAATGAAAGTGTCAACGAAGTTTAATTTTTGAGTACAGTATTGAGCAGTTCCCCATAAAATGTCATCGACTGTATTTTGTTCATAAATAGACGCTATGAAACTATTGAGCAATTGTTCTGTTCTTAATTTTCGTTGGAACGAAGTATAAAGTTTCAACATGATAAACGCGGTCAAAAGTGTCATCGTACTTATAAACCATAAACGCTTCCAAAAAGGAGGACGTATTGTAAAATCAAATGTTCTGGGCGATTCATACCATGCTACCTTGTCTAAGGAAGAAGCAATTTTCAACTGATAATTTCCTGGTGTCAGTCCTAATAAATTTGTTCCTTTGACAGTTCCAAGTTCATACCACGCTCCGTCTTCAAACATTTGATAACGATAATAAAGATCATTATGATTTCCGAAATAAGGGGTCGATAATTCCAGCCGTACGTTTTTATTATTGTAATTTAAAGTAGGGGTAGAGGCATAGGGTAATAAACTGTCGAATTTAGGGATATTAACTGTTCTTATATAAGGATGTAAATCTTCCTGAACCAGCTCAATTTTTTCAGGATAGAAATAATTAATACCATTCGTTCCACCGATGAAGACAAGGCCTTGCTCATTTCGAAAAAAGCTGTTTGGATGGAAAAAATCGCCGTGAATATTTTCGGTAAACCCAAAAGTATGTATGCTCTCGGTTTCTGGATTATAGCGATGCAGTTTATCCGTGGCAACAAACCAAATGAAATTATTATTATCCTTAAAAATGGTCATTATCCATTCTTGCCCTAATTCAGGAATAACTTTCTCTACGGTTACTTCATTATTTTGCTCGGTAAAGAAGTATATACCCTCTTGTGTACCTAAGAAATAACCATCTGAATGTTCTAGCAGTGTAAATGTTAGAACGGATTCTAATTCTTCTCTTATATGATATTTATAGTTCAAATTATTATCTAGACAGTACAATCCGTTATACGTTCCAAAAAAGATATCACCTTTCTCGTCTTCATAAGAGAATTTCACGTTAAATTCTTTTCCAGGAAAGTCTACATCCCGAATTCTGTATGTTTTACCATCGAGTATATAGACACCATCACGTGCGGTCACCACATGATTACCATTTTTGAGGGTTTTAATTTGGTGCACAAAATCTCGTTCCAGCTTTGCCTTAAGCTCGTTACCTTCTTGGGTAGTTTCGAAATAGGGTCTTTTGAACGTTTTACTTTTTGTGTTGTACAGCCAAATGCCTTTATTAGTTTGTCCAATAATTAAATTATCACCATCAAAGGCTAATCCTCTAATTGAAGGATGGTTGATTTTGTTTGTGGCCTTTTCTTTAGCGAAGATAGTCGAGAAACGTTGTTCTTGGATGTTCCAATAGGTCAAACCATTTCTCGTCGCAAGCCATAGATTACCTGTTTCATCAGTTGTAAAATTTCTTACGTCGCTTGTGAACTTTTGGCTGGGATCCCTTTGGTCGCCCTTAATGAAATGAATGTTTCGTTCATCATCATTAAAAAATAAGAGGCTATTTTCTGTACTCGCCCAAATCGTATTGTTGTCAGCTTTGTACAAAACATTAAACCTTTGGCTAGGGAAGGACAAACCATCTAATGACAGTTCTACTTTTTTTAATAATTGCGATGCCGGTTCATAACTTAATAAGCCTTTAGAAGTGGCTAAATAGAAGTGTCCGTTATCAGCTGAAATGGCATCAAAAATAATCATTGAAGGGTCTTTTTCATCGAGAACTATTCGTTGTCTTTTTTTATTGGAAACACTGTAATACCAGGCTTTTGATTCCCAATTGCTGACTATGAACTCTGTTGCAGATAGAGCAATGACGTTTCTAATTTGAGGAAAACTAATAAACTCTTTTTCCCGGGTTTTTAAGTTGTATTGGCAAATTGAGTCGCCGGCAAAGTAGTAATAAGCTACATGCTCATAATTTGATGCGTGCTCATGTCTTACGCCCATATTTGAAAATAGGGCTTTAGGATATTCACGGTTTCGAATGAATGAATTGCTTTTATCCTCATAATAATAAATTCCTGACCTGCTAATAAACTGTACTTGATGATCATATGGACGCAGGAGCAGTTTTGACCCCTCAACAGCGGGATCGCTACTGACCTTAGCAAATTCAGATCTTTCATTGTTAAATTTGTAGATTCCACTTTCTGTAGAAACCCATACCTGGCCATGTAAATCTTTGATTAATGAATAGCATAGTTGTCCCTTAAAAAAAGAATCCATATTGGATCCATCGAAGCGCTGAACTTCATAGCGATACATAACCCAGATGAAATTCGAAGTATCTTGTAATATGGTTTCAAAATTATAGCTCAACCCAACCTCTTTTGTATATAAGCGAATGGGGTATTCGGGTAGCTGAGCGAATACATACTTAGTGTTAATGCATACGATGACGCTCAATAAAACTATATATAGCGTTTTCTTTAACATAGATGTTATCGGTTAAATAACACGTACATCAAAGGTAGAAAAACGCTATCATATTATAAATCACATATATATGGTATTGTATAAATTCTTTTTCCTCATGACATTTGTACTAGGATTAAGCAAAGTGAATTATGGACAGCAATGAAGATCTTCAATAGTAAAAAGCTCCCATTACAATTGAGTTTCAATATATCAACTTTGTTTAAACATGCTATGACCAAAAATTGCTGATAATAAGAGTGGGAATGTTATGAATAAAAAGAAAAAAATTATGAAAACAACAGAAAAAAAGAATGAATTTAGCGGCTTTTCGGAGGCTCAAAAATTGACCGCATTAATCTTGCTATTAATGATAACAATGGCTTGTAGCAGTTCAGACAACGACCCTATGCAACCTGCGGCACAAAAGTTTGGAAATGTATCAGGTACTGTTCTTGATGCAACGGGTAACGCTTATCAAAATGTAAAAGTACGTTTAGAAGCATCAGGCGTGACTAAGGAGACAGCCACAACTAATTCTTCGGGTACCTTTCAGATGAACCAGATAGAGGTAGGAAATTATAATTTGAGTATTACAAAACCTTTAGGGAGTGATGTTACAAGTACGAATCCGAGATCTATTTCCATAAACGATGGTGCTACCACTACCGCAGATTTTACTATTAATATTAAATCAAAAGCGGCATTTTATGTAGTCGCACCAAACGATCCTCTTTTGGAAGTCAGAAATGTTTCGGGAGGTACTCCTACAGGAAATGATTTATTATATACACCTGTTTCGATTAGTGACCCGACGGGTCCTAATAATCCGATATTAGCACCAGATGGGCACCATGTTAGTTTAGACGAATGGAAAACCGCCAGTGGCACTGCGACAGTTTCTTGTAATGGAGGAATTACGAAGTATTCTCTAGAATTTACGAACCTGATTCCCGATGGAGTTTATACGATTTGGAACAACGTTCCTCGAAGACACCTTGAACCGACAGATATCGTGGATCTTTCAGCTGACTTTTCTGGAATGGGCGCCTTAGGAAATGGCGTTTCAAATATTATAGTGGCTTCAGCCACCGGTGAAGGATCATTAGAAATAGATGTACCTGCAGGAAACCTTTCCATGTTCGGAACGCTACCTCCTTGCGTAATCGCAGAGGGTCCGGGGTTGGTATTAGTAATGAATTATCATATAGATGGGAAAACCTATGGAGACACTCCGGGTCCGGATCCTGAAGATGTAGCACATTTATTGATCTACTATTAAGATAGTGCACTATAAAATAAAAGTAGAATTATGAGTAGTTGTTAAAAGGTTCAAAAATCTATAGTTGAAAGTTCAGATTCAAGATTGGAATCCCACTTGTGTGAATGGCAGGCCCACAATGAAATTGTGGGCTTATTATTTAACTAAGTAAAGACTTGCAAATGTATTCATTAGGTCAATTTTTTCTGTTTTTTCCTTTTTCTGGCTTGTTCTGTGATTCGAAAAATAGTCCTTTTAATTTTTCTGTATTTTTTAAAGTATTTGAGCATGGCTCTTTCCAGTTCTTTATGCTGTTCTAAAAAATGCGTGTTACTTTCTACACTTTTTGTTGCTATCAATCCTGACAATATTTTTTCATGGCCACTGATTGCCTTGCGTAACTCTTTCCCTAAGATTTTTTTTCCCTCTAAATCCTTTGTCAATACTTCAACTTCTTTTTTGAATTGTGAACTGATTAAATCAAGATAGTTTGAAGCAAGCAGATGTCTTAGAAATTCTATTTCGTCTTTTATAAAAGCGATTTCAGATAGCCATAGCCGGGCATCCTGATGCAACTCATCTACATTTTTAACTCGGCTATCCCAATCCCTAATTATTTTCGATTTCATTTTTAGTTGTTTTAATACTCTTAATTTATGATACTTAGGGTAAATTCATATAAGTTCTCTTTACATTTACTGAATCGTGAAAAAAAAGTTATTACCTGTTCTTGCAGCGCTGTATGATGCGTTAATAGTAGCTTTAGGGTATCCCCACCATTATTTTGTTTTGCCTTCTTAAGTGAAGAATTATGCTTTTCAATAGCAACTAGTAAATCATCTTTTTCATCTAAAATCATATCAAAATCCCTCATAAATAGCGTTAGCTTTTCAAATAGGTTGGGAATATTTGATTCAAACGGATGTGACTTCAATACTTTTTTTAAAAATAATATTTCATTTTCAAGGAGATTTATTTCTGAGATCCATAAAGCACAATTGTCAAGTAAAACGTTCATATTTTCTTCATGAATCGAACCTTTATTTCCTCTTAGTACCGTCATGGTAGCTTGGTTTTGATTTTGACAAGTTACTGAGTGCTGAGCGCAGTTGAAATGATATTTGTCAATTTTACATTGCAAAAGCATGCTGATGAATATCATGTTTTAGTTTTCGATGCCCTCTTAAATTTGGAGTAAAATGATACGTATGAGGAATGTTCTCTTACTAACTGACTTTTCTGAAACATCTAAAAACGCAATGCACTATGCTTTGCGGCTTTTTGAACACAAACCCTGTAATTTTTATGTTGTGCACGTATCAGGTTTAGGTACCCACCTGGCTGACGATTTTTCAGAAGCTGCGAGGTTAGTTGGTAGTGGGATTAAGACCGTGAAAACAGATGAGAAATTGAAATTGATAGTTCAGGAACTCGAGTCGAATTTTAACACTGAACATTTTACCTTTAAGACAATCGTGAAATACGATTATTTAATTAAAGTAATCAATGAATTAATTGCGTCAGAAAATATAGGTCTTATTGTCATGGGTTCTAACGGTATCACAGGTACCGAAGAAACGTTGTTTGGAAGTAATACGATAAATGTAATCAGAAAGGTTACCTGCCCGACACTGGTCATTCCTGAAGCACATGAATACAAAAAACCAGGGGAGGTTTTAGTACCCTTGTCAGAACAAGATTCGCTGGCTAGTACTGCTTTTATTGATGCAAAGATTTTCATGAAGGATTTTCTTAAAAAATTACATTTGTTGAGAATATCAAATAAAACGACATCACCTACTGATAAAGATGATGAGCATTGCTCAGAATTATTGCATGACACCGATTATATTTATAATAAGGTAGTTAATGTGCCACTACATTATCTAATCAGTACGTATATACAATTACATCGCGTTGACCTTATTTCACTTATAGTCCACAAGGAAACAGTCTTTGAAAGACTGTTTTATGGTTCTCAAACCACCAAGTTAGCGAATAAGAATCTATTACCATTGTTAGTTTTTCATGCCAAATAACGACTTATGGATCCCACGAGTGAAGCCTCATTACATCATACAAATGCATGGATAAACAAGTACCAAAAGTACCTCGGTGAGTTTGTCTATGGTGGTATAGATGGTGCGGTGACCACATTTGCAGTTGTAGCCGGTGCTGTCGGGGCTGGGTTAGATACCACAGTAATAATTATTCTTGGGTTTGCCAATTTATTTGCTGATGGCTTATCAATGTCAATAGGAGCTTATTTGGCATCAAAATCGGAAAAAGACAACTATGAGAAACATAAAAAAATAGAATATTGGGAAGTCGAAAACCTTCCTGAAACCGAGCGCCATGAATTAGAAGAAATATTCAGAAAGAAAGGATTTGAAGGTGATTTGCTTCAGCAGGTAGTTGATACCATCACTACGAATAAAGACTTATGGGTGGATATTATGATGAAAGATGAGCTCATGATGACCGAACAAACCAAATCGCCGGTCAAAATTGGCCTTGTTACCT
>JAAUYH010034424.1_pt1 | contig 15932 bp, 12 predicted proteins | sample 7278061 | NCBI WGS metagenome assembly JAAUYH01 (sample SAMN14350203, study PRJNA611818) | marine sediment metagenome | isolation source: surface marine sediment (0.6m) | place: French Polynesia: Moorea | collected 2018-08
ATTAGATAAATCTTTGTCAGTTCTGCAGGGAAATTAAATCAAGCTTTCTAAACTACAGCTCTCTTGAATCATTGATAAATGCATTTTTGTCTCTCATTCTAAACATCTAGTTACTAATTTTGGTTCTAATCTATCGCAGCATGATGATACCTCGTTTCAACTCTGGCTTTCTTTCGATTCGACTTTCATTCTGATCTATTCCTTTTTCGTCTTAAATCCGATTTATTATATAATTTGAAGGTATTCGCTGTAGAGTAAGGCTTCCGCCATCACCTTTATGTATAATTTAAAATTCCATCATTTCAAAAAAATAATATCAATCGTTATGCAAATTAGCTTTCACACTGAAATGCGCAAATAATAACTAAGTCATGTCTTATACGAAGTGGTAGCTTCCGACATCGAAAAATATCGATACAAGTAGAGTTATGCCAACCATACATTACATAAAAATAGAAGATCGCAACAAAGTAATGACGACTTTATCTTGAAATAATCAGCTCATATGTATACAGTGTGTCCACAACGATACTGCAACGTGGAAGTATGATTCGTAGTTTCTGCAAAGAATATCCACCATTTATCAACAGTACCGAATTCACGCGATTACAATAAACTAATGTGCAAAATAATCAAATTTTTTAATGGGATGCAAATTTGCAGTCGACAAATTACCGTTTCTATGTCGCCAAAAACAAAAATCAGAAAAATTGTTCTGTTTATAACTTCTGTGATTGATGGGGCATCAAAATACAATAAGATTTACAAAAAGTCTTGTGCCAACTGCAATCTCTAAAACAAATGCCCAGATTGTTAAAAGTATCACGGTTTTTTCGAATTAAAGTCATAGCATTGTTCAGGCCTGCATCAACTGTCCTTGCCTTTCATTTTATCAAAACTAAAGGCAGGAAATGCGCACCGAACAGCGGGATCTCCACTAACATTCCGTAGTTGTATATTAATGTAGAGAATGCTTTATTCTATCCAGGTTTTAGTCCTGCCTAGAACGTCGGAATGAAAGCCCAAGGGAAATTCATGGGCATTTTATGTGAGATGTTTAAGAAAAATCTACCCGAACCTTCAGATATTGCCGGTAGAATTCGTGGAACTGGTGATGAACCAGTACGATTGAGCATGCGAAATTTCAGTCATAACGAGATAGACGTATTGGTTGTAGCATTGGCAAAATCTTTATTGAATAATAAACCAAATCTAGTGAGTGATGAAGAGGGGGTTGAACCGCTTTGTCAATCGGCGATGTAGCTAGCTTCGTTTGCCTGTGCCTGCTACTGATTTTTTAATCAAATATAGTTAGTAATGAAAGGATCATCGAAATTCTTTGTCGGTCGACGACTTTGCCAAGTTTTGCAGTTTATGCTACTGCTGTAGCATCGAGTACTTGCACAAATTTCGAACTCAAACTGGATTAATCTAAAAAACTCAAGTTTCAGCCGAGCTGTCCAACATTTTGACGACTGCAGATGCCAACGCAACCGTCACATTTACACACTTGACCTTACAAACATAACTGCAGAACTCTTTTATGGCGTATATTTCGCCGGTGCACTTGCTTGGTTCTAAAGTCGAATTAAGAATTTCAAAAAATTAGAGTGTTCGGCTATTTTGCATCTACAACTTCTATTGTGTACCTCAGATTTGCGAGCACGATGTTCGATTCCTCGATTTATGGTTACCTGACCGCACTAAGCTCTACTGCTTTTTGAAAAGAGAGAGCCTAATTGTTGTTGCGCCGATGCTTCCGTTTGGTATGCCTTGTTCGCCTCATCGCCGTTACAGTGCGGTGAAAAAGAGGATGTTGATTACTCATTTGAATTTACTCAGTGGCAATGCTCTAAATCTAAGCTCTTTCATAAAAATAAAAGTTACTACCAACTTAGTTTGTCATCTATATCATTTCCTCATATTCCTACATTTAATCGCCTAATTGTAGGGAAAAAATCCGTTTTTTATATTTGTTAACTGACCAATACGGCAGTCAAAAGTCTTATTGAGCAGCATAGAAATGAATATGTTTGGTTTGCGAGATATTGGAAGTTTAATAACTAAGTAAATAGTCGTTGTCGCCAAAACAAAAGGACTAGGCGAATTATCAGTATACGATTTTATTGTCAATGCTAGCACAATTCGCATAACTCTCGTTCCATTTATTTACTCTAGCTCCTCCTGCGACATACCCTTGTATATTCAAGCATTAGCTCGGGAATCTACCCTACTTTGCAGAGTTGTTGGACCCGAACCTTCGACAAAAAAACCTTTTACTTTGGGAAAAGATTCGATGTAACCTAGGGAAACAATGCTACCGAATCGTATCGTCGGAAGTTAGGGATTCCCGCATATGTAATATTACTAGAGTGTACCTTGACTGCAATATTAGCACAATTTCGTGAAGTGTCCTCTTTACAAATTAGACCGAGTAGTGGTCGCGTTTCCAGTTTTCTATGCTTGACGTTTTAATGAGTAAAATCTGTTTGTCCTGGCACTTTGTCCTGCGTTCTATCCTGGTCCTTATTTCTAGACACCCAACCGACATCTGGTGGGCTTGTGATTCGAGAAGAAGGCTACAGAGACAAAATGTCGATTTAAGTACTGCGCCCTATATAGGTGGTAGTTGTGGCAGTCGAGGCATGTGGAGCACCGTCGTCTCGCATTCGGCGAGGGTGAATAGATCTCGGGGGTGGAGTGTGACACGAAATAGGGCAGCCATGCAAATAGGAGGGAGGGATTTTATTGGTGAAAAGATTTTTGATGAAGTGGTGAGCGTGGTTCATGGTGCTTCTCCAGCTGGAAGTGCTTCCATAGGGAGCGCACCGCTGATTGGACACTAAAACGAGAAGTGGCGGAGGAACCATTCCAAGTCGTTCCAGTAATGTATAAGCAGACAGTGATGCGGTGCTGCAAGAACAAACGAGTGCCAGCGTTTCGACGCACACGATCCAATTACATCTTTGTTGGTCGAGCTTTTTTTCTGCACTTCCCTTCTCGACTGCACTGTACACTGCACTACCGGTATGTACAGCAGTACCACCGCACTCGGTCTTTCTTCGCTCAACGCACGCACCACCGCCTTGTCTGCTATCACCACCCCGTCGCCGCCGCCGTTCCTCGCACCACCACCCCCAGCACTACCGCACGTAGCACACGCAGCACACGCAGCACCGGGACACTATGCAAACGCCGCCGCCACCACCGCCGCCATGGCAGCCTCCACACCACGCCGACCCCATGTCGATTCTGGGTGACATGGTGGGCGTGCCCGACGTGGCGACGCCAGGCATCTCGGGTGCGCAACGAATCTGGCAGGGCAGTTTATATTTGCGAGGGCATCGAAGCGACATGCACCTGCCTGTGGTCGCTGTGCGGCTGCACACCACGGAGCGCCCGCCAATTCAGAGCGTGACCGGCTGGCCGAGTGTATTACAATGCGATTCCTCGCGCCTGAAACCTTATCATTCCGTGTTTCCCTTTATGTTAGACTCGGCCACGCAATGGTTCGTCGCGTTTTCCGTCATCGACGAAACCGGCATGGAAGTCGTGGATGATCGTTTCGTGCAGTTGGTGCGTGTCCTGGTGGAACAGCAACTAGCGTTCGAAATCGAATGTGAAACGCATGGCACTTTGTATCTATGGGGTGTCAATAACATTCAACACGGCGTACGTTTTCCTTGCGTTTTTGCGACAACCTCCCCCGCGCGCTCGTTGGCATACTCACACTCGTTTGTTTCCCGTCGTTTTTAGACCTCGTTACTAGCCGTGTTTCGTCCTAGCCTCACCACCGCGCCTACGCAACAAACTACACTCGATAATATGCGAGCCCAAATTTGCGACCCACCACGAACATCTATTCCCGCGTCTATACCCACAGCGGCAGGATCTTCCGCTATGGGATATCTGCACTCACCACCACCTCCACCTGTCACACCCGCGGAATTCGCTGAAGGTCAATGTATTTGGCGTGGCGACTTGCACGTGCGTGGGCATCGCAATAACATGATCGTACCATGTGTGGCACGTCGTTACACCACTCCAGGAAAACTACCGATTTATGATGCTACGGGGTGGCCAACATCGATCCTATGCGACTCGAGCAAGATGATCCAGTGCGTGAATGTATTTCAGTATGTGAACGAACCGACGTCACTATGGTATGCGAGATTTCTGCCACTGGACGAGAATGGGAACGAGGTGCCGAACCATCAGAAGCTGCATGCGCTAGTGAAAGTGGTGGTGGAGCGCCAGCTCGCGTTCGAGATCGAGTGCAACGAGGGCACGTTCGGTCATGGCACACTGTATCTGTGGGGTATGCCGGTGCAGGGTCTTGGGGTACGTTTTTCTCGCGCGTGCTCAGCGATTTTTTCAATACTAACACCCTCACGCGCGCACAGTTTTCCTTACTCGGCGTGTTCCGACCGAAGCAGGAGCCGTAACGACTGCACCGCGCGGGCGCTCGCGAACCGAGAGCGGAACCGATAGTTGTGGTGGTGCGACGTTTTGCGGATTTGCCTCTCACTTGCAATCGTTCTTCGGTACAGTACTCCGTCGCATTCTGGCGTGTAAACACTCTCAACTGCTATTTTCTCCGCCTTCCCCCGCATTATACGCAGCCGTCGCCCAAGTGGATTCCGCGTTTATACAGCAGGCTAACATCTGCATTCTCATCTGGTGGGTGGATGCTTGCCTGCCTGGCCGCCTGGCTACCCGCCGCCTCTTCGCGACGCCCCCCACCCCGTGCCCTGGGCTGCGAATCACCGCCTGCGTACAGTATAATACTCCATGCGGTCCGATATGTACCTCGGTGTTGGCACAGCAGTGCCACCCACACCGTGCTGCGTACTTCAATGACGCGTATGGAATACAACGGATTTTTTCCGACTTGCGAATTGCCCCGCGCACCCGCAAATGCCCGCCATCCGCGCCGCGCGCGTCTGGCGGGTGTGGGATGGTGAATTGAGAGACTCGGCTATGTTGCCGACCGTCTTACGCAATCTCGGCACACTGTACGGTACCATGAAGCAAGGTGAAGCAATCGGCAATACGAGGCTCGATATTCTATATGGGCCGCGCTGTATGAATCCATAACTCTCGTTCTGTCTCAAGTTATTCAACACCCAGATTTCATTTACAGTTGCGACTGTACCCGATACCCTGGCTTACTGTAGTTCTTACCGTTACAACTTAATGGGGACTGACTCGTTTCAGATGACATCTTGCCCGCTCTCATTCGTGGAAAACATCATTGAATTCTGTTGCTCCATTGTTCGTCGAATTTGAGGTTCACAGCCCCGCACGCCCACTCCTCAACATTCTGGTATCATTACCCATGCAAGTATGGCATCAGTGATTGCGTATCATCCGGAAATACCCGGTGACATCCGTTCCTCTCTTTCCTTTATCAGGCGCGCCTCCTTCCGCTGTCGACACCCGATCTAACAGCCAACGTCATGCAGTTCATTCGCGCGTCCCAATTCATCGCCCTCGGCTACGCCAAGTTCGGTCATCGCGGCTACCAAGCGCGATCGAAGCATTTCACGCCCGGCGCATTGGACGTCGACCTCACCGGCCGCCACATCGTCGTCACCGGCGCCACGTCCGGGTTGGGCCGCGCCACTGCGGAGGCGCTCGGGTCGCGCGGCGCCACCGTGCACCTCGTCGTGCGCTCGCCGGAACGCGCGGAGCCGGTGGCGGCGGCCATCATCGAGTCGGGCGGCAAGGCGCAGGTGCACGAGTGCGACATATCGTCGCTGAACTCGGTGTCGTCGTTCGCGCGCAAGTGGGGCACCGCGCGGCTCGACGCGCTGGTGAACAACGCGGGCGTGATGATGCACGAGCTGAAGAACTCGGCGGACGGCTACGAGATCAACTTCGCCACGAACACGCTGGGCACGTACGCGCTTACCGAGATGCTGCTGCCCGCGCTCGAGGCCACCGGGGGCGCGCGCGTCGTCAACGTGTCGTCGGGCGGCATGTACACCGCGCCGCTGGTCCTCGACGACCTCGAGGGCGCCGCGCTGAAGAAAAACAACGAGATCGACGGCACCACGCAGTACGCGCGCAACAAGCGCCAGCAGGTCGCCCTCACCGAGCACTGGGCCAGCGCGCACCCCGGCGTGTTCTGGGCCGCCATGCACCCCGGCTGGGCCGACACCCCCGGCGTGGCCAAGAGCATGAAGGACTTCCACAGCGCGTTGAAGGGACAGTTCCGCACCGTGGAGCAGGGCGTCGACACCATCGTGTGGCTGGCCATCGCGGACGAGGTGAAGCAACACGAATCGGGGCGCTTCTTCTTCGACCGCGAGCCCGTGCAGAAACACCTGTTCGCCACGCGCACTTCGTACCCCAAAGAACGTGTGGGACAACTTGCATCTAAACTTCGCGACTTGGTCACCGCAAAAGGTTTCGAACTACCAAAGAATGCATTGTAAAATCACCCTACCTCAACCGTGCTAACCGCGAATAAAAATTGATTCATCATTTTCGTCGTAGTGAGGTTCGAATTGATTCACCTGTGACAGGTCTGTTTTCCATGGTGAGGCACAGTGCAACGTTCGTTTATAACTCTGATACGAACTGCATCGAAGCGCAATCATTTCTAATCGGAGCTAAAGCTAGCTTTGCAAGTGAGGTGATGCATGATTGAATTCATCCGTGTAATATCGTGGGTTGCTTCTCAAGTCGAATCTGCTTCATTTTCCATTTCAATTGCTAGGTGGCATGTCCTCATCCGGTGTCGGTCGGAAGACGCCAATCATCGAATGACCATCTGGTGGCATCGGGATGCCCCGCAAGAATAGTGTCCCATGTCCTGCCATTCCCTCGCGACATTCGATTTCGAACACTAGTTGCCGTTGTGCCATCGCCTTGACCAAGGTCGACATCCTCAGATTAATGCTTCCCTCCTCGTCGTCGTCAACCGGCACGAATTGCACGTGCCACTGCGTTGCGGGCTCATTCATGTAATTCGATACCTGCTGATATGGCTTGATTTTCGGTGAGTCGCAGTGAATTTGTGCGGGCCATGCTTGTGTGTTGAGCAACGGTGGGTGTGACGGTGATGAATGTCGGATAGCCGCACACGGTACGACCATGCTGTTCCGTAGTCCGTTGACGTGCAGAGTCCCTCGCCATATTCGGTCTCCACTGCTCGGAGCTTCTTCCGTTGGTTCCAATTTAACTGGCATCCCAGCATTACCTGGCGTCGTTGCAAGGCCGGATGGCGTTGAGTTCAAAACGGGGGCATTATTCAACTGTTGCACCGGATCTGGTGTTATCTGTGTGGCTCTTTGGCGCAGTAGCGATGTCGCTCTGGTTGCGAGTGCAATCGCAACAGTCATGAGAAGTTCAGTGGCTACATCCACAGAGGCTGCAATCGCCTCTGGCTCGACATCATCCGTGTGAGGCGCAGCTTCTGTGTTAGCCAGATTCGCTCCCGGCAAGTTGTTGTTCGCCGGATGCTGCGCCGGTTTCGGCCGGAAAACGCCAAGCAACGAAACCCCATGCGGTGGCATCGGCATACCCCATAAGAACAGTGTTCCACGCCCATTTGTGCATTCTTCACAATCGATTTCGAATGCTAGTTGCCTGTTTACCATGACCTTCACCAATTGCACCAGCTTTGGATCACTGACTTCCTTCCCCTCTTCATCAACCGCAGCAAATCGTACGTACCACTGACTCGCCGGTTCGTTGATGTACTTGAACACCTTCGAACATTGTTTCAGCTTTGACGAGTCGCAATGAATTCGGGCGGGCCATCCTTGCGTGCCATGCACTGGGGGTCGTGTTGGGGTCTGGTATCGCATAGCGACACAAGGCACCGTCATTTCATTCCGATGGCCTCTGACGTACAAACTCCCTCGCCATATTCGGTCTCCACTGTTCGCTGCTTCTTCCGTTGGTTCTGGTTTAATTGGCATCCCGGGAGCGCCTAGTGTCGTCGCAGGGCCGGATGCCACCGTGTTAGAAACATGTGTACCACTCGCAGGCGAATTATTCAACTGCTGTCCCGGACCTGGCGGAATCTGTGTCGGAGTTGTGGGCACTAGCGGTTTCGAAGCGTCTGTCGATGCTGCTCCTGCCGCAGCTGCAGCCGCGAAAACGTTAGAATCTACACCCATGAGGTCTGAAATCGTCGCAAGCGCATTACCACTCGTGTGATGCGCAACTCCTGCATTAACTAGGTTCGCGCCTGACAAGTGGTTGTTCGTCAGATTGTCCGCCGATTGCGGTCGGAAAATCCCAAGCAACGAAAGCCCATGCGGTGGCATCGGCATACCCAACAAATACAGTGTTCCATGTGCAACCGTGTCTTCTTCGCAATCGATTTCGAACGCTAGTTGCCTGTTTAACATCACCTTCACCAATTGCACCAACTTTGGATCACTGACTTCCTTGCCCTCTTCGTCAATCGGCGCAAACCGTACACACCATTGACTCGCCGGTTCAACAAGGTACTTGAACACATTCGCACTATGTTTCAGCTTTGCCGAGTTGCAGACAATTTCAGCAGGCCATACAGGCGCGTCATGCACTGGGGGCCGTGTTGGCGTGGGATATCGTACCGCGACACAAGGTAGCACCAGGTCATTCCGATGTCCTTCGACGCGCAACATGCCCTTCCATACACGGTCCCCACTGTTCACAGCTTCTTCTGTTGGTTCCAGTTTAATTGGCATCCCAGGAGCACCTGCTGTCGTTGCAAGGCCAGATGCCGCCGTGTTATAAACATGTGCACCGCTCACAGGCGTATTGTTCACCTGTTGCACTGGACCCGGTGTGATGTGTGTGGGAGTCTTGTGAGCTAGCCGTGCCGCCGCACGAGCCCTAGCCGCAGCAACTGCGACACGGTCAGAGTTCAGACCCATGAAGCCTGAATTCTCTGCAGGCTTGACATAATTCGTGTCATGGACAGTTCTTAGATTAGCTAGACTCGCTACAGACAGGTTGTTGTGCACCTGATTATTCTCCGTTTTCGGTCGAAAAACACCGAGCAATGAAAGGCCATGCTCTGGTATCGGCATCCCCCACAGGTATAACGTGCCCTGCCTACCGAAAATTCCGTCACAATCGATTTCATACGCCAACTGCTTTTGCACAATCAACTCAAGAAAGTGCTGCAATCTGGAATCTTCTTTCCCATTTCCATCTTCATCAACTGGCGCAATTCGCACATACCATTCACTTGCCGCCTCATTGATAAAGGGAAACACACTCGCACAGCTCGTTGTAGTCGTGGAATCTAAAACAAACAATGATGGCCATGCCTGCGTGTCACTCACTTGCGGCCGCGTAGTTGTCGGGTACGCTACTGCCACAGCGGGTATGAGCGCAGTATTGTGAAGTCCTTTTATTTGCAAGTTGCCTCGCCATTTCTGCCGCAAGTGCTTTGGCTTCTCGTCCGGCACAAACAGCGAGAGGCCTGCTGGGGCCTGAAGAATATTCGTAGCTGCTGGCGAGTTCGTACCTTCCATGCTAAATCTGTGACGCTGAGCACGACTATCCTGCGCGCTAACGAGATAAAGGATCCAGCCGCAGCTGAGACATGATATGCGCGAGAGACCAACTATTCTTTGAGTATACCAGGTTTGCAGCTGTGTTGTGCTTCGTTTTGCCGTTGATTGGTTAAACCAACTACGGTACACAGTTGTGTTTTCGCAAATTAAATTACTATGACAACACGATGCACGGTTGTGGGATTTAAAAATTACAGGATTTTCTCCTTCAAACAAGCTCAATTTTAGGCCTCTTCTTGATTTAAACGTAGGAAATTTTCTCAAATTGTTACTACGATTAATCCAAAAATCTACGTTGCTTTGAATGAATCTATTGTAGCATTGTAGGTGCGCCACTATTTGTTGTCTAGCTATGAAGTGAATTGATTTCAAATCTTGTTCAGTCTAAAAAAACTATCGGCACTATTCTAACAAACAGATTCTCGTTCGTCGGAATAAACAATATTTTATGCTTTATATGCTAATTATCAATCACGTTCAAATGAATAAACACTTCAAGTTGTGCAATAGTAGTCTGACAAGCATCTTCACTATTTCATCCAGCTGAATTTCCTTAAATCGATGCTGAAAAAAACAAGTTGAATTTAAGAGACTGATTTCAGAATTGCTCACAACTCTGTAGCAACTTAATTCGAAACTGCTTACTCAACTCCTATTCTGAATGAACTCAGGAAATACCGCAGGAACATAGGGAAATTGTCCTAAATGAAATATTCCAAACAGCGTATCAGAGAAGAAAAATGAAATTCTAAATGAGCTGTCGAAAAAAATATTCGGATCATTGTTGAATTATATGTATCCATTACTCTGAAAATGATTCAATTATTAAGAAGGCACTTAATACATTTGACTAATTAATTTAACCTTCCTTAAATTGGACTCATCTAACAGCTGTTCCATGTGGTGTGAAAGCAATATGTAACTTTCTGTAAGTACTTTCTTCGCATTTCAGGCTTGTCGTAGATTCTGAGCTGTACGAAAACGAACCCAAACACATTAATAAACTAGATGATCTTAGGAAACTTCAACTAGTACAGTACAATTCTGCAACTTGTTTACTAAAAATTAATCAGTTTTCGTTGCTCATGCACTCTTATGTGCTATCTTCAAAACTGTATTCATCAAATTAATCCAATACGTCGATTTATATACAAATAATGTATTAACAGTGTACTTGATTATTACGGGAACATCTCAAAGAAAAATTGGATAATTATTCCTATTTACTCATATAATCGAAGCAGATTTAGTCGTGTATTCAGGTCAATAAAACCGCATAATTATTTCTTGCCATGTGGAAAACCTTCGGTATATATTCGAAACTTCAGAATTATATCGTTCAATATTGCGTGATCATCTTTCGAAAAATTCAACAGTGCATAGCTTCGAAATGTTACTCAAGGGTAATATCCTTCCAATTCTTAGAGGCAACCAACTCCTTTGTAATTGAGTGATGGGCATTCAAGTAGGTAATTCAATTGATATTCGAAACATCACTACTAAATAACTTAAATCAACCTAGTAGCTAAATATAGTCTCCTCCTACATGGGTTGCGAACGCAAAATAATTCACTCTTCGAAATATGTCTGATCAATACACTGTGCTTCGTTTATATAGAGCACAGCTACTTATCTCAGTGTCAAATTGAGCTCAAAGCAGCAGAAAAGATTTCTCATGAGGAAATATAATTTCTGATTAATGTATTATTAATTCTCTAATGGAGTAATAGTTGTGAAATAAGTAGGCATAGTCGGCCATATATTCTTTTCGATACTGTTTTCGAAGGAGCACTCGTTTACATTCATATCATCAAATAAAATGCCCTTTATTCATGTCAATTAGGGATTTAGGAGTCTAAACAGGATTTGTCGCCCTATACATTTAAGCGTACCGCTTTGTCACAATTTTTCATAGGCCAGTATGACAAGGTCGATCAAGATCCTCTACCAGTGCTCGTGAACATAAACTTGGGTTTTGCTGTAAATCGGACAAATACCCAGGTTTGTGAAGTCATTGATTCCGACACTTCGCACATTTTATCGAATCTGGCAGTCCAGATAATTTATACAGAATTATGAATCATGGAAGACGAACTCAACAATTTGTTTTAAGGCTAATAAACGAATATCCATCCATGTATAACTTCTTATCCTCAGACCCTTTTACGATTAGTCTGATCTCCGAACAGGATTAGAATCATTTATCTGGTTACCTCCGAAAATGAATTCAAATACCTTTCGCACTTTACAATCTGTAAGACCTTTCGTTGCGAAAGCACGAGAATTTAGCAAATGTGTGAAATGAGTGGCTTGAAGTCAACAGACTTTGGAACTAATGACCGTTTACATCTCATAATTGCTCTTTTAAAAGGAAATTTAATTGCTGAATAGAGGCTCTGTAAATGTTGATAAAAGCAGATCCTCATGGATCTAACAGTCGTGAGACAGGGGTGTGGTGCATATAATTTGTCGTTTCTATACTGTAGTGCACTACTTTGTTGCAAAAGTGTTGTAATAACTGGCCGAATAGCATCCAAAGTACCGAGAAATCGTTTTATGACTATATCCACTTCCTACTCTCACATTTACTTCGAACTAGATCTCGTGATGTAGAAGAAAATGGTGGAACAAAGACTTTTCAAGTGTACTAGAAGTATCGGCGACACATACATGAGGGGTAGACGACTCACACAACCACGCACCTCGCAGCAGATTCGCAACGAACAGCACCCCGTACGTTCCCATCTCGCCCGCCCTCTCCGCCCTCTGGGTGAAGGTGCACGGGTATTTTGCATTTACCTAGCGCTCCACCTGAAGCGTTAACCGCGGATCGTGTGTTACAGTTTTCCGCCGCTGGTAGGCTACAGTTTTGTCTCTGTTGAGCAGAGGAATACCATTTAATAGCGGTCGCCCTGCACGTGTAATTGGGGATTCTAACAGATAGATTCAGAATTTGTGCTCCTGGCTCGCTGTCCGCATCATACGCCACAAATATTAGACACTTCTTATACTACTGTACTTTCTCCGCTTTTCGACGGACGCAATCGAAAAATCCGAATCCGTTGCCCAGTCGCGCTGTTCGCATTTTCCGCGAGGAATTACTCCCACCCTAGATCCTGTATAACCAAGCCAGACCTTGGTTCACTGATCGAATTGGAACAGGTGAAACCAAGAGATACTGGAGTAGGAACAAATTCGCTCTCTAAGTAGGTCGTGTATAAAGGACAATATCTCGGACATAGTCAACCAAAGTGCCACGACAAAGCCCCCGATCACTCGCAATAGAAGGCGAAGCAAATAGAAAGGAGATACAATTCAACAACTCAGACAATGGTATTCAACAGTATATCCAGGACAAATCAGTACTAGAAAAGCATCAAATAACTGTACGGAATACAAACAATGCCAAGAAAACAGTTCAAAAAACAACCACTTTCAGGACAAAAGTCACGCGACTGTTCCTGGTGCAGCACCACATTCCGCTGGAGCCTACTGATGACAGTGCGTCGATTTCTTTCGTAAGAAATCAAGGTTTCAGAGCGTACGATTCGTAAGTGAATGAAGAGATAGAGAAGTGTGTTTTATTGGGTAGTAGATGTTCAACTATGATAGAGTAAACAACTGTAAGTTACTAGTGTACCGACTACTTCTGTTACTTTTCACTGTCCTTACAGCACATTCTTTTTTGAAAACCTCGTCCGATATCTTCTAGATCTTAGAATACTTTCCTACGTTTTGGTCTGTCCTTGCTGAGAATGAGTTAGACCTACGTGCACTACGTTTATCCAAACGGTAGGCTTCTTGAAATTGCAACTCTAAATAATCAGGAACTGAACCTTGTTATTTTCGGAATCACTGGCAATTGTCATCTCCTTTGCATTCTATGTATCGCAGGTTATACAGTACTCGGTTACTAGTTACTTACTGAAATCATCCTCTGGTTCCACTTAAATCCAACTCTTCTGGTGTTCAATGGACAAGAGAATAAGAAGAAGTAAATATACTCAGTCTGGGTGTGTATCATCAGCTTCACCGAGGCACAACTTATCCGACTCTCGATTACTCGACCTCGCTACGTTTGGAAGTCCCATAGAACGGACATCATGGCATGCGCCTCTACAGTACTTGTTAAAAATAGTGGACTATGACCGATTATATCTCCGTCGCAATTGATTTTAAAGGCTATTTTCCTATCCACCAAAGCCTCAACCAATTGAACTAACTGCAGGTCACTGATTTCCTTCGCTTCTCACCTATCGGTACAAATGGTATGCATACCCGATTCCCTGTTTCCTTTCTATTCTCATACTGTTTCAGGTTTGACGAGTCGCAGAATATTCGAACTGACCAACTTGAGTATCATGCAGTTGTGATTGGCCCGACGCGAGGTATGTTGTTGCCGCAAAAAGAGCCAGCAAGTCATTCTCAAGTTCTCTGAGTTTTTAAATTCCAGTTGCATACGAGCTACCTACCGACCTGTACTCTTCTTCCTTGCAGAATAGCTAGAACTTTGTTAGATTGCACAGCGTTCTGGCCTCCAATGAGCACGACTGCTGCCGACGCTATTGCCCCTCTACATAGTTTATCAGGATCTCGATTCAAGCAGGGGCAGAGTTGGTAGCATTCACACCAGTTCTATTTCGTGTCCAATTTCTACTCCTGTTTTCGTCGGAAAATACTTAGCAAGGAATAGCGAAGAAATACGATATGCCAGGGATACTATCATACTCGGTTTTAAACGGCTACTGCGTTTACACCATCAAGATGATGAAATTCTGCAGTCGGGAATCTGCTTTGTAGTAGTCCACGTTATCTACGCACTACTTTTCGGATCAATGACGGAACGAAACGGAACGCACCGGAGCACTAGCTTGGCTGCGAAAAATCTAGATTGAGCTTGGATGGTCCTGTCCGTGTATTACACACTTTTCGTTCGTCAATGTTTTGGGCGTTCTACTACTGTCGAAGGTACCAGTAATTCTATATCAATACTATTCAGAAGTCTTGCTAATTTCTACACCGCAGTCCTTGTACTTGGTTCATTAGCCTAGAGGGTTTAGAGTAAGAGAGGCGCAGTACCGGAATTCAACAAAATATTAGGAATCTCATGGAAATGACTCCTCTCAGTGTAGAGAATAGATGTCACGAATGAAAATGAAATTTCAGCGTTACAGCTAGATTTGTATATTACGGGTGATAAAAAATGTGACATTCAGTAAGGCACTTCATCGAATAGTGCGTCGAAATGCTTTAATCCATAGACCTGTCGTCGGGTATCATTATGTTTCTAGAAGTCTAAATTCTCTTCAGAGCTTCTGGAACCGATCATACACGCGCTTTATAATAGACCTTGTTATACAAGCTGCTGGGGCACTGATCTCTTAAGCAAATTCTACCTGATCATCTGATAAGATGATAACATGCAAAGTTTTAACATAAACGACTTGAATTACTTTAACAGAGGTACCCACATAAGCTTTTATTCAACACTGTATATGATAGAACCATAATAGAAGATAGAGAAATCAAGCAGAGCACTCTAATGAACAACTTTTGCTTTTAGAAATAGGCGAAAATACTTTGTGGAGGAGGCTCCAAAGCTAGACTTTGATTGACATAAGAGAAGGCTCGAATAAAATATTTCGCAATTTGATCTAGGTTAGCAAATTTTTTGTATTCGTAGGAATGACAGAACTATCATTATCATATATCATGTACTAGCGATTATATATTACTAAAAATAAATATTTTTGCCCTTACATCAATGTTTTGCCATTCGTGCATGCTACTACGGTTTGCTCTGCCGAAAAATACAACCAAATGTCACAAGCTTGTACTTAGTGACTAACCAGCGTTATCTATCGCCTAGGCATCTTTCGAAGTACTTTGAGTTGTCCAATCGAGATCAATTGCTGCTCATAATGGCTACGTCGAAGCATCTATGGCACACCAAGAAGTCGATTTAGAATCTCTTCCAGAAGTCATTCCAATTTATATACCGTTATTAACATCGAATGTTTCAACTACAGATATCAAGGTACCAGCTTCTTCAGCGAATTCTGCTCAACTGGACACTGATGGCTTTTTTTGTCGTCGCATTAGAAATCTAGTTAATCTTTCAAATGCGCAGAAACTTCCACTAGATCTATTAGCAAGAAAAGAGAGTCTCACTGCAAAGTCTGATGAGACAAACAAGTCTAGTAATGACACTAATGAAATTTTCTAGTTTCTCCGTTCTGGAATCAGATTTAAGTTTTCGTGGGGTGTATTGCTCGTTTTTAATGCTACGAGAAAATGGCTTCTACAAACCAAAGGTGGAAGATTTACTTTGAGCGAACTCAACCTCCCTCATCCTACTCTCAATTTTCTCTTTGTACACATCGTGCTAATAAAATATCTAATCCA
>JAAUYH010042291.1_pt1 | contig 15931 bp, 14 predicted proteins | sample 7278061 | NCBI WGS metagenome assembly JAAUYH01 (sample SAMN14350203, study PRJNA611818) | marine sediment metagenome | isolation source: surface marine sediment (0.6m) | place: French Polynesia: Moorea | collected 2018-08
CGGACGCTACGGATACATCAAGGTGAAGGCCACTTGCACCAACAACTACCTCTCGGTTATCTCTATGATTGCGCCGTCGCCCGACTGGGTTGTGCAAATCAACAACATGCCATTGTTGAGGAGAGGCAAGTTTGTCAAGAAAGCGTACGGACGCTTGGTGGCGTACGACTGCGGCACCGATTCGGGTCGCGAGTTCACCGATCCGTCCAACCTCTCACTCGACATCCCCACCCACCCTCGCGGTGTGTTCCGTCCGCTTGTGCAAGACGAAACCGATCGTTTCATGGATCGTACCGTCGGGTTCTACAAGGTGGTTCGTGTCTATTAAGTTTGTGCTTTGTCGATTTAGGCTCCACATTCGCATTTAGTAACTTGTTCATCCCAAGACCATGCACTTGAACTAGAAATGATAAAACTCGTGAAGTACCGCTAATTCTACTGTTACATCCTTCTAACACGACACCAGAGCCCGATAAATTTGAGTAACGCGAAATGGAGGTGCATGTATCGATGACGATTGAATTTTTTCGTTTCAAGTTGAAGTGCCTGTGCCATGAACCATCATAAGTCGAGTAACACATAGCACCTTGATCATCTCGATCTTGAATCGTCGACTCGAGCAACGACGATGAAGTTCACATTGAGGAAGTTGTACGAGTTGTTCATTCCACGAGTACCCGCGCCGTATCCGCCACTTTCGGGTGCGAAAGCCGATGAAAAGGTGGTGAAGGTTGCGCGGCGCGGCCTCCTCTTCAATCGGGTGTTCACCCCAATGTTGGTAATCCTCGGATTTTTCGTTATCGTCCACCTGCTTTTGTCGACGAGAATGCTGCATGATACTGGATCCTCGTACAAGCCGGTACCAAGGCGAATCATCGAGGAGCATGCTCGAAAAGTCGAGGCGCATCGCACCGCGACGGCGGACATGACTCGAAAGGCATTGGTATGCAAGAAGGAGAACGCCTCATGGGCGAAACATCGTCTCGCACAGGGAAGGTTCAATCTATCGGGTATCATCACGAAGCACATGGTCGCCGTTCCCCGCTACGTCGCGATGTCTGGCACCTGGGACGGTGGCGCAAGCGACCACATCCTCGGCGCACTACGTCAGCTTGGCCCCGGCGCGACATTGATCGATGTGGGCGCCGGCCTCGGTTGGTACACTCTCACCGCGGCGTACAGCGGTTTCCACGTTATCGCAGTGGACCCTGACATGAACCATATGGCGATGCTGCAACATTCGCTGTGTCTGGCACCACCAGCGGTGCGCGCACGAGTTACAGTGCTGGGGTATGCGCTGGGCCGCCAGAATGGAGGCACGTGTTCATTATGGAAACGTCACGGCGATACAGTGACGATATGCGACGAAAAGCAGGGTACGCGGTTGGGTGTTGATGGATACAGCAAAGTTGGACGTGCGAAACTGCGCAGCATAGACGGCTTGCAACTCGGTGTTGCAGGGCCGTACAAGGTGGTGATGAAGGTAGACGTCTGCGGGTACGAGCCTTTCGTTCTGTATGGTGCTGGGAAATTCCTGCGCGATAGCAAGCCAAAGTATATCTACACATCGTTCGATCGGAATGCCATCGAGACTGCCGCACAAAACAACGGCCTGTCGAAGCAACGGGCGGCTGCGCTGCCGGACGAGTTTTTATCCCAGATGAGCCAAGCGGGGTACGACTACACACACACTAGGCGCAATTCGAAGGGTGAGAACGAGATAGCTTTGACTCGTGCTTGAGGTTAAAGTTCGCCGATTTGTGACGATGCATTTCATTCGATAGAAGCACCACAGTATTCTTCCAGTAATGCATCAACGCTGTAGACGGTCTACCGTAGAATCTACAGTAGACCATCGATTCCGTCCTGAAAGTGTAGGCATTCCAACTGGGAATGGACAATGACGGCCGTAATACACGAAGTACAGTATCAAATATGAATGTAGCGTATATTGACTCCAGAGGTTGGCAGACGCACAAAACCCACGCGAATAGACACGCCGGTTTGCATCACAAAAATCGGATTCGAGCGATATATACAAATTCCTAGGGGCGTACGGAACTGAATTCTGAGATCTCAGTGAGCACAAGTCCGGCATGGACGAGGTGCAGACGATTCAACACGGTGGGAAGATTGCTCGATACAATAGAAGTGATCTTGAGATATCTAAGATTGTGTCGAAATGCGGATCTACGTGTAAGGAATAACGTCTAGCGCGAGATGAACACTGGAAAATTAAGCAGTGAGGCGAGCTGCGCTACAGTCGCGAGTTACAGGCATAGTACGTGTAGGATGTGAGGAGAAAGATACAGTCGAAAACATGGAAATCGAGATGAATCAGTGGGAATCACGAGAAAACCCTCATTCCATCGACCAGTTGTCGTGATTATGTGAACCACATCACACACCAGCGCGACATCGCAATGACGTAACTGCACAACAACTCGACATTTCAGCACGAATACACCATTAGCATTCCATTCATAATGTTTCGTGCACGTCACAGATAAAACAGCACCGTCCACCGCCTCGGCCTCTCACCACGCCACAGCCACAAGCGCCGCCATGTTCGCCAGAATCATGCGCAAACGCCTGAGTTGCTCCGACCCCGACGTGATGGACGGACTAAAGAAGAGGACGACAACGACACCGACGCGAAGACGGCGACAAATATACGGCAACTCCGAACGCGTAGCGGAACTTGCGCGGATTGCCGCCGATTACCACCTGAACTTGGCACAGCGCAAAATTGCCAGTCGGCAATCACTACAAGAGCACGAACAAGAAGAGGACAAATGTGCCGAGCCACCGCACAACACCGACCAGAACCAGGAAAAAGAGAACGTGGCAACGTTCAACTCACTCAACACACATGTCGAAATCACGGGGGATAGTCGACAATCTGTTATCATCATCAGGGCGAAGCACGGAGTCGAGCGAGCCGCACCCGAACGCATTCCATTGCGTTCGTTGTAAAACGAAAGGTACTAGCATTGGGTTTCCCATAGACAAAGCAAGGATAGGTCACCTCGTAGATAGAATTGAGGAAAAATCACCATGTACAGTACACAAGACGCGTAAACACACCGAAGGCGGATGCGGTAAACTGTGTTTCCGTTCTACACCGCACATCAGGCACATATGATACGGTACAGCCACACATGGTAAGCACGGGAATAGCAAATCGAATCGAGATACAGTACCCGAGTAGAACAAGTTCATCGAAAGTTCTATCAATACCACGTTCCAGCGCGACCCACAGTACGGCCCAAGAGCGATGATATATGAACCGCGACAACAATTCCCCAACGTCGCAACCCAAATCACGCACTGTATCCCACGCACTACAATGGCAAGCGAGGGCAAGCGACGCAATTCGACCTAGTACACAGTTTGCTCACCCCACTATACGTAAAGGTGGTCCACGTTGCAAAAACAGGAAACCTCGACCCGTCCTCATCTTAGTTGTCGTACTAAATCCGGTTTTTAAAGGGGAGGGCCTTCGCAGAGATTTGCACCAGCTGGCAAGCCGCGGGTCGTGTGCGGGACACCCCTACACAAAAATCTACACCGCTGCATGCCTACCCCAGCCGCATCTCACAGCTGCCTCAGCGGCGCCATGGGACAAATCCTCCGCAAGTCGAACAGCCGACGAAAGACTGCATCCATGAAACGCAAACGTGACGCGCCCAACGCCACCGCGAAGAAAAGCACATTGGAGAAGCACGGCGTTTCTGGGAAGAAACGAAACGGTGGCACAGGTGGCGCGCAAAATAACAGGAAAAAACGAAATGCCTCGCCCGACAAGAAGCAGCGTGACAGGGCTGCTCAGGACAATGCACCGAGGCCAGACCTGAAAAAGTCGAACACGACGCGAGTCGCAGCCCCGGAGTCACAGCGAAAACAGGCGAAGAACGTTGTCGAGGGCGCAACAAAACCACCAGCGAATAAGCATTCGAAGAAGAAACTTAGTTCACTAGCACAACAACCGTCGGCAAAACCTGACATCTACTCCACACCGATACCACCACTAAGCGCCGTGCCTAAAAAGATACGCATCGCAACGCCAAACCATCAACCAACTCCCAAACAGAGGCCGACGCGTGCGAAGGTGGTGGTGATAGATGGGACGAGCGCAGCGGCGGCGTACGGTGGCGACATGAGCGAGGCGGTGGAGCGAGCGGTGGCGTACTACGAGGAGCGCAGCGTGCAGGCGTTGGCGGTGGTGCCGTACGGGGTGGAGGCGGCGGGCGCGGTGGCGGCCCCGCCGGGCGCGACGACACGGCACGTCGCGCTGCGCGAGGCGGCGCGACGCGGGGGGGACCTGCTGTGTAACGGAGACCTAGAGGCGGACCTGGCGCAGCAGCAAGGGCGAGCGCGGCGACGCAAGATGCGGCGCTTCCTGCAACGGCACTGGATCCCATTCACGTTTATCCGGGGCGAGCTGCTGCCCAACCCGCACCCGCGCCGCCTGCTCGAGTCGGTGCATGCGCCACGCAAGGTGGACAAGCGCAATAAGGGCCTGCGCTTCATGGGACGGATGCGGCGGGGTAGGGTTGCCTAAATTTAGATGGTGTTCATCAAAGCGAAAGGATGGTAAACAAGACGAGACTGCGCCGCGCGTTGTAGAGCAAGCTATTTTCGCACCTTCTTCTTTGCAACTGTGTGCCGTACAGTGCCATGGCTTTTTGCATGCGGTGCCACGCAGCGCACGGGCGCGCTGCAACACGAGATATGCCGCAACACTCACAATTCCCCGACGCCTCACATCAGGCTACCTCGCGTGCGCACCGTATGTTCATCTCAACGTCGTCAACGATCTCTACAGCACGCCATCGATTGTAAATCGGACAGCCCTCTCACCTGTACCGCATCGTCACAGCACGCTGGGCAGCACGTTTGACGCCAATTCGGAACTCGGCTGATGGCAGCGAGAAATTAATTCATTCAACGGAGGGGCCATTCCACGTTACTGTCAGAACTGTAAGACGCGGGGCACAGCAGTGCATTTTGTGTTCATCTACTCGGTGGGGTAGACTGACTAATCGTTGATTTGGATTTCTCGCACTCGCGCACACGAAGATGACGCCGAAACGCGCGCCAACCGGGAAGCCAGAGCCATGGTGCCAGCGCCTGACGAAAGCGCTGGATGAAATGCCGAGCACGCGCAAACTGAGCGACTACAAGAGACGCGTGGACTGGGCGGTGGTGGGCGCCGCGGCGGCCGCGCTGGTGCTGCTGGGTGGGGGGACGTACGTGCGCATGCGCTTGACGGGGAAACGCCCACGCAGCACGATTGTCTGGTTGCTGGTGTTCGTGATAGTACTCATTGCCGTGCTCGTTAACGGGCGCTTGCGTTTCCATCCCGCCGAGCGCAACCTCGCTCGAATCCCCGCCCTAAACTGTCACCGCAGTACAACTCAAATCCGAGCGTCGTGTGCCGCTACGTGCGACAAACTCGAGAAGCTGGAGAATAGCCTAGGGTCGTCGTCGCCCATCTCGCGCATCCTCTACATCACCACCCCCCTCGTTTTCGTGTTCGCTGCCGTGGCGTTCTTCAGCATATATCGCACCAGCACGCCGATGCGGAGAAGAAGAACACGTGGGGTGAACAACATGACGTTCGGTGCGCCCTCGCCCATCGCGGTGTTCTCGGTGGCGATGCCTACGCGGCCGGTACCGGTAACGCCCAACTTCACGCTCAAGTCGGTGCAGGAGGGCGATGACGAAGATGGGAAGACCGACCCCCTCTGCGCGATATGCCTGACGGATATTTGGAGTCAACCGGTGGGTGAATTGTCGTGTGGGCATCGGTTTCATACGCACTGTGTTTCTGATTGGTTGAGAAAGGCGCCTAGACCTACTTGCCCGCTGTGTAAGGCGATTGTGGGCGACGAAGAGGAGGGTGCGCAAGAGCCCGTGGTTTGAGCAGACGGCGGAACAGGGACGTCTTGGCTGGGGCGCTGTGAACCGGCCGAGAAAGCTTGTTGTGGCATGGCAGCGGCTTGGAGTGCAATGAATTGCAGCGGCACTCGAATGCGAAAACGCGGGGCGTCTCATGGCGTAGAGAAATTGATGAGATGGCCTGAAAATCAAGTGGGCAGCACGCCGTACCGGCCCGTCGAACCAATATCTTGCCCACCCTGCGTCCGGCTCTCTTGCGTGTCGATCCTGCCCACTGTAATGTACACCGTGTTGAGATCAAGTGCATAGCCGCCGCCCCTTTTGGTGTGGCGTGCGAGCGAATTCATTGTTGTTTGTGAAGCCTCGAGATGAGATGCCTTTATTAATGAGCGATGATGCACTGGGTTTGCTGGGCATGGTGAAACGGGTCGTCATCGATCATGATGATCGCGCTCGCGCCTATCTTTCTTGCGGAACCCGCGCTCGGTCTCACCTTGTCTCCTACACCGCTGCGTGATTAACGGAATGAGGTTGTACAAAAGTGGAAATGAGCGTCGGTACAGAAGCTAACAATACTGTGACGACATTCGTAAATTATGGCCCTGTTTGCATTGTCCAACGGGGCTCCGGGTTTTGAGTCGTGCGAAGAGTGGCGGTCTTGTGGTGCGCGAGCGAGGGACGATTAGGACGGTCCAGTGGGTGGGGTACGGCGGTTGGAATGTCCAGTACTGGTAAACTCGAGTCGCACTTCGTGTGGGGTCGTGAAACGGGATCGCTATCTGAGAGGCGTGTTCGTGACACTGTGGGCTTGGGGGTGTGTTTTTTATTGAATGGGACGACCATTGCTGACTACTGCATCAGGGCACTGCTCTGGTCCTAACGTTTCTGGATTAATTTATCGAATGTCGAAATGGCAGTCAACAAAGGGCTTGGCAGTGATTCTACGAGAATCTGGTGAGGGTTGTGGTGACTAATATTGAGGCTGCTAGGTGTGCAGCTGCTACATTTCTTTGCGTTGATTTGGGAATGCGGACGGAAGTGACTCATCGCTGAATCTCCATGTTTGCCAGACGCTGTGCTGTATATTATTACGTAGTAAGATATTGTAATACTTAGAAACTGTACTGACCAGTACCGTAAATTCACAGTAGGTGTTGGAGGTCGGCTGCAGAAAGAGAATGCCTGTCGTTATTGTCGGCTGCACTTGTTGGTGAGTATCGAGTGATTGTTGTTTTGTATGTTACCGGTCCAATTACTGCGTTGTAGTGTACGCTTCTAATGTGAACCGGGAATAGAAACGAGTAAAATGTAGTCACGTGATAGTTCGGTAGAATATGTGGCAATTCTCTCGTGGGGTGTGAGGGAATTCCTTCCCATGTTGTTCATATTCGTGAGGCCCATTGGATTGAATTGCATGCAAATCAGTAGGTTTCGCATCAGTGTTTTTTTGTAATTTCATCAAGGCAAGCTAGGGTAAGCTTTCGTCTACAGTGTTTGGAGTCAGCGATGGGACGTGAGATGAATTCTGCTGAGATTTACTCGAACTTACGCTTTTCAGGGTGTGTGATCTGCGTGCAGGTTTCTGTTGACTTCCACCACCCTTGGCTGCAGCCAATACTAGAACGGAACACGTGACACCTGCATTTTTGTCCCGTGGATGCCATGCTTGACCCACTGCCGCGCTTCTATTTCGCTTCTCTCTTCCAAATCCGCCGTGTTTTGATTAGTGGGTCCTGGTGCACCACGAATCTCTCACCCTACCTTCCGTCTTGTTCTGCTCTCTTGCACACCTATCCCGATAACGTCCTTCAGCTATCTGCGCAACCTGTCCATCACGTGCACCTGCACCACACTATTTATTTCGTGGCTTCCTATCGTGTGTTTGTGTTACTGCGCTTCTGTGCGTGTGTCTGCTCCTCTCGTTATCCTTTTACGTCTACCTTGTTGTTGTCGACATGTCGACCACCACCACTGACAGTGACAGTGAGTACGACTATTACGACTACTATGACTACGACCAGGAGAACGAGGTGACATCGGATACCACTCAAAGTGACTCCGAGGCGTCCGACCAATCCTCGGATACCGAGTCGGAGCAGAATGAAGAGAACGAAGAGAACGAGTACGATTCTGGGTACTACTATGACTACGACTATCCGGGGTATGAGGAACAGGACGATGAGGAGGGGGAAGAAGAAGATGATGATGAGGAAGAGGAAGGGGACGAAGATGAAGAGGTGGACAAAGAATCAGAGTATTCTACTACTACGGAATCTGATGAAGAGAGTGGTGAAGAAGAAGAGGAACGACGACAACCAAGGCGCCGTACAGCCAGCAGGTACACGAAAACCTCACAATGTTCATTTCAGGACGCGCCCAAGACAATATCGAACGGCTATATTGAGGCATTCCTAGCACACGCGACTCCATATATTGACACTGAGAGAGATGCAGTTCGCAGTGACGTGGCGGACGATGACAGTCGTAACGAGATGCTGCGTTGTGTGTACTACTACGCCGAACAGTTCGAGTGTGTCTCAGGCAATTGGCTTGCCTTCTTGAACCGTGAACGTGCAGATGAGGTGTGGCCCAGGATACGCAAGGCAAATGAAAAAGGCAGTTTCGCGGGGTATGTCGAGATGCGCACAGCCCGCGGCAATGACGTTGTCGTCGCCGCCCATATCCCCGATTATCGTGACATTGGCGAGGCCTCTCGTGTGTTGAGGGCTTTGCAGGTGTTAGGGCTGAGGGTTACCACGTTCAAACCGACCTTACTCACCACTTTGGGCGTGTACCGAGATCGTCATGAACATACCAAATATACCTATGCGGAGTTGGGACTTAATAATTCACCTGTGCCTCCGGAGATTGCTGACTTGATCCCTAGTTACAACGCGGCGAAACCGAACCGGAATAATCGTCGCCGAAATCGAAAACGTGGAGGCGGCGGCGGTGGGCATCAGTATCATCCTGTGTATCATTATACGAATCAGTATTATCATGGTAGGTATCACACCCCGTCGTTGCCGAATGGTACGTGGCTACCCGAAGAAGAGGGCCAGTTCATTTATCACACAAATCGGCCTACGTATGTGGCCGGAAGAGGCAGCGGTGGGAATGAGGACTATGGGCACGCACTTGCGAGAGGTTACTTGGAGAACCATCGCGAGCGTGTGGAAAGTGGGGAGGTGGTAACGGCGAGGGAGAAGAGGGAGTTGATGGCGACGCTTTGGCAATTGGCGGATTCCTATGACGTGGTAATTGGAAAGTGGACGGTGTTCGTGAAGGCCGCGGCGGCCGACCAAGTGTGGCTGGAGATTTGTGGACTCAACGATGCGGGACTGCTTGGTGGCAGTATCAAGTGCAGTCCATACAACGAGCGTAGTGATGGGTTCGCGATTTTTGTGTATTGCAATGATTTTACTGACACCGACGATTGTGAGCGGATACTGCGGTTGCTGTCGGAAGTCTGCGCGAGGTACGGCGTGGGTATGATCGCCAATTTCAAGCCCGACTTCTTCACGCAGCTCGGCATCTATCGCTCGAACCTCCGGGGTTATCCCGTGCAATACCCATTGAATCAATTGGGTTTGGCGAAGCATTGGCCGAACCGTACTCTCAAACATATTCTTGATCGTGTTAAGCGTGGATAGACTCGTAGATTGCCCAATAGTAGCACTGTATTGTAGTTATGATGGAAATACACGAGCCGCTGTAGAATAAATTTTGGTGGCATTGTTACCCTATTCCTGAAGTGGATAGGTTTTCTCACTCCTTTCCTAGCCCACTTGCCTGTGACACGGTAGATCTGTTGAGTAGACCAATCGATCTTGTTTCGCGCGCCGCATGAATCAATTTGATTCAGTTATCCTGTGTGGTATGCGCTCTTTGTTCGAACGCGATTCCGTAGCCTTTTAATTGCCGATAATGGCTCAACGTGATGAGTGTAGTGTTGCATTGCCGTGCGCCATGTCGATGGAGCATGCTATAAAATGATGTTGTAGAAAGGAAATAGATCCAAATCATCACACCATGAACAAGTCCACTATGCTCCTCCTCCTCCTCTTCGTGGTCAGGTCTGTCGTTCAGACGGCTCCTTTGACGCGATCCAGCTCGTTGTATGCACCACTCAACAAGTTATATGATGGTGCCCCTGTCACTCCACCCCCTGCTGCTGTCATGCCTTCCGCTGGAATACTGGTCGAACCAACACCACCTGCAGTAGGGTCTGTAACTGTAATGCCCTCTATCTCTCATTTGCCGAGCGTTTCGACCACTCCATCTCCATCAACGCTCATACTTGCCGACGTGATACCGTCTAGTTCCCCCGGAAAGTTGCCATCGATCTCAGCTACTCCGTCTGTACTTGCAGAACCTACACCGCAAGGATTTTTAGAGTCGATCCTTAGCTTCCTTTTCCCAACTCCTAGTGTCACACCAACCATTTCTGTCACACCCTCTCCGTCTACGTCGCCATTCGGATCGATCAAGCCGGAATTTGTTAATGCCATGCTGGCAGAAATCTTCAGAGAGGAGAAGGAATCTGACGGAGTTTCCAAATAAGTGAGAGGTTTTAATTTGTGGTGTGGAGGATAGAAACTTGACTGATGTTAGGGAAAAGATAAATACAGTACCGCAATTATAATTTTGTTATAAAACAGTTTGACTACTTGGTTATAAAGTTCATGTACTGTTCTTGGATAAATGTGTCTGCCGACGCGTTGTATAGCTATAAGGAAAGATTTGTAGAATGTAAAGAGTACCTGAAGTTTTGTCTTGAAATGAATCGGGATACGAAAGGGACTAGTGACCGTCCCGGTTATGCTGTAGGATGTAACAATTCTCCAATACCTCACCATCGAAACCATGTATCAAACAGCCACTCAACATCTTCAGGAGACGATCTATATTTGTACAGTCCGCAGCGCTATCACCTAAGTTCTCCAACTTCCTCAGCAGCATGGTACTCCCAAAGTTGTGACACACACGATGAAGGAATCCGAAAAATTTCGACGGAATATTCTTCCTCTGGGAGCGAACTGCTCCTTACATCCTACCCGTACAGTAGTAAACTTACTGTACGACAGTTTGCATAACTCGTTTCCGGTTTGCGTGATCGTTGCTGAATATCTATGAAGTCTACGGTATCAAACGGCAATGGTATCAGTAGAAGCAGTTTCCGACCACAATGGCTCAAATGCAACGGATCCAGGTTCATGGCTTTCTCTCACAACGAATATGCGACAACCAGGTAGCGCAGTAGTCAGAAGGATGTCGTTGGAACGTACAGCGCTCAAGGATTCGACGTTGTTCCAGAAATCGTCGGTTTTCGATGTGCCGGTCGCTAACCTCCGTAGCTGTAGGTTTGACAAGTAGTCCGCAGCACCGCGCGCGAGTTCAGCAACGCGCTTTGAGTTGGCAGATATGCTACCGCGCCTCTCTTTCCATGTTAATGGTATTTGTTCCGTCTCAGCGCCGGCTTCGACGTCAGACCCCGAGCATAAGCACGAGGCAAATTTCTTCAGCATGTCGCGAATCATGGTAGGGTCGTTGGTTAGATCTGCACATGGAACACGGAGTACTGAGCAATTTATAGCCAGCTAGTCGCGCAACGAAGTCGACTCTGGAACCTTGCATACCCTTTTCTGTCATCCGAAAGAATGTACTGTACTGTACTCTTACAACCGCACACAGTTTCGCTGCTCTGCTAATTTAGTGGAATCTGGAACAGTATTCGTTACAGTGCCTCGTTCAAAGCCGATCCAGTTCTACTACAGGAGCAGCACTCAGCATGTGTCGTGGGCTTCATGCGCATTTCCGATTTTCGTTGGTTTATATTGAGAGCGGCTAACAATTTGTCCTTCTGCAAATCCCTGCAGCTGCTACGAAGCCCCAAAGTTTGGAAGTCGTAGCACTGTACGGTACAGGGTACAGTACTGCGCCGTACAGTACAGTAGAAAAGTTGGTATACCACGCTTTTTATCAACAGGTTCACCAGCTCTTTCGGGAGGGAAGGAAAAATCACCGCAAAACAACGAATAGCGTGTGCCCACTTCACTTTGAAACGTTGCAACACCCACTCAACGACACGCCAACTCAGCTGTGCAGTCACATTTTTTGGTATACCGGATTCTGTACAGTCTCATCAGTACTGATCGATACAGTACAAGATTTAACTTGGTACAGTCGTGTCACAGCTCATGAACTGTAGGCAGTTCGAGAACATAACCTATGTACCGTACCTTCGCACAACTGGCAAGAGATATGGTGAGAACTTCAAAATATCAAGCTCAAGTAGATACTGCGTCACCAAAACTCTGTGTACTTGATTGAGGGACAACATAGTTCACATAGTTTATCTGAGGCTAATAATTTATCGTCGGGTTTCATTGGCCATCAAGAACGTTTGAAAACTGTTTTTGAGCTGTCCAAAAGCAGGAGCGCTTCTATTATCTCTGTAGAATCACATTGTAAAAGAATTCGCTATTGGAGAGGAGAAAATCTGATCTCATTCAGAGAACGAAATAAGTCGACCAGGTTCTAGTGGTTATCTGAAATTTGACTTACTTTTTCTCTCCAATACCATGTTCACTGCTGTATCTCGAGGATTATACCTACCCAATAGGAACACTCACAATTTCAATAGGTGAAATCTGCGCAACTCGACAGCTCAACAATTTCAAAAAAGATGATACGACCGAATTAGGACAAAGGATCTTTAAGTTAGGACAGAAGGACACTTTATCAGTACTGCGCTCAAAAAAACGTTAGTAGACACGAATCACCTTGTAGAAGCCGACGGTACGACCCATGAAACGATCGGTTTCGTCTTGCATAAGCGGGCGGAACACACCGCGTGGGTGGGTGGGGATGTCGAGTGAGAGGTTGGACGGATCGGTGAACTCGCGACCCGAATCGGTACCGCAGTCGTACGCCACCAAGCGTCCGTACGCTTTCTTGATGAACTTGCCTTTCCTCAACAAAGGCATGTTGTTGATTTGCACAACCCAGTCGGGCGACGGCGCAATCATAGAGATAACCGAGAGGTAGTTGTTGGTGCAGGTGGCCTTTACCTTGATGTATCCGTAATGTCCGGCCATGACTGGGCGTCCGCCCACAACCGAGGTGGAACGGGATCCGAGCGCACGTGCGACGCGCATCAACCGGTCGTTTGCGCCAGTCTCGCACACATTTTGCACAGCACGCGATACGGGCTGGTTACGACGGAATAGGGACACGCTGGGAGAATGCGTGACGCCAGTCAACGGGGAGAATGCGATTCCACCGCGAGGCACAATGCGGCGAAAGCGACCAGAGTCGGTGAGAGAATTGAAAAACACAACTTTGTAAGTGGCGGTACTACGGCATCGTCTGGTGGCGGTGGCGGTCGTAGCAGTTGCGAAAGTTAGGGCGAACAAGGCTAGGATGAGTGTACGAGCGCAAACCATTGTTATTGCAAGATTGGTGGGAGTGGGGACAAAGAGGCTGTTGTGGATGTTGATGACGAAGTTGTTGGCTGCGAATTGAGAACGATTGATTGTTCTCTTCCAATTTTATATCGAACTGTTATCGGTGATAACGGTTGCGAAGTAGAAGCAATCGAGCCCATTACTTTTTTCCTTCTGGCGTAGAAACTCATTGAAGTTGTAGATGAAGTGCACAAATTGTTTCGGGATTAATCATTTAAAATTGCTCTTAATTGGTCGACCGGAGAAAACGAGGTTACGTTAATTCAGACCATGACCTGGTCAGTTCAGATGAAAACCTACGAAGAGCTAGGCATATTTCTAAGAATTTCTACGAAACATTACAGTTTCATTGGTGTGCACTGCCAGCAATGAAAGCCTTAACAGTCGATAACGCCGTTAGAGAACGTTGATTACAGATTCTGCATCGTTGATTGTTGTCCGACTTTTGCGAAAAATTTGGGAACAACTGAGGGAGAATCAAAAGGAGCCCCCTCGACAGGTCGTGCCCTTTTAAATGTTCGTATGCTATCTATAGTGTAACAAGTGAGATGTTCAAGAATCGATCATTACCTTTGTACTGTTCAGCGTTGTGACTTCAAAAAATTATTTATTTCGCTGATAGAGGACAGTGTTTGAATTAGTTCACTACCTGGTATGTCACATAGTTTCAGGAACTGTATGTTTCAGCAATACGCACAAAACGCCTCAATGATACGTTCAAAAGTAGAAAAACTTTGGCCTAATTGAATGTATGCAGGATTTGTAAAGCTTGATAAAAAATTTGGTTATCCTAATCTCAAACCTTTCCGATTCTTTCGTAGTTCAAAGTTTACTAATGAAAGACCTAAAACCACTGCAGGAGAAATTGTGACTGAACAAGTTTGAAAATGATTACTCGTCTGAAAAGTAGGACAAATTTCTAACTTAAGAAATTTGTAAAACTATTATGCGCTCGGTGTCTACTCTAGTCTAAGCCGATGTAAAAGACACTCTTCCTTTCTCTATGTCTCTAGCTGGCATGAATTTAGGTTACTTGCAGTAAAATTCTTTTCTGATGGAGCGCCAAACAGTTTTAGAAAGTGCCTTAATACGAAGGGTACGAGTAACGACACAGTTCGCATGAATGCGATTTAAGCACTGAATACATCAGAACAGAAATATTCCTGAGATTAAAAAAGAATTATAAATGGAACCATAAAGCTTCAAGTAGAAAACTGATATAATCTAGATATGTCTTAGACAAAAACTTGCGAAAGTTTTAAGCTGTGTCTTTAAAACGATAGAAAAGAGGAGGAGAAAAAGACGATGAAATTAATTAATAGTTCTATTTTTTTGAATATGTGTTTTTTGTAAGGTTCCTTTGGAAGCCTCTGTAATTCAGATTGTCGATGGATTTGCAGTTAATCATCTTTCACTGGATCTTGATTGCGACAGCGACTGAAACTTATCCCGATGGCAATCACGATCCAATTCACGTCTTCCCTAGTCGATTATAGGAAAAATGACGCTAAGTGCCCCAGAGCGGATGTTTCTTACGAAGTTGCAGAAACGGGACATGGTTGCTTGCCTCAACGAAAGTCGCAGTACTCATAGGCTGCATTGGCTAGGAGCAAGTGTCTCAACTCCGGCACCTTACTCACTTCCTCTGCCTCCTACGAGTAGTTGATGCACTGCCGACAGTGCATAGGTGCATCAATGATATACAGAACTGCTATCGATAATGGTTGCAAGTGAAAGGATTCTGAGTTCATTAAGTTTCTGCTTGTGATGTACAATACCATTTCAATTTGTATTTCTCCGCATGACGTGGAAAAGGATGGGGGACTCATTTGATTTGTCACCCAGATGTGTTTGTAAATTTTCACAGATGTTGTACAGAAATCAATCTGTGTTCAACGTTCTCTTACGGTGTTCTCTACTCGTATGACCTTCATTGCTGGCAGTGCACACCGATGAAACTGTAATGTTCGGTGGACATTCTCAAAAAACATGATTACATCTTCTGGGGTTTTCTTCTAACCTTCACAGGACAGGGGCTGAATTTACGTCATGTTCTACGGACGACCAATTAGAGCATTTCTAATTGATCCATCCCAAAACGGTTTGTGGCTTCACTAACTTGAACCAGTTTCTACGTCAGAAGGAGAAAAGTAATGGACTCGTATCCTATTACATGCGACCATTATCGAAAACAGGTTGATATAAAAGAGGAACAGAACAACCCATCATCCTGAATTCAGCTCCATTATCAACATCCACAGCAGTCTCTCTGCCCTCACTTCCATCACACTTGTAATCACAATGGGTTCCGCTCGTACACTCATCCTAGCCTTGTTCGCCCTAACTTTCGCAACTGCTACCAACGCCACCGCCACCCGACGATGCCGTGGTACCGCCACTTACAAAGTTGTGTTTTTCAATTCTCTCACCGACTCTGGTCGCTTTCGCCGCATTGTGCCTCGCGGCGGACTCGCATTCTCTCCGTTGACTGGCGTCATCCACTCTCCCAGCGTGTCGCTATTCCGTCGGAATCAGCCCGTATCGCGTGCTGTGCAGGA
>JAAUYH010129156.1_pt1 | contig 15930 bp, 18 predicted proteins | sample 7278061 | NCBI WGS metagenome assembly JAAUYH01 (sample SAMN14350203, study PRJNA611818) | marine sediment metagenome | isolation source: surface marine sediment (0.6m) | place: French Polynesia: Moorea | collected 2018-08
TAAGTTAGTCGGTGTCGATGCAAATGAATTTACCGTGAACTATGCCAGGCAACTTTCTAAGGAATATGAAGAGATTACCTATGAGCAGATCGATGTATTTAGCAAAGATTTTGAAGAACTTGAATACGATATTGCCCTGGCTACATTGTTCATTCATCATTTTAAAGAAAAGGAGATAATTCATATTCTGAAGCTAATGAATGACACGGCTAAAGTTGGAGTCATTATTAATGACTTGCAGCGCCATAAATTAGCTTATTACCTTTTCAAAATAGTAAGTTCTTTTCTGGTGGGCAATGAAATGGTGCAACATGATGGGTTGCTCTCTATTTTAAGGGGATTTAAAAGAAAAGAACTTGAGGTTATAGCGAATAAGTTAAATAGGAAAAATACCATCCGATGGAAATGGGCATTTCGTTACCAATGGATATTTAAGAATTAATATGAGCGTAAAAATACTTTCGGTGGCCAAGGAATTACCGCAGTATAGCAAAAGTACTAAGGAGATTTTACCTTATGTAAAAACCTGGTTATCTGGGCAAGAAGAACGCTTTCAGCGTAAAGTTTTGAAGATTTTTGAGAACGCCGGGGTCGATAAGCGTTATTCTATGTTAGATGCAGAAGCCGTTTTTCTAAACAGTTCTTTTGCAGAAAAAAATGCTATTTATGCTCGGGAATCTGTTAAACTGGCAGAAGGGTCTTTAAAAAAAGTATTAGATAAATCACATTTGGAACCGACAGATATCGACTATATCATTACGGTAAGCTGTACCGGCATTATGATTCCATCTTTAGATGCCTACCTAATCAATAAGCTCAATATGAAACAAGATATTGTAAGACTGCCTGTAACAGAGATGGGCTGCGCTGCAGGAGTATCGGGTATCATTTATGCGAAGAATTTTCTGAAAGCCAATCCGAATAAAAGAGCCGTTGTTATTGCTGTGGAATCGCCAATGGCTACATTTCAGGTTGAAGATTTTTCAATGGTTAATATCGTAAGCGCTGCCATTTTTGGCGATGGTGCTGCGAGCGTAATTTTGTCTTCTTACGAGAACGATCAGGGTCCTGAAGTCATTGATGAAGCGATGTATCATTTTTATAATGCAGAACACATGATGGGTTTTGATTTAGTAGCTTCAGGCCTTCAAATGATTTTAGATCAGTCAGTGCCTGAAATCATAGCCGAACATTTTCCTAAGATTGTGCATCCATTTTTAGAGAAGAATAACTGCACAATTGGGGATGTCGATCATTTGATTTTTCATCCGGGAGGAAAAAAAATAGTGCAAACAGTCGATGATTTATTCGGATCTTTAGGGAAAAGTATAGAAGATACAAAAGAGGTATTAAGATTATTTGGCAATATGTCCAGCGCAACAATTTTGTATGTCCTTGAACGGTTCTTAGATCGAAATTTGCCTAAAGGCGATAAAGGATTGATGTTGAGTTTCGGCCCTGGATTTTCAGCACAACGTATATTAATAGAATGGTAAGAGAATTTCAAGACAAAAATCATTGGGCGGTTATCTTAGGAGGCTCTAGCGGATTAGGGATGGCGACGGCGAAAAAGTTGGCGAGGCATGGGATGCATATCTACATTGTTCATCGCAATCGCAGGGCCGAAATACCTGCTATTCAAGACGAATTTGCTTCCATAAAAAAAGAAGGGACTCAACTAATTTCATTTAATGAAGATGCATTTAAAGAAGAAAAGAGAATCGAAATTATCAAAGACTTGAAAACTAAATTGGGGGAGTATGGAAAAATAAAAACCCTGATCCATAGCGTTGCCAAAGGAAACCTTAAACCAATGGTTTCTGATGAAAAGTTAAACTTAAAGAATGACGATTTTCATTTAACCATTGACGCCATGGCGATTAGTCTATATGACTGGACCAAAGCCTTATTCGATGCGAATTTATTTGCTTCAGATACACGAATCATCAGTTTTACCAGTGAAGGAAATTCAAAGGCCTGGCGAAATTATGCAGCAGTTTCAGCAGCTAAGACGGTTTTGGAAGCCATTACCAGAAATATGGCACTTGAATTTGCACCATTCGGAATTCGAGCGAATTGTATTCAGGCAGGAGTGACAGATACCGCATCATTGAGGGCAATTCCAGGGAGTGAACTACTTAAAGAGCAAACATTACGGCGAAATCCATTTAAAAGATTAACGCTACCCGAAGATGTAGCAAATGCCGTATATTTATTATGTAAAGATGAAGCTGCCTGGATCAATGGAAGTATCATTCCGGTAGATGGCGGAGAACATATTAGTTAGAATGACAATAAAAGAAATTATAACACATTTGCCATATCAAGAACCTTTTCTTTTTGTGGATGAACTGCATGAGGTTTCTGAGAAAGGCGTTAAAGGTTCTTATACATTCAAAGAGGACGCCTATTTCTATAAAGGTCATTTTAAGCATAATCCAATTACGCCGGGAGTGATTTTGACTGAAACTATGGCACAAATAGGTGTAGTTTGTTTAGGTATTTATTTATTGAAAGAACATATCGAAGCTTCTGGCTTTCCTAAAATTGCTTTAACCTCCAATACCGTTGATTTCTATTTGCCCGTATATCCTAATGAACGGGTTACAGTAGTGTCAGAAAAGGAATATTTTAGATTTAACAAATTAAAATGCAAGGTGCAACTCTACAATGAAAAGGAAGAATTAATGTGTAGAGGTACCATTGCAGGCGTGATCATGTTTTAATCTATGAATAGGGTTGTTGTTACAGGTTTAGGAGTTGTTGCCCCCAATGGTATCGGACTAGCAGATTTTACTGAAGCTATTAGAGAAGGCCGATCGGGAATTCAATTTTATAAAGAGCTTGAGGATCTCAATTTTTCTTGTTGTATAGGTGGAATTCCAGCGGTGACGGAAGCACTCAAAAAAAGATACTTTACCGATTTGCAATTACGAAACTTTAACGCTTCTGGGATTACATATGGGTGTATCGCAGGAATCGATGCCTGGAACGATGCAGGCTTTACCAGTTCAGATGCCGTAGACTATGAAAGTGGAATTGTCTTTGGAGCCGGAACATCGGGAGTCGAAAAATTCCGGGAATCAGTGTACAAACTCGATGATGGCAAAGTCAGGCGATTGGGAAGTACCGTAGTAGCACAGACCATGGCCAGCGGAGTAAGCGCATACCTTGGCGGAATGCTGGGTTTGGGCAACCAGGTTACCACCAATTCATCTGCCTGTTCTACGGGTACAGAGGCTATTTTAATAGGATTTGACCGCATTCAATCAGGTAAGGCCAAACGAATGCTCGTAGGGAGTAGTAACGGTCATGGCCCCTATGTCTGGGGTGCATTTGATGCGATGCGCGTAATGAACTATAAGCACAATGATTCACCCGAAAGAGGCTCAAGGCCCATGAGTGCAACAGCATCAGGATTTGTACCCGGAAGCGGTGCGGGAGCACTAATCTTAGAGTCACTGGAAAGCGCGCAAAAACGGAACGCGACCATTTATGCCGAGGTATTGGGAGGAGCCGTAAATTCAGGTGGACAACGAAACGGGGGCACCATGACGGCACCGAATTCAGATGCCGTGAGGCGATGCCTAAGAAGTGCTATTGACAGTTCTGGTATACATCCTAACGAAATTGACCTCATTAATGGCCATTTAACAGCGACTGTTAAAGATACAACTGAAGTCGAGAATTGGATGCATACTTTGCAACGTAGCGGAAAGAATTTTCCATATATTCAATCGTTAAAATCAATGGTGGGGCATTGTTTGGCTGCTGCCGGATCCATGGAAAGTGTGGCCGCCATTATTCAATTAAAGGAAGGATTTATTTTTCCAACTATAAATTGTGAAGACATACATCCTAAAATAGAAAAACTGATTGATTCTGCGAAAATTTCCGATAAGGCTATCAAAAAAGAATTAAATATTGTGGCTAAAGCCAGCTTTGGTTTCGGTGATGTCAATGCCTGTATACTATTAAAAAAATATCAATAATCATATGACGAACATAGACTTAATAGCATCTTTAAAGAAAATAGTGAAACCTTACATCCAAAATGAAGTTGCTTTTGAAAACCTCACAGAAGAGACCGATTTTATTAATGACCTGAAGATCAATTCGGCGAATTTGGTGGATGTCGTTCTCGATGTCGAAGATGAATTTGACATCGAGATTGATAATGAATCAATGGAGAAAATGTTAAATGTTAAAGCGGCCATTGAAATCATCTCAACGAAATTGAACTCGAAATGATAGGTAATGATATCATAGATTTACAACTGGCTGCTCATCAAAGTGATTGGCAACGTCGAGGGTTTCTGGAAAAAATCTTCACTAAATCTGAACAGGAAATAATTTTGAACTCAAGAAATCCTTTTCAAACGGTCTGGCTATTGTGGAGCATGAAAGAGAGTGTTTATAAAGCCTTTGTGCAACAACATTTCAGGCGATTTTTCAATCCAAAAAAACTACGTTGTCGGCTATTTGATGTTAATCGGGGTACTGTAAGAATCAATGGTATCGAGTATAGCACCAGATCACAGGTCGATAACAAGTTTATCCATACAATTGTGAGTGCTGATGCGTTTTTTTTGTTGCGTATTGGTAATTCTAACCGACAAGAAGACGTATATCAAAGCTTGCTTTTGGCATTTAGCAAGCATTGTGGTTTCCAGCAAACCGATTTGCAATTAAAAAAGAACGCTATTGGAATTCCGAAAATATATAAGGACAATATTCTTTTAAAAAATTCGGTTTCAATTTCACATCATGGTAATTATTGGGCGTTTGCCTTTACAAATTAAAGTGTAATGAAAGAATTTTTAGACTATGCTACCTCCAAATTAAACGTTGATAAAAAACTCGTTCTGGTTTACTGCGTCGTCTATTTGGTGGCGGGATTTTTAATGGATAAACTTGGGTCGGAAGCGGAAATTGCAAGATTTACCTACTGGTGGCAAATTTTAACTGTCTATGGCCTCTACATGATTCCAATTTCATTAGTACTTCGAGGACTTCCTTTTCATATGCAGTATGCTTACGGCCTGATCGCCATGGGTCTTCTAGAGTTTGGTGGCTATGCTTTAGGGAGCTCCTACGCCTATCCTGACAATATTTTAGATAAGCTATTTACCGTCAGAAATTTTAGCTTGGGGATGGCATTGTTTTTTGCTTTGTATTTTCCACTAGGTAATGCCCTCGTAGGGAAGGTTTATACCTTAATCTTTAAAAGGTAACCTGACGATGGCTGTCAAAGAACAATTATATCAGGCATGTACAAATTTTGTACAAAAGAAGGAAGCATCTGTTTTAAAAACCATACAATCAAACCAGGAAGCTTTGAACTCTGAAACAAAAAGTAGTGCAGGTGACAAACACGAAACAGGCCGTTCGATGCTTCAACTGGAAATGGAGAAAGCCAGCCAACAACTGGAAGTCGTGTATGCCATGAAAGCAACCTTGCAACGCATTAATTTTTCTGATACATCTGGTATTGTTAAGCTCGGAAGCTTGGTAATTACTGACAAAACAAACTATTATTTGACTATCAGTGCCGGTGAGATAAAGGTCGAAGACGATTCCTATTACGCAGTGTCAGCGAATTCACCTATCGGTAAGCTATTATTGGGTAAGAAAGTTGATGATACGATAACTTTTTTGAAAGAAATTACCATCAAAGAAATCCTCTAAAGGTTAGAGCGGAGTGCTATTAATTGCTCAGAAATTTTGAAATGGATCAAGCCTTTTAATTCGTTCTTACTTTTAAGAAAAATAGATTGTCCGTTAAAATCAGCCTCAATTAAATAATGGGTTCCTTGAAAATAGTTGTTTTTCACCGAAGCCCGAAGTGCGGGAGCATTTACAATTTCTATTTCATGGGGATAAATAATTACCGTTGTATTACGCTTACTGCTGCTAATGTCTGAAAGTTCGAATTCATTGAACTCATCGAAAAAGGACGCGATCAGCCCATTTTTAGGATGCTTATAAAGCGATTCAGGTCTATCTTTAGCAATTGTTCGCCCATTATCCAAAACCAACATCGAATCTGCGAACCCAAGCACATCATTTTTATCATGCGTAGCAACGATGCAGGTAATTTTTTTTTCCTTTAAAAAGTGAAATAGACTACGCCGAAGTGATTGCCGTTTTAGATTGTCAATATGACTAAAGGGTTCATCCAGTAATAAAACTTCAGGTCGTTTGGCTAAAGCTTTTGCTATGGCCACTCGCTGTTTTTGTCCTCCACTTAAATACCGGGCATGGGTTTTAGCAACGTCTTGTAATTCAACAGCTTCAATCAGTTCATCAATTCGGTGTTGTTTTTTCTCAAGATCAAGATTCGATAGAAAATCACCAATATTGGCCTCGACTGAAGTATAGGGCATCAAATCAAATTCCTGGGCGATATATTTCATAAAATCAGGCCCGGTGATCAGGTTGAATTTCGGACCAAGAATTTGAGCATCATTCCAGAAGATAGCTCCGCTGTCTAAATCATGTTCACCATACAAAAGTTTCAGTAAAGTGGTCTTGCCAGAACCGCTTTCACCAACAATGGCCAGGTGTTCACCTTTTTCAGCCGAAAAAGAAATAGTATCAAGTACTTTTTGTTCTTGATAAGCGAACGATATGTTTTGTACTTGTAGCATAAAAATATGTCATTGCGAGAATTCATCCTGAATTTGTTTCAAAATGATTCGAAGTAATCTGTTACTAATTAACAGATTGCTTCTTCGCTCATAGCGAATCGCAATGACTTTGAAATATGATTTAGTTTTTTGATTAATCTCTATAGGTGGATTTCAGTTCTTTTATTCCCATATTGTATAAGGTAAACCCGAAAATATCTGCATATTGTTCGATTGTTTTACTCACTGGAGTTCCTGCACCGTGACCCGCTTTCGTTTCAATACGTATTAAGGTTGGGTTGTTACCTGATTGTTTATCTTGTAATTCAGCAGCAAATTTAAAGCTATGAGCAGGCACTACTCTATCATCATGATCACCGGTAGTAACTAAGGTCGCGGGGTATTCTACTCCTTCTTCTACATTATGAACCGGTGAATATCCTTTTAAATAGTCAAACATCTCCTTACTTTGCTCAGAGGTTCCATAGTCATAAGCCCAGCCTGCACCAGCAGTAAATGTATGATAGCGCAACATGTCTAAAACACCAACGGCCGGCAACGCTACTTTCATGAGTTCCGGTCTTTGTGTCATGGTCGCACCAACTAAAAGACCTCCATTTGAACCACCTCGAATAGCCAAGTAGTCTGAAGAAGTGTATTTATTTTCAATTAAGTATTCTGCTGCGGCTATAAAGTCATCAAAAACATTTTGTTTTTGTAGTTGTGTACCGGCTTTATGCCATGCCTTTCCATATTCACCCCCACCACGAATATTAGGAACTGCATACACACCACCTTGCTCCATCCAAACAGCATTGGCAATACTAAAATTAGGTTGTAGACTGATATTGAATCCGCCATAGCCGTATAAAATCGTAGGATTTTTACCATTTAATTTCAATCCTTTTTTAGAGGTGATGATCATCGGAACTTTTGTGCCATCTTTTGAATTGTAGAACACTTGTTTCGATTCGTAAGCATCACTATCAAAACCAATATCCGGTTTTTTAAAGATATTGTAATGAGCTGTTTTTGGGTCATATTTGTAAATAGTGCTTGGATTCGTATAATTGGTGAAAACAAAATATAGTTCTTTGTCTTCTTTTTTGCCACCGAAACTACCTACATTCCCAACGCCTGGCAATTCTATTTCTCGAATTAATTGACCGTCCATGTCATACTGAAATACTTTTGAGATGGCATCAACCATATATTCAACAAAAATGTAGCCGGCACCGGTGCTTGGGCTCAAGACATTTTCTCTTTCTGGGATAAAATCTTTCCAATTTTCAGGTCTTGGGTCCGAAGCATTGACTGTTACAATTTTTCTGTTGGGCGCATTCAGGTTTGTAACCATATACAACTTGCTACCTACATTATCTATAATGCTGGTATCACTATTGAAATTATCTAAAACAGTGATTAAGGGGTTATCAGGACTTGATAAATCCTGAATATACAGATCATTACCAGATGTAGATTTGGCTCCAGAAATAATTAAATAGCGATCATCCTCGGTAACTCCGCCAAATACATATCGACGTTTTTGCGATGCCGTACCTCCGAAAATTAATTTGTCCTCTTTTTGTGTTGTACCTAGCTTATGATAGTATAATTTATGTTGATCTGTTTTTGCGGAAAGTTCACTGCCTTGAGGTTTGTCATAACTTGAATAGAAGAAACCATCATTTCCTTTCCAAGAAATACCGCTAAATTTTACATCAACAATTGTATCATCTTTGATTTCTTTAGTCAAAGCGTTCATTACAATAATTTTGCGCCAATCTGAGCCGCCTTCAGAAATAGAATACGCAGCTAGACTACCATCTTTCGAAAAGCTTAGTCCTGACAAAGAAGTCGTACCATCTTCTGAGAAAGTATTTGGATCTAGGAATACTTCAGGCTCTCCTTCTGCTTTTTGACGATAAACAACATATTGATTTTGAAGCCCATCGTTCTTTCTGAAATAGGTGTATTCACCCTCCTTAAACGGTCTTGTAAATTTTTCATAATTCCATAGTTTTTCTAAACGCATTTTTAATTCTTCTCGGTAAGGAATCTTATCTAAGTAATCAAAAGTCACTTTGTTCTGTTCTTTAACCCATTCACTAGTTTCTTTAGACATGTCATCTTCTAACCATCGGAAGGGGTCTTTTATTTCGGTTCCAAAATAGGTGTCTACCGTATCAACTTTTTTAGTTTCTGGGTAGGTCATTGCAAGTTGTTCTTCAGTTCTTTGTTCAGTTTTACAGGAAATTGCCAGCAGAGTAGCTACGATTAATAAAGTCAGTCTTTTCATTGTTTTCAATTAAGAAGGCATAAAAATAACTAAAATAGACTCAACGAAAAATTGAGCCTACTATTCTATCGAAACTTTAAGATTTCTTTAAGAGGATTTTCAGGCGGTCGCTTTGGACTTTATAAGATTATTCGCTACCAGGTATTCAGCAATTTGAATCGCATTGGTCGCTGCTCCTTTTCGAAGGTTATCGGAGACAATCCACATATTCAGCGTTTTAGGTTGTGACAAGTCGCGACGAATCCTTCCGACAAAAACATCATCTTTTCCTTCGGCATAAATCGGCATAGGATAGGTATTTGTATCGGTATTATCCTGAACCTGAACACCGGGGGTCTCACTTAAGAGTTTACGTACCTCCGATTCATCGAATTCATTTTCAAATTCTATATTCACACTTTCGCTATGACCTCCAACAACCGGAATACGAACCGCTGTAGCCGTAATAGCAATCGATTTATCATCTAATATCTTTTGCGTTTCACGAACAAGTTTGAGTTCTTCCTTTGTATACCCGTTGCTTTCGAAAACATCGCAATGTGGAATGGCATTTCTATGTATAGGGTAGTGGTAGGCCATGTCTCCTTTCTCTCCATTATATTCATTTTCAAGTTGTTGCACGGCCTTAACACCGGTGCCGGTAATGGATTGATAGGTAGAGATGACCAATCTTTTAATTCCGTATTTTTTATGTAAAGGTGCCAATGCTACCACCATTTGAATTGTAGAACAATTTGGGTTGGCGATAATGAGGTCTTCATCAGTTAGCTGCGATGCATTTATTTCTGGAACTACTAATTTCTTTTCAGGATCCATGCGCCAGGCAGAAGAATTATCAATAACAATAGTGCCCGCTTTAGCAAACTTTGGTGCCCATTCAATCGAGGTCGATCCTCCAGCCGAGAAAATTGCAATATCTAATTGCAATCCAACCGCAGTTTCTAAGCCAACGATGGTGTATTCTTTATCTTTAAAAGTGACTTTTTTTCCTACAGATCGTTCAGACGCTACAGGAACTAATTCCGTCACCGGAAAATTGCGCTCTTCTAAGATCTTTAACATCACCGTGCCTACCATTCCGGTGGCGCCAACAACAGCTACTTTCATAGTATTTTACTTTAAAATTTCATGCAAAGGTCATAAAAAAGACCAAAAATGTATGTTCTAAACGATGAAAAATTGGTGAAAGTTTAATTTCGGTCAAAATTAGTACTTTTGCCAAAATTTATAACAGTCTTTTTCATCTTAAAATTCGTATAGCATGCAACTGTACAATACCTTAAGTGCGAAAGAAAGAGCAGCGTTAATCAAGAAAGCCGGCCGGCAGCGATTGACCTTGTCTTTCTATCAATACGCCAAAATTGGTAATCCCAAATTATTTAGAAACCATCTGTTCATAATCTGGAACGAACTCGACGTTTTGGGGCGCATTTATGTTGCTCATGAAGGAATTAATGCCCAGCTTTCGGTGCCTGCTGAAAACTTCAACATTTTTAAGGAACAACTTGATGAGATCCCCTTTTTAACAAATGTTCGCTTGAACATTGCCGTTGAACAAGACAACATGTCGTTTCTGAAATTAAAAGTTAAAGTTCGTAAGAAGATCGTAGCCGATGGCTTAAATGACGCTACTTTTGATGTTACGAATAAAGGAGTACACTTAAAGGCCCGGGAATTTAACCAGTTATTGGAAGACTCCAATACCATTTGTGTGGATATGCGCAACCATTACGAAAGTGAAATAGGTCATTTTCAAGGTGCGATTACCCCTGACGTGGATACCTTTCGTGACTCCCTGGATATCATTGAGGAAGACCTCAAAGATCATAAGGAAGATAAAAATCTCTTAATGTACTGCACTGGTGGAATTCGTTGTGAAAAGGCAAGTGCCTATTACAAGCATAAGGGTTTCAAGAATGTTTACCAATTGGAAGGAGGTATTATTGAATATGCACGTCAGGTAAAAGCTGAAAATCTGGAGAATAAATTTATCGGTAAGAACTTTGTGTTTGATCACCGTCGATCAGAACGCATTTCAGAGGAAGTCATAGCGAACTGTCACCAATGTGGCCAGCCTTGCGATATTCATGTGAACTGTGAGAATGAAGCCTGTCATTTATTGTTTATTCAATGCGATGACTGCAAAGAAAAAATGCAGGGATGTTGCTCCGTTGATTGCCAAAAAGTTTTTAATCTTCCTTACGAGGAACAAAAAACATTAAGAAGAGGTAAGCACAATAGCAATAAGATCTTTAAAAAAGGGCGTTCGGAAGTTTTAAAGTATAAGAAATAGCTATTCATGCAGATAATAAGCTAACTCGCGAAAGGCCAGCATGACTAAAATAATAATCAACAGAACTACCCATACCTTTTTGTAGTGTTTTTTATGCAGTTTAAGATCTTTTCTATAGGTGAAAATGAGCACTGAAGCGAAAGCTATGATAAAAAATAGTGCAAAAATTTTCTGCCCGAGACTAAATTCCATTTAGGTGTTGTTATTTGCGCAAAAATACGTTTTTTTGTGTTCAAACTTTATCTATGGCAAAAAATGCGATCATATTCGGGGCAACTTCAGGTATTGGTAAAGAACTGGCAAAACTTTTCGCAGGAGATGGTTATAATGTATTAATAACCGGTAGACGAATTGAGCGTTTGAAAGAATTACAGAAAGAAAACCCGAACCAATATACAATCAGGGAGCATGACGTAACCAATGTTGACGACACAGACCTACTCTTCAAAGAACTGCCCTCAATATTTGATAAGGTTGACCTAATTGTTCATAATTCTGGAATTATGCAGCCAAATTTCAAATTAGAGTGGGAGAAAGATTTTCCAACGCTACAAACAAATGTTGTTGGAGCAACGAAAATATATCAGTTGGCTTATAATTATTTGGCAACGCAGGGTTATGGACACCTTGTTGGGATAACTTCCATCGCCTCTATTAGAGGAAACAGGCAGGTAGCTGCGTATCACGCATCTAAAGCCTATCAATCAAGTTATTTGGAGTCCCTATATATGAAAGCAAAACGAACTAAAAGGGCTAAGATAGCAGTCACCAATATATTGCCGGGCTACGTTGATACAGATATAATAAAAGGCCCTACATTTTGGATGGCACCCTTAGATAAGGCAACAAGACAAATTTATAAGGCAATACGACAAAAAAAACGAAAGGCACATATTACTAAGCGCTGGGGTCTAATTGCATTTATTATGAAGATAGCACCTCCCTGGTTGTATATGAAAATGATTTAATGAACCCTTAAGAAAAACTAAATTAAACATGAAAGAAAAGATTAAAGCCGTACAAGAGTTTCATGAGGCATTCAGAATAGGTTATCAAACAGAACCTATTGCAAAACTATCCTACCAAAAGCTACAATTGCGTTTTGATTTAATGGATGAAGAGAACAAAGAATATTTGGAGGCGGCTAAGAATGATGACTTGGTTGAAGTTGCTGATGCCTTAGGGGATATGCTCTATATTCTCTGCGGTACGATCATAGAACATGGTATGCAGGATAAGATTGAAGAGGTTTTCAATGAGATACAGCGAAGCAATATGAGTAAGTTAGGTGCTGACGGAAAACCCATTTACCGAGAAGACGGTAAGGTTATGAAAGGCCCGAATTATTTTCGTCCAAAGATTGCAGAAATCTTAGATAAATAAAAAAGGAGCTCAAACGAGCTCCTTTTTTATTTAAACTTTATAGCGCCATCCATGAGGGTCATCAGAGACATTGTATTGAATATTCAGGAGCTTTTCCTTGAACATTTTGGCGTAAGAATCGCTTGGCATTTCTAATTCATATTCATCACCACCATGTTCAAATCCTGAAATTTGTGTAATAACGGCCGCCGTGCCTGCACCGAAAATTTCTTTTAGAGTACCATTCTTAGCTGCCTCTTTGATTTCAGCAACGGATACAGGCCTTACTTCAATATCCATATTATTGTCGTTGGCTAACTGTATAACACTTTTACGTGTTATACCGTCTAAAATTCTATCATTTGTGGGTGCCGTGATCAAAGTATCATTTATTCTAAAGAAAATGTTCATAGTACCAGCCTCTTCAAGATATTCATGGGTATTTGCATCGGTCCAGATGACTTGCTGAAACCCTTTAGCCTGTGCTAAACTGGTGGGGTAAAACTGTGCACCGTAATTTCCGGCAGCTTTTGCAAAACCCACACCGCCATCAGCAGCTCTGCTATATTTTTCCGCAAAAAGTACTTTTATAGGTTTGCTGTAATACGCCTGTACCGGTGAGCAGATGATCATGAATTTATATTCTTCAGAGCGTGAAGCGGCTACAGCGTGTTCAGAAGCGATTACGAATGGGCGGACATATAAGGCATTACCAAGTCCTTTTTTAATCCATTCTTTATCCAATTTCAATAAATTGGTCAATCCGTCGAAGAAATATTCCTTCGGAAATTCAGGAATAGCCATTCTCCTTGCAGATCTATTAATCCTGTTAAAGTTATCTTCAGGCCTGAATAACCATATTTCATCATGCTCGTCTTTATAGGCTTTCATTCCTTCAAAAACGGCCTGCCCATAGTGAAAAACACGTGCAGACGGTTCCAGCGAAATAGGGCCGTACGGTTGAATGGTTGGCTCTTGCCATTTACCATCTTTATAATCGCAAACAAACATATGGTCAGTAAAAGTCCTGCCAAACTGCAAGTTATTGAAGTCAACCTGTTCTATTTTGGAACTCGATGCTTTTTTAATTTTTAGATGTGATGAAATTTGTACACTCATATGGGGTAAATTTTTACGCTGCAAAAGTACAAAATTTAATTACTTTTTTAGGTATAAGTAGGTTTTGCTTTTTAACTGAAACATTATGAGCTTGTTAGAACTCAAACGATTTCGAAATGTAATTTATTTCTACGATAATTTAGAAATTATTAATTATGGCATATAAGTCAAGATTGATTATTTTTGCCTAAAATTTTATAGGATGAAACGTCAACTATTATTACTACTTGCAGTGCTATTTATTGTAATAAGCTGTAAAGAAAAGAAAGAACAAGAAGAAGCGATTGCTTATGCATCTTTTGGAGAGAAAATATCGCCAGAAAATGTGATTTCAAAAGAAGAAATGAGGATATATTTCTCGACCATGAAAGCAGGAGATACCTTAGATCTGAAATTTGCTTCAACAATAAATGAAGTGTGTAAGAAAAAAGGCTGTTGGATGAAGCTCAATTTAGGTGAAGAGTACGAATCTATGGTTCGTTTTAAAGATTACGGCTTTTTCGTACCAAAAGATATTGATAACAGGGAGGTCGTTGTAGAAGGTAAAGCCTATGTAACTAAGATTTCGGTGGATCAGTTAAGGCATTATGCCAAAGATGGCGGAAAATCTGAAGAAGAGATTTCAGCAATTACGAAACCCGAAATTACCTATGCCTTTGAAGCAAAAGGCGTTTTGCTTAAGGAATGATAAAGAATGTATGTTTAATTCTTTGTTTGATTCTTCTGCTTGGATGCAATTTTAAAAAAGAGGAAATTTCAAAACAGAAATACGAGCTGTATACACCTTCAGAAATGTCTTTACTGATGCGACAGATGTATGCATATAATAGCGTATTACGGCAAGATATACTTGAGAAAGATTCATTACTTGCCTTACCTGATGATTTTTTGAATATCCATTCGGCCGAGCTGACAGATCCATCAGAGCGGGATTCAGTTTTTATTTTGCTATCTACCAACTATTTGAACATGCAAAAAGAGGTTTTGAGTGAAAGAGATTCACTGAAAACGAATTTTAACAAAACTATCAACTCTTGTGTGGCCTGCCATAAATTACATTGCCAGGGCCCCATCCCAAAAATAAAACGTTTGTTCATTCAATGAAACGCGAGATTTTGATCACAAAAGATGGCTCCACCACTATTCATTTACCCGAATGGAATGAACAGTACCATTCAAAACACGGAGCCATACAAGAAGCGTATCATGTCTTCATAAAAAATGGACTTCAGCCTATTGCAGACCCAAAAAATAAAATTTCAATTCTTGAAGTAGGATTCGGTACCGGTTTAAATGGTTTTATTACTTTTTTAGAAGCTCAAAAAAGCAATTTATTAATTGATTATGTAGGAGTTGAGGCATATCCTATCAACCAGGAAGAGCAACAACAGTTAAATTTCTTGTCAGAACTAAAGGCACAGGCCTTAGCTACTATTTTTAATAAGATGCATGTACTGCCATGGAACGCCAAACATCAACTTTCTGAGAGGTTTTTTCTAACAAAACGGCAGCGATGTTTTAGTGAAATAGAAGATGAAGCTACCTTTGACCTTATTTATTTCGATGCATTCGGTCCTCGTGTGCAACCCGAATTATGGACCGTTACGATTTTCAAAAGGATGTATAATGCCCTAAAATCTAATGGGGTTTTAGTGACGTATTCCGCTAAGGGAAGTGTTCGACGCGCCATGCAAGAGTCGGGATTTACCGTAGAACGCCTTCCGGGACCACCGGGAAAAAGAGAGATGTTACGAGCAACCAAACCGGGTTAAAATCTTTTATAAAATCGTGTAACCATATTCTTGTAATTGGCGTCTTACAATAGACATGAAGCAACCAAACGACCAGGTTTATATTGAAGAGGTAAGGGCCGGTACCATATCATCATTTTATCATCTTGTAGAAAAATACAAAGATATGGCCTATACTGTGGCTTTGAAGATCGTGCGCAATGCTGAGGATGCCGAGGAAGTGGCACAAGATAGTTTTGTAAAAGCTTTCCAGCAACTAAACACATTTCAGGGCAAGTCGAAATTTTCTACATGGTTGTATACAATAGTATACAGGACAGCTATTTCAAAAACCAGAAAGAAAAAACTGGAAACCAGTAATATAGACGAATATGTGAATGAAAATTATGCTACCGAAAGTACATCATCTCAAATAGATCAACTGAGTAATGAAGAACAACAAAAGAAAGTAACTGCAGCAATAAATAAAGTGTCAGA
>JAAUYH010024586.1_pt1 | contig 15926 bp, 8 predicted proteins | sample 7278061 | NCBI WGS metagenome assembly JAAUYH01 (sample SAMN14350203, study PRJNA611818) | marine sediment metagenome | isolation source: surface marine sediment (0.6m) | place: French Polynesia: Moorea | collected 2018-08
ATCGATCTTCGGTGATTCCAAGTACCAGCAGAAGGAATTCTTGCAGCTTGCTGATTCGAATGTGCTCTACAAGATTCCAAGTGTGTAACCGTCAACGACAACGACGTTGATTTCTTTATCGAGCAAGCCTCGGCAAAGCATGTGCGGCGGTGCAAAACGCTCTAAGCTAGTGCCCGTATTCGTTCCGCCTCGTCCACGTCCCCCTCCTTTGTCCTTTATCAAGCTCCTTCATTCTGTGATTCGCCGCAAAGCGCACACAATTGAGCAAGATATACGCAAGCTCGACTCGCTTGCTCCTGATGCTCTTGTCGTCGATATTGTTCAGCGACTCGAGATTCTCGAGACGATTGTCATCTCACATTGTCGTGCCGAAGATGAGGTTATTATTCCCGTGCTTAAAGACAAGGCGGCTCGTCGTTCGGCAGCATTTTCATCGCCGTCCAATTCTATGTCACCGCCGGCGAAACGCCAACGCAGCAGTCCCGTGAGCGTTAGCATCGAATCGTGTGCTGAAGACCATACTGCACTTGCGGAGCAATTCCAGAGTCTGCGGAAGATTCTCAAACATTCTGTTCCGGAAGGACGCACCAGTCCTTATTCTAATTCCACTATCGACGAGCATCGCTTGAACGACAATAATAGACGAACAACAAGTTTGCCTTCAGCACAAGTGAAGGCGCAAGCTAAAAGTCTAGTCAATGCGGTTGTGAATCATTTGGACACTGAAGAACAAGATTTACTGCCGGCATCTGATATATATCTGAATAACTTCGAGCAAGGCCCTTTGCTTGTGAAAACACTCCTCTTTCCGCGCAACAATTCACATTGGCCGCGTAGCTTTGAGTATATGTCGGCAAATGAGCTTGTCTCATTATTTGAAGTTGTGAAACAGTATGCGTCGAAAGATGAACTCACGAATATTGCACGAATGATTTACCCATTCATTGCACCAGGGAAGTGGACCCAAGTTTGCCGAGCAGTTCCGGCGTTTGCTGAATTTAATCGTTACGTACTCGACCCACTAACTGAATTGAAACATATTCACACAGCCATCAAGAAGGAATTGTTAGAATTCAAACCATATTGTCGAAATGTGGATATGTCATGCAAATTACAATTGCACTCATTGGCATCACGCTTCGACTTTGTTGTAAGGTTGTACAGCAAGTTATTGGAGGGGGAACATGAAACGCTCACATTACCCATGTTAGAAACTGAATTCAAGTTGACATCACTTGAAAGTTATTCGGAAAGAAGTAAGGAACTTGTGGAAAGTGCAGAGGACCTTATGAAACGCTTAACTTCACTTTTACAAAATACGCAACATCTGCAAACTACCGATGTGGTCGTTAGCGAGGCAGTGAATGAATTGGAATCGATATCGAAGAAGTTGATGGAGAATCTTGATGTGAGAGATAAATATCTCTATTCGTTTATTGTCAATTCTTTCGACTTCAAACAACAAGAAAGTATTGTCAGTCGAATTATGGCTCTCTTACCAAGTGATATTGTGAATGATCTCATGCCATGGATGTTCAGTCAATTGTCGATTGATGAATTCGAAGCTATGCTTCGATGTTTAATTCGTCGAGCTAATTCTTCTGAATTCCAGTCCAAAGTCAAATCAATCGCAATGAGTGTACAAAAAGGAACTTCTGACGCGTGCGAATGGGCTGAACTTTGTTCGAGATTGCCCGAAGTTCGAGCCGAGGTCAAGAAATTGGATTCTCTTATTACACCTGAACGACACGGGCCTGTATCGGAAATACTTCGTATTCACAAAGCAATTCGAGTTGATTTGAATTTATTGCTGCGTCGTGTTCAACAACTTCCTGTTGATGGCACTCACTTGACTACCCGCACGATTTCTCCAATAACTGCTCATGTCAACTTCTTGCAAACCATGGTCGATGACCATTCTAAAGCAGAAGACACCATTGTATTACCACGACTAGAGAATAGGAAACCAGGCAGTACTACTGTGTTTACCAGTGAACACTGCAACGAGCGCGCATTGTTCGAAGCACTTCGTAAGTGCTTAGAGGACTTGCAAGGCTGCACAGCCGAAAATGAAACCACTAAGCTCGTATGGAGACTTCGTGTTGCATTGCGAACACTCAGAGACGAAATGGCAAATCACTTGACGAAAGAAGAAGAGTATCTTTGGCCACTAGTCACAACACTATTCAATAGAAAGGAACAGTCACATATCGTTGCTCTTATTTTCGGAAACATTCCTGCTGAACGCCTTCAGATGTTGTTACCCTGGATGATTCGCGTTTTATCTGTTGCCGAACGCAATGAAATGATGGAACATATATTGCAAGTTACACGCTCCACAATGTTTGAAAAGTGGTTAAACTCATGGCTGCCATGTGGCTTGGAAGACAAAGAGTTTTCTCGTGTGGGGGCGGGTCTGTCTTCTCTATCAGGTGCGACGACACTTGTGTCTCAAAGTTCTTCAGGTCCTGGTCCAAGTTCTGCACAAATTGAAACTGAAACAAATGATACGACTCAGCGCTTGCGGAAGAACAAATATGGATGTGAGAATATTCAAGAAATGGTGAAAGCAATCGCACAAGATAAGAACTTGGATCAGGCGACACGTGCTAAATTAATGCAAGACGTGATGTTGGCGCCATTTATTGAGAGTCAAGAGAAAGCGAGTAATGCGGAGAGGAATCAAAAGAGTGACAGTGAGAATTTGAAACCAAGTTTCACAACGAATAAGCACGGAGAACAGGTTTATGGATGTGAACACTATCAACGTGGAGTGAAAGTGCGGGCAGCGTGTTGTGGGAAGTTTTACGCTTGTCGACTTTGTCATGATGCGACAGAAAAGAAACATACTATGGATCGCTATGCGACAAAGGAGGTGATGTGCATGAAGTGTTTAACAGTGCAACCAGTCTCTAATAAGTGTGTGCGAGAAGGGTGTCAACAGCAATTTGGTAAGTATTTCTGTAAGGTGTGCAATTTGTACAACAACGACAGTGACAAACAATTGTATCATTGCCAATACTGCAATGTTTGTCGAGTTGGCGAAGGCCTTGGCGCGTCTTACTTCCATTGCATGAGATGTAACACGGATTTGCATGTTCGATTTCGCGAGCGTCATGTGTGTGTGGAGAATGCGGCCTTAACAGATTGCCCAATATGTTACAACTACTTGTTCACGAGCACGGCAGCAGTCAAGTACTTGCAATGCGGTCATTTGATGCATGCGGCGTGCTACGAAACTTACTCGAAAAAGTTTTTCAAATGTCCGGTGTGCTCGAAATCTTTGGAAGAAATGCGTCCAGTTTATCAACGACTTGACAATTGGCTTGCGAATCAGCAACTTCCCAGTGCCTACAGCCATCTTCGTTGTCAAATTCACTGCCTTGATTGCAACCAGCGCAGTACTACACAGTTTAGGTATTTGTATTTGAAATGTCCTCGATGCAATTCCTTCAATACACGTAAGATCGAATGAAGTTCATTCCCCTACTCTCATTTATTTCTCAACCGCTGCTGCGCCATCCTCTTCAAGTGCTTGACGCACACGTTCCTTTCGTTTTTTTGATTTTTCCGCATTCATCTCCCTCCTAACTAAATACTCGTCCGCCAAACACTTGTCTAACGCGACTTTCGCTTGGTTACAGGCTCCAACAAATTTTCGTAGTGGATGTGATTCATGACATTCATCTAGCGCTTTTATCGCTTCCTTGCACTAGATTTTGTTAGAGTTACACACCACAAACTATCCCAGACAAACAGCGAACATGTGTTTTCTGATTCTCACGTACCATGGGGTGAAGATGCGGTGCGAGTGCGGGATGCATTTTTATGCGGAGAAAAATGGTTCACAGGAGAGAGAGGGGCACTGACAGTGAGGTACTGTGCGGTACCAAAGTAGGTCGTTGCGCCCGAATTGGTGTTGGAATGTATGGAGCAAGATCAATAGGAGTAGCCCCAGCAATATTATACAATCCAAAACAAAACCTTACAGTATTCAGAGTGCTTAGCAGCTGCTGCCTTGATTACTGAACATCATCATCACTCCCACTGTAGAATTTGTTGAAGTTCAACCTCGTCAAAAAGTCGGAGAGTTCAAGATACGTTCCAGTTGATACCAGTTCCTCGAGAATATGAATAAAGAATTTCGCACTTTTCCTGAGATGTTCAGTTGCAGATTCTAACTTGTCGATTATTCTCTGCCATGTCACTTTGGGGAAATGACCTATGTTATCTTGAAGCGTTGATATCTCCCTTTCAACATCAAATATAACTTGAAATGCAGCCTTGATGACGCGCATTAAACTTGGCTGTCGTTCATCGAGCAGAACTCGACGACATGCATCTGATAAGAAAGTCATATGAAGCTGACTCAATTCCCAAATATTTGATATCTTCCGGCACGATGTCTCAAATTCATAACGAGCAACGCGATGCAACTGATTAAATTGATAACCACCAACAACCGATACAAAATGGTCTGCATGCCAACTGAATTGCCAAATTGTCGACCACAATCGTCTATACATTTCGTTTGATGCCCATGGTCCTGTCGTGAACTTATTTCGAGGTCGACGAGTACGAAGATACAACGAGCGCAATGACTTGCGTGCGCGATGAACCGATAAGAAAAAATTGAACAACTTTGAGTACAACATTAATGCATCTGGTGTTATAATCATCGTGAGTGGGAACGTGGCTTCATACTCAATTTCGAACGATGTATTCCAAAGGGAACTATCATTCGTCTCCCATTGTCCCGTTCCTATAGAAAATAGTTCAATCAAGTCCTCATCAGTACGTCCAACTGAGTTCAACGCATTGCGAAGACTTTCTAAAATATGTCGCTGTTTCCGAAGTGCAAATCCTCCCCCACCTGATGAGCCATAAAATGTTTTCGCTGCATTCACACGCCTCGTAATGAATCTTTCATTCTCGATAGTCTTCTGTTCTGCTTCGTTCATATGGTCAACGAATACATCCGCAAAGTTCCCTGCGCCTAACAATCCAAAGTCCGACAACAGTTTCAAATGATCAAACACCCGAATTTTCTCCACAAAAAACGAAAATATTTCTCTCTGCACTTTTTCGTCCACTATTTTCAGATTCTCGACCACAACATCGTTGAAGATACTGCTAGGTGCTGGTTCAAGGACTATTTCAGTGGCTTCTAGTGAACTTTCCTCTGTTGCATCTGGAACACAGAACAAATTACGGGATCGGGTTATCTTACTGTCTTGGTAACAGTCTCGAGGAGAACAGAACACTTGTGCCAGATTATGCGGACCAGGTACACAACTACTAGTTGTCTCCCTCGAAATTTGAGAGGAAGGACTATTGAGGCCGTCGAAATATACGGATTGGGCATCGACCTCATTATCAGTATATGATGGCTTGCTACTGTTAGTGTCCTTTTCAGTCATAGAAGGGGGATGTTTTAACCAGTTAGAGAGAGTTAAAAGCTTTTCACAACTTAGGGGGCGAAGAACTGGAATAGCAGAAAGTTCGAGTAAGTGATGTTTCCCTGATATAGTTTCTAGCAGTGCACGACTCCTGCCGCTCCGCAAAATGAATAAAGAAGTATCTTTGCCAAACATAGCAGGATAAACACCAGTTGGAAGATTATCAATGGCCTCATCTGTACAAGCCAATGTCTCTGCGTCGGTTATTCTCTTTCCGAGTACAGTTCCGAAGAATTCGCATCCAGAATCTCTAGATGATGACGCATAAAGCACCCAATCCAACACCATTTCGAGATATGGACTAAACGCAGAATAGAACAATCTGTTCACAATTTTGACGTTACGGTGAACTCTAAGTGCTTGATTTAACACATCGAGAACCGCACTAGCCAAACCGTTAGTGTGTTCAATCTCTTCAAGTAGTTCACAGACAATAATGGCATCTTCGATGAACTTCTCTGCAGCAAATAATATATCCCAATACATTGAAGAAGTTGTGTTTCCTTTCTTGTCTAGTACAGCCAATATTCGTTTCTGATATTCATCAGAAAGGTTTCCAGCGAACTGTGCAACTGCGAGAAGTGTTCTGCCAGGAGAGCGAGAGTACGCCAATGAAAAACAAGCGAGACGTGCATAGAGCTCTCCACAAAACTTAGCCCGATTTACGGATTGCTCTTCTAGGTCACGGCACGTAGAGAAGGGGATACGGTTGGCCAGTAAAGATATAGGTTCGATATTTGACGGAGTCGATGGTGTCCGCGATGGTTCCCTGTAGGCCTGAATCGAATCTGTGGACGAGCAGAATAGATAAAACAAGAGCTCGACTACCTGGCGTGGATAATCTGCAACACTTTCCTGACGAAGAGAAGTAAACCGCGTCAGACTTTTGTTTCGACGTAAAGCTAAATTGTTTCGGGGCGATTGCGTTCGCTCTCCTGTTTTCCGTCGTTCAACTTTTCGGATGACTTCATCTGGTTCTCGGATGATGTGCTCAGATTGCAATAGCCTTCTTGCGGCGTTGGACATAAAGTCCAGGTTATCAATATTCGGCGAAGAGTCGATGGTGGACTTCGCAGCATCGCTGTTATCGTTGAAAGAAAAAACATTGCTCTTTGTCTGCTTGGTACAAAAATTGCTTGTTGGATTCAGGGGAAACATAGAACGGCCGTTACATTTCGGCGCGGTTGGGTTTCGTGCAAGTTGAGCGAGAATATACAACATAGGGTCTGCATCACCAAACTCATTCGAGAGTTGTTGAAGTTTGGCAGCAGATTCTATGCGCCCACAGAGCCGCAAACTAAGTGCAATGTCCAGACAATATTCGCGGTAAGACGGCAAGTCCCGAGTAACTTGCGTTCTAGAAGTCTTCCCGTTCAAGTTGAGTAGCACCTCATAAACCTGATGCCATTCAGCCCCCCTAACTAGACGTTGAATTAAGGAAACAATTGATGATGCTGATAGCATTTTGACAAACAAGGTAGTCAACACTGGTCATTATCTGTTTCATGGAGGTGATATCAAGTGCGTTAAGCGCTAATTCGAGGAGATTCGAAGGCTTGGCACCAAATACTGCAGCGAAACAGCGCTCAGCCTGAAGCAGAAGGCGCCACAAAAGATGGCTTCGGTGTGAGTGAGGGTGTGAGGTGTTGTCGATGTGTATTCGAAAGGATCAGAATTTGAAATTTACAAATTTAATGGCCAGTAGGATAAATATTTGAATTTTTCTGCTACAGCACTGTACTGTAATACTCTATATGCTCTCGGTGACCGTTCGAAGGGGTTTCAACGACAACACAGTGCAGTAACGGCGAAGTGCAGTAAATTTTAATTTTTGTGCATTACTTTTGATCAATTTTGGCGGCAAGCCAATACTGAGCAGTATTACTGGTATATCGATCAACCTCTTCTCGAGCCAACATCTACACTCACCTGTCTGTGCTCACTGCCTCGTCTTCACCTTTATTCCTTGGCATTCTATCGTCGGCGGACTTATCCCCGACGAACTTGTGCCAATTTTTCTCACTGTGCAACAGGCTTTTAAACTTTCACACGTTATCCATTGAACGCTATGGTGAACACGCGGTCTCAGAAGGATCAACATTCTCTGGCCGATAGCGCTCAAACCATTCCTGCAATGCTTGGTGGCCGTGTACGCAAACGTCGGGCACCATCTTCTGCTACGCTTCCCTTGAAACGTGCGAAGACGACTCACACGAACACCCTTCCGCCAAAAGCGCAAGTCGCTTCTTGTGTCACTGAGTTGCCAACTCCACCATCTGGTACCAAATCGAAAACTGTTAAACCTCCCGCCACCACGCTGTCGAACACGCCATCGAAAGCTAGAAATGGGACTAGTCGGCCCCCCAAGTCCCAACGTCAGCTTCGATTGTCTGAAATGTTGAAACGCGACCGACAACAACGATTAGAACGATCCGCTCCTCCTCCGGCGTTCGTAATAGCACCTCTTCACGTTGATGCCAAGCGCCCGCATTCCCGTTTCTCTTCCACTGATTCTCCTTCCCGTACTTTTGACTCATCTGTGAAATCCGCGGTCGAATCGGCTCCATCGACCCCTAAACGGTTGAGACATAAGGCTTGCAATGATTCTCAGCTTATTTCACTGCTCTCTTCTCCTGTCACTCGACATCCGCCGACATCAAGTCGATCTGAAACAGTCATTCCAGTCGATCGAACGAAATCCGAACGAGTGGTCGATTCTTTTGTGACAGCATCGAGCCTGGCTTCAACCAGAGTACGCTCTTCTGGAAGTGAAGCAATTGCGTACTCACCAGCGCTGCTACCTGTAGGTCATGTGTTATTGTTGGATATTTTCTCAGGGATTGAAACTGCTGTGAATCTACTTCGAACACGTCATGAATTCACTACTTTCGGTGCGGTTCGAAGCGTTGTTGCGAAGAGTTCGAAGCGAGATTTCACGTTCCGTCATCTTTCTCAGTTGGCTCATATTGTGCCCGAAGCGCTTTCCGTACTTCCTCCAAGAAATTCTCGCCTCACCGGTCGGGATCACTTGATTCTGAGACTGGATGACGTTGGAGATAAGTCGTCTGCTGAAGCAAATGTATCAGCTGTCGCTAGCAAAGTTGGTGGTGCCGCCACAAGAGCGAGGCACCGACTACTCCACGACCGATTATTACAGCATGTGCGAGAGCATCATGAGTCGTTCTTGAAGAAACGCGGCGTAACTTCCTTCGAAAGCAACTTTTGGCATCAGGAATTTGATTTGGAAGTTCATGTTCCTCAACTGGGAGCGCCACCGTTGTACCCTTCTCCTCTACCTAAAACAAGGCAAGAGCCTGTAAAGTCGACTGAAGCGACGAAAGCTTGCGACTTGCGATTGAAGCAGAAAGCAGTTGATGAAGCAGGGAAACCGAAAGCCGAAGAGAAGGAAAATGACAGATTGGAGTCTTGTATTCCAACTGGGCTTCTGGAACGTGTACGAGCCCGTTCACAAGCGCGAAATGAGATGGTGATGGCCAAAGAGGCAGACTACAGGACCAAACCAGAATACTTCGCTAGGCTACCGGCAACGATGGATACAATTTCGGCAATTCTCCGAACTGAAAAACGGCAAGCATTCGGTTGGGCTATGTTGGTCATGCGACTAAGGAAGGAACATCCGAAACATTGGGATGCCAAAGAAATTGAACGGCAATTAGACTCAATCGCGGAACACGCTCCGGAATGGTGCAGGAAAGTAACATTGTCTGGACCTAAGTTACGGTACGCATTTCGCATTGTAGACGAACGGAAGTTTGCAAAACAAAGAGCAAAAGTAGTTGAGGTTGGCAATAATTTGTAAAATCGTTTGAACAGTAAACAGATTATCCCTATTTGATACGACCATGCATCAGCTGGTCCACCTTGACATCCTGAGAAGTGTTAGGTCAGAATTTTGTATGAACGAATGGATAGTGTACGTACGTCACCTTCCAAGGTGTACGAGTAAGTTACAACTGTACTACCTTGAACATCAATCAGCACGAAACTTGGTTTCTCAGGTGTGCCAATGCCGAACATCGTTGGCGCACCAGTTGCCTGAAAAGAGAGAAGATGAAACAAGAATTAGCTTGCAAATCATCTGTGAAACAAGAACGAGAACATACCGAACCTGGATTAATGAAGAGGCCACCTGAAGCACCTTGTCGAATACTGAGTTTATGTGTGTGTCCTGTAATAAGAATATCAGCTCCCATTTCTCTGAATATGAACAGAGCGAGCGAGTTAATTCCAAATGGAGAAGGAAAGAAACCCAATAACACACCTGCGTAATGTTTCCAACCCAGATTCAGACCCCCACGGACTCACTTGATGTCCATGACATAATCCAACAGATAAATTTTCAATGTTTACCACACTTTTCGCGGGTCGTCGATGCTGTGTGTGTTGGTGCGCTGTCATGTTAGTGACAAACCGGGACGAGTGAATTGAACTGCATCTAACACACCGAATTATCCATATCTCCTGCCACAATACTGACATCGGGGCTGATTGAGGTAAGGTACGATTCAATGGCTGGAGTACAGAGATTACCTGTACACAACACATGCTGGATCTTTCCAGGAACAAGCATACTCTTAAAGCTTTCGCTCAACGCTGGCGACCGATGTGGAATGTGAAAATCTCCGATTACTAACGCCAACTTCATCATCGAGGTCAGAAGCCATCACTTTGCTCGTTTTGGAGAACCAACGAACAGAAAAAGAAACTGAAACGTACCACCATGATAGCTCGACTTCGAGTATCCTTCTCTCCGTCTGTTTTTTTCTTCGCTGGCTCGTTTGTTTGTTTGTTTGCGTGTCTGTATCTTTAGTACAGTGGCTCTTTTCGGAACCTCAACTCGTTTAAGTTCGTATTCTAGAATCACTTGATTATTGTGTGCTTCAATGAGGCGATGATGACTCCCTACAATGTACGATATTTGCACTGTAGGAATCCATTCTATTCTACTCAGTTGGAATTAACACTAAATAAATTACTACTGTAATGTATGTCACCTGTACTGTCGCAGGCTTGTTCGCCGACGAGGTACAGTATCAGAGTGCGGTCCACGCGCTCTTTGTGCGTCATTCTCATCCAGACGTGATCAAGTGTTCGCCTATCGGGTGCTTGATACGGTGCAGAAATGATTGACTCATTGATACTGCTCCCGAAGCCGAAGAGTACCGTTTTCTCAGCTAAGCAGCGTGAAATCCTGTTGCGCATCTTAACTCTCGTTCTGGTTTGCGTCGTTTCGTTCTCTATCCGATTGTTTTCGGTGCTTCGATATGAAAGTATTATTCATGAATTCGACCCATGGTTCAATTTCAGAAGTACGCGGTAAGTTGTATGCGTCACTGAATATCTCTCCGTCCCATTTCAACAATATCTGACCTTGTTATTCTAGAGTACTTGTCGATGAAGGCTCCTATAAGTTTTGGAATTGGTTTGATTCCCGTTCATGGTATCCATTAGGCCGAATTGTGGGTGGAACAGTATATCCTGGCATTATGTACACGGCAGCGTTTATGTATTATTCTTTACGTTCTTTCGGCTTCAAAGTCGATATTCGTGATGTTTGCGTATTGACTGCTCCAATATTTTCTGCCTTCACCGCTCTATCTGCGTACGGACTTACAACTGAAGCGAAGGACAGTGCTGCTGGTGTCGTTGCGGCCGCCATCATTTCGATTGTACCTGGTTACATTTCGCGTTCCGTTGCGGGCTCCTACGATAACGAGGGAGTAGCGATTACTGCGATGATTTTCTGTTTCTACATGTGGACTAAGGCTGTGAAAACAGGGTCGTTGATGTGGTCCGGTTTATGCACTTTATCTTACCTCTACATGGTTGCGTGTTGGGGTGGTTACATTTTCCTCATTAACTTGATCCCTGTTTATGTCTTGGTCATGTTGTTCACCGGTCGCTACTCTGACAGATTATATGTTGCGTACAATACTTTCTACATACTCGGATCTTTGCTCTCCATGCAAATCCGTTTTGTCGGCTTCAATGCAGTTCAAACTTCTGAGCACCTTGGCGCCTTTGGCACATTCGGTCTCTTGAACTTGTATTGCTTGGGCAACTGGGTTCGTAATATCACTGGTCCCAAATTGTTCAAGGCTTGCTTACGTTGGTTAGTACTTTTAGCGCTGTCGATTGTTGGGATTGTCATTTTCTTGTCAATCGTTTCCGGTTTCGGCGGTGGAATGACGGGTCGTGTTCGTACTTTTCTAGACCCAACCTACGCCACAAAACATATTCCCATTATCGCGTCAGTATCCGAACATCAACCTACTGCCTGGGGTTCATACTTCTTCGATCTACACATCACCGTCTATCTGATGCCGATTGGCCTGTACTTTTGTTTCAAGAAGTTAACCGATGCCAACATGTTTCTCGTTACTTATGGCACTTTTGCGGTGTACTTTTCCGGTGTTATGGTTCGAATCATGTTAGTACTGGCCCCTGCTGCGGCAATGTTGACAGCCATTGGAATATCAGAGTCACTCAAGTTTCTTATGCGCTCGATTCTGACTGGTGAGACGGATGAATTCGATAATGTGTGTCGAAGGTCAGATACCCATCGTTCAACTAATGTCTCTTCTGAAAAGAAGTCGACGACGAAATCGAAGAAAGGTTCTAAGAAATCTGCGACCCCCAATTCAACACCTGCACCGAATGAGTCGACTGAACCGACAGTGGTTAGTCGTAGTAGAACAACGGTGCCACCTGCTGTAGCTGTGCTATTAGTTGTTGGTTGCGGTATTCTTCTTTTGCAATATGTCCGGCACTCGATTTGGGCCACATCTGAAGCGTACAGTAGTCCTTCAATTGTTTTAAGTGCTCGAGGGCGAGACGGATCGAGAATCTTTTTCGATGACTATCGCGAGGGATATTATTGGCTTCGACAAAATACTCGAGAAGACGCCAAGATCATGTCATGGTGGGATTATGGGTATCAGATCTCAGGCATGAGCAATCGTACTGTCATTGTAGATAACAACACATGGAATAACTCACATATTGCGACTGTGGGCAAGGCGATGAACTCTGACGAAGAGCAAGCCTACAGAATTGCTCGTAAGCTGGACGTTGACTATGTTCTAGTGATTTTCGGTGGTTCCATTGGCTACAGCAGTGATGATATCAACAAGTTTTTGTGGATGGTTCGAATTTCGGCATCTGTAGATTCGTCTGTGAAGGAGACTCAATACCTCAATGATCGTGGTGCTTACGCTGTTGGCGATGCAGCTAGTCCGACCCTACGCAATTCGCTGATGTATAAGTTGAGTTATTACAGATTCCGTGAAATTGGACGTGGTCACGATCGAGTCCGAGGTGTCCCTATCACCGACACAATTAACCTCAAGTATTTTGAAGAGGCCTACTCTTCAGAACATATGATTGTTCGCATTTATAGTGTGAAAAAGCCTGATGCTCGTGGTTGGGTAAGCTGAACAGAGCTCCTTCCTTAACCGCCCGAGACACATACTGTGAACGCACAGAGTGTGATGATGGACCACAAAAGTCACGCAAAGATGAACAGAGAAAATAATGAGAAGTTCAATCCGTCATCTATCTCTATCTCTATTCAAGAGAAATCTCTTGATTCGAATGATGCTATTACGAAATAAACTTGGCCTGGCAGTGCGCCGACTTGAGCGATGTGTACTTCGCGTTCGAACAGTAGCAGCCCGTGCCATTCCCGAAGATAGTCGTTTGAAATCACTCTCAGTTCTGGTCGAAGATTGCCGATGATGACCTCTGGTTTGGAATGCAGAGTAGGCCCGTTTCGAATCGCAGACTGCAGCGCTCATACGAGGGGAAACAGAAGAGGAGCCTGGTCGGGTTCGCAGGTCAGCAGCCGAAGCGCACTTGCGGAAATGATCGGCGCCATCGGGGCATGGATTATCGTCGAGCTTGCGACCGACCGGAGCGAGAGTAGAGAAAGTAAGTTTTTCTTTGAATGGAGAAATAGGCATCGAGTCAGAATCGATGTCAGAGGTCAGTGATTTCGTGGATGACGATGGAGTTAATTGGATACGAAGTTTTTTCCCAGATGATGAGCGGGAGAGGCGTAACGAAGTTGGATTGCGTGATCGGTCCGAGAGGTTGGACGGTTGACGGTCCATCGATGCGCGGAACGTGCGGTCGTCCAGGGCAACCGGAAAAAACGCATTGTTAGTAGCAATCATCGGTACATCATGAACTGAAGAAGACGAGGGTCGTCGTTGAGGCGGCATAACTGTGCGCCGCCGGCGCACTTCATCAGACCATAGTTGAAATTGTGTCTTGTGCTGTTTGTTGCGCTCCACTTCTGAGGTTGGGCGCCGTAACGCATCTTCAACCGAATCGATATCAGAGTCTTCCAAGTCAAATGCCACTGGAGTGGCTGCTTCGTTGAAGTAATGGAGCCGCTCCGACATTACACAGCTCCGCGCTTCTGCTGCAATTCAATTCCGATATAAACAATAAAGCGACGCTTGCAACCAATCCCCAAACAGAACGCCGCGGTAAGAATACAACAGGGGCAAGTATTTCAACGTTTCTCGCGCAACTGCCCAACTCAAGCAAATATGCGGCTGCGAGCACTAGTGTGAATGTGCTCAGGCGCAGCAGGAATCAGCGGCAAACTGCAACATCACTCGCGGCAAGCGCGAACAATTCAAGGGAAGGAGCAAGCAGAAGCGCGCGCGTAGTGCAGTCTAGAGATGCTTCGTCCCAAAGAATACTGCGCAGGGTTGGTTCTGCAACTGTTACTTCTGGCTCATGGAAGGAATAATAAGAGATGGGATTCGTGGCAGCAACTAAAAATTAGTTTTTTATTGTAGCTCGCTTACTGTTCTGTTCCCAATCTCCCAAGAAATTCTCAACCCGAAACAACCGATTAATGATTTTGATTTCGGTTTTGAGACCAATCCAAGGACTGTTGGTCTGTATTATTTCCAAATTTTGGAATTTGTTCAAGTGATTAATAATCATTCGTATTAGATTGTAAGAAATACAACAAGAATAAAGTAACGGAATTATGACAACGATGATCACGACCAGCTTACGCATTTCGAATCATATCCTTTTAAGTGTGGAAAACATCAACATAATCACTCTGTTTACTTGTGCATCCTGTTAATTGTATCTCTTCACTAGAATGTGAATATTTCCAGCTTTGCTAGGTCAAAGAGCTCATTCAAATATAGTAAGTAAAATTTTGCTCTTCGTACAAAAATCAAGCAATACAAAAAATGTCGCAACTTATCTTTAAGGCGATTTGACTTGCTCAAAGAAATAAAACAAAAATTAGGAAAGTAACGAGAAAGATGTTATCCGAACAATGCAAATTTAGAACAATCAAAAGAAAACTTGCTATAGCAATCTTGCTCAGAGGTGCAAAATGAGAGAAAATATCAAACAATTATCTCGTCAAATGTTGATTAAAGGATTGTCCTCTCGCACAAACGTTCGAAGACCGCAATTGAATAAAGTGTAATTGAAATGTTTTTGTAGAATACGAAAAATTTCTGATGCAAAGCAGTATTTAAATAAGTCACTAACATTTAAATTATAATTTTATGAGCTTTCTTCTTAACTTCATCACGTTATAACGTACAAAACAATAGAGCCTATTGTCCACTGTACTGTATTGTTCACACAGCTCCAAGCCGAAGATACCTCTCATGAAAGATAATTCATGAGGAATTTTTACTGTCGGTTAGAACATTCGAATAATCGTGAGCGCATTGATGCTAATTAATAGTTGAGTACATCAATTTTTAGATTTGTTTTCTCGCTAAAAATAGTCCATATTCTTCCGGAATCCGTACTTTAGCTACATAGGCGAAAGCGTATGTAGACAGATACAATTTTCAAAGTACGTAGCAGTTCGACTAGTCCGTACACGACAATCAGGTAAAATTTTCTCGTTTACGTTTAATTTATAGACGTATTTCATTTTCAGTAGATAGAATGAAACAGACCAAACTTTTCACATTCCATAAAGTTTTTCAAAAAAGCTGAGCAAGTTCTTATATAAAAGCAGAAATTTCATCATAAAATCAGCTTTTTTTAAACGCTAACCAATTTCTATATTCGTCCAGCTCTTTCTGTCTGTTTATTCAGTGTTTTTATTCTAATTCTACAGAAATATTTTTCAGTAATTCTTTGAATCTAGAAAAACTCTTTATTTTTACTGATCGTTGCGTGTCAATCCACGAAGCACACCTTAACGAAGGGAAACATGAATACACGGAGATAGTGCTCCGTAAAAGAAGTACCAATGGCAAAACCTCCCAGACGTTCGCTGGATAACCGAATACTTCACAATCAGTCAAACGCGAATATTGGTACTTGACAGAACTTCCTCAATTGTTGTTAGCCTTATAAATTAAAAATACCTGACCAAACTCAAATTTTGGTAATTCCAAGAACTTCTGGATGCTCATTCCTTCTCTTTGAATTCGAAGCAGTGCG
>JAAUYH010125337.1_pt1 | contig 15926 bp, 12 predicted proteins | sample 7278061 | NCBI WGS metagenome assembly JAAUYH01 (sample SAMN14350203, study PRJNA611818) | marine sediment metagenome | isolation source: surface marine sediment (0.6m) | place: French Polynesia: Moorea | collected 2018-08
AGTTGGCGGTAATTACGCCAAGCGCGATCGCCAAGAGAAAATAGCGCTCGCCAAACCCTTTAAATAGAGTAATCTGTTTTATTACATAAAGGGGGCTGATGAATGTGGGTTCTAAGGACTGCCGAGAAGAATGCCCAGAATATGGTTGGATTAAAGCATCATTGCTCTTTGTCCAAAGTCCAATGTAACTTTTTCTGTCTATTGGCGATCGCTTTCCTGTTAATTGTTAAGTTCGCGACTCAGTATCACTGGCTACTCAAATTCCTCAATATACTATATCTTCTTTATGCAGAGGTTAAAACTTCAGAGCGATCCTCTGGAGAATCTTCAAAAATTGCTCCTCGCGCTATCAAATCAAGTTTTAAGGATTCTGAAATACCTAAATTATTGCCAAAGCGAGTATTTTCGACCTCAGTATTATTTAAGTTAGTACCACTCAGGTTAGCATTACTCAAGTTAGCATTACTCAGGTTAGCACCTCTTAAATAGGCATTACTCAAATTGGCATTACTCAAATTAGCGTTACTCAAGTTGGCGCAAATTAGGTCTACACTTTTTAAGTTAGAACCATTAAGATAAGTATTACTTAAGTTAGCATTACTTAAATTGGTATTATTTAGATTAGCACCTCTCAGATTGGCACCTCTCAGATTGGCACCATTAAGATAGGCACTTTTTAAGATAGCACTACTTAGGTTAGTATCCCTCAAGTCGGCACCTCTCAAGTCAGCATGACTCAAGTCAGCATCACTTAGGTCACTACTTCTCAAGTCAGCACGACTCAAGTCGGCATCACTCAAGTCGGCATCACTCAGATCGACACTGCTTAAGCTGCGATTCACAACTGAATGATTAACTATTTCGGTTACCAAAGGCCATTTATCTATCAATCCCCACTTTTTTGCTTCATTATCCTGATTTTTACTTGAAATTGACATATTTTCAATTTTTGCCAGAAAATTAGGACTACTGCAATCCTTGATTTCTAGTAGCATAAATCTCTCTTTTTTTTTGATTACTGCAACTTCTTGCCAGTCTGATAATTTAAGTTCTTGGCATATTCTTTGAAAAGAATCGAATTGAATTGGTTCTCCTTCAAAAAATTTAGTGACTGTGCTAGAGGACATTGATATAGACTTAGCAAAGTTTGATTTTGATTTACATTTTAGTCTTGCCAATGCTCGTTCTGCTCTTGCCAATGCTTTAATAGGCATGATGTAAGTGATTATCTGCTTGTTTATACTCTGATTTGCTTCTTTCATAGTGAGACTACTTTGTACTAGCGATATCTCCGCAGTAATAAGTAGAGGATAAAATAATTAGAAAAAAGTCGCTTCTAATCTGTTCGCAGGAATCAGATATTCTTCTGTGCGAATCTGAACAATGGCTCCGTTCTGAACCTTTATTCGAGATTTTTTCAAGATGCGGAAAGAGGTTTCTTGTGTAGGGTTTAGAAGATATTTTTGGGGGATAATCATCCTGCCAAAATATTCCCCAATCATTGAATCCATTAGCTTCTAGCACATTCCAGATAGTATCCGTATCAAAGCGGTCATTGGCCAACTTCTGACTAACTGGATTGGAGGTTAAAAATCCATTATCCACTAATCCCATTGACGTACCGCAGATTGAGAAAGCTCGATTGGCATTGGTTTGGGTAGGAACTGAGGAGAACCACATATCCGAGACAGCATAAGCCTTTGCCAAACTATTCAGGACTGGGAGATCGGCTGGCGTATACATGTGCATGATTTGCTTAATCGCTTCAAGATCGCCTTTGCAGTGGGTGCTGTAATCCTGGAGAAAACCCTTCATTGTTGGTGTTCCGGTTGGAGGATCGGAGCCAAAAACTTGGATGTTGACGTGTTTGTATTCTTCGCCCGGATCCCAGCCTGTGGAATTGGTTGCCCGCACGATGGGAACAGGTGGTTGTTCGATGGTCTGCCGGTTTTTTACCAAAGTATTGCTTACTCAAAGAAAAAGGTGGTTTGTTGTTAGAAATTGATAGATTTTTTCCAAGCTCTAAAACCTGTTCGTCTTGCCTTTATCAGATGAGTGATATGTCATTAGATGTTAGAGAATGGACTTGTCCTAGCTGTAGCACACATCATGATAGGGACGAAAACGCTGCTAAAAATATTAGAGCAGAAGGCATTAGACAATTATCGGTCTTAGGAACTAGGACTGCTGCTAGTGGAGGGGATGTCAGACCAAAAAGTGGGCGTAAGTCTGTTTTGACGAGCGACCCCGCCGAGGTTTCCTCGGCATGGGAACGCGCGAGTAGGCAATCCCCAATTGAAGTGTGATAACTTCAGGGAAGCTAGAAGCTCGCGATTTATCGCGGGTAGTTCACTAAACGCGAATAAGTTAATAGATTTTTTTTAGATATGGTCAAGACAGTCGCTAAACCAGAAAGTAATTTAGGTCAAACTAAATTAAAAACCATTGCCCTAGATGTGGAAGGAATGAAATGTGCTGGTTGTGTCAAAGCAGTAGAAAGGCAATTGCAGCAAAATCCTGGGGTGGTATCTGCTTGTGTTAATTTGATTACTGAAGTGGCAGTAGTAGAATATGAGGCAGGGAATGTAGAACCAGAAACTTTTGCCGAAAAGTTAACTCAAACTGGATTTCCTTCTCAATTAAGAGCCAGCGATCGCTCTATTGCCGAAAGTTCGACTCAAGCAGAGTTAAAACGTCAGCAGCAACAACGGCAACAACTATGGCAGTTAATCACCGCAGCAATTTTACTCGTTTTTTCTTCTATTGGGCATCTTCATCATTTGGGTTTTCCTGCTATTCCTGTATTGAGTAATATCTGGTTTCATTTTGTCTTGGCGACTTTGGCTTTACTAATTCCAGGACGTTCTCTACTGATCGATGGTTGGCGCAGTTTAGGGCAGGGAATGCCTAATATGAATACTCTAGTGGGTTTGGGAACGGTTAGTACTTATATAGCCAGTAGTTTTGCTCTCTTTTTTCCTCGTCTGGGTTGGGAATGTTTTTTTGATGAACCAGTGATGTTATTGGGTTTTATCTTTTTGGGACGTACCCTAGAAGGAAGAGCAAGAAATCGGGCTGCATCCGCTTTGTCAGCTTTGGTTTCTCTTCAGCCTCAGATAGCCCGTTTAATTAGAAAGCAAGATACTGCCGTTACCGAGACGGTAGGTATTGAAATACCTGTCGAACAAGTAAAAAAAGGAGACTGGATAAGGGTCTTACCAGGAGAAAAAATTCCTGTGGATGGAATAATAGTAACAGGAGAGACAACGGTAAATGAATCGATGTTGACTGGGGAATCTCTTCCTGTGGCAAAAAGAGTGGGAGATCGAGTGTATGCGGGAACGATCGATCGATCGGATGTAATTAATTTACAAGTAACTCGTACGGGTAATCAGACTACTTTAGCCCAAATTATACGGGTGGTAGAAGAAGCCCAAACTCGTAAAGCCCCAGTACAGCAATTAGTTGATACGGTAGCGGGATATTTTGCCTATGGCGTGATGAGTGTTGCTAGTATCACTTTTCTGTTTTGGTATTTTTGGGGGACAAAAATTTGGTCAGAGGTATTAGTTACTAATTCTCACACGATTTCTCACTCTATGGCAGGAGAGGGAATGACTATGACTACTTCCCCTTTACTATTAAGTTTAAAGTTAGCGATCGCCGTATTAGTAATTGCTTGCCCTTGTGCTTTGGGTTTGGCAACGCCTACTGCTATTTTGGTTGGTACGAGTATTGGTGCAGAAAAAGGAATTTTAATCAAGGGTGGAGATATTCTCGAACAAGTCCATAATTTAGATACTGTTGTCTTCGACAAGACAGGGACTTTAACTGTCGATCGCTTAGAAGTAACCGATTGTATCCCTATCTCTAGTATTACCCCAGAGCGTTTATTGCAATTAGCAGCTTCGGTAGAAATTAATAGCAATCATCCTTTAGCTAGCGCGATCGTTTCTTCTGCCCGAGAACGGGAATTGTCTTTGTTAGAAGTTACCAATTTTACCAGTCGCTCTGGTTTGGGTATTTCTGCTGTAGTTGATGGTCAAACAGTCTGTTTGGGTAATCAAGATTGGTTAAATCAGCACGACATTAGTATTAACGAAGAAGCTCAAAGTAAAGGAGAATTATTAGCAAAACAGGGAAAAACAGGAATTTATCTAGCTTTAGATCGGGTATTAGTCGGATTAATTGGTCTGGAAGCTAGTTTACGCCCTGATGCAGCCAAAACAGTTGCCACTCTACAAGAAAATAGTTTAGAAGTAGTCTTGTTGACAGGCGATCGCCCAGAAATAGCCAACGCGATCGCCAACCAGTTAAATATTACTCGAGTTTTAGCAGAAGTAAAACCCAACGAAAAAGCAGAAGTAATTAAATCTCTACAACAAAGCGAGCAGTTATCAGTTCGGAGTTTCGATCGTCAACACCTCGATTGGATATGCGCGGGAGACCCGCGCATCCCTCTCGGTCAATCCCCAGCTTCTAAAACTGTAGCTATGGTAGGAGATGGGATTAATGATGCTCCTGCATTGGCACAAGCAGACATTGGGATCTCTTTACAGGGAGGTACGGATGTAGCCATAGAAACTGCCGATATTGTCTTAATGCAAGGTAAATTATGGGATGTAGTAGAGTCTATTCAGCTAGGAAAAGCTACTTTTAAAAAGATTCAGCAAAATCTAGCTTGGGCATTAGCCTATAATATTTTGGCAATTCCCATTGCTGCCGGTATCTTACTACCTAACTTTGACTTGATACTTAGTCCAGGCATCGCTGCTGCTGCGATGGCATCTAGTTCTTTAATTGTGGTTACTAATTCATTACTTTTACGCCAATATACGTAATTATACGGAGTTAAATTCATTGATAAAGATGAAGATAACTAATAAGTAGTATGCCAAAATAGAATCAGGCAATTATTTAGATAACTTACCGAGTTATTACGCATTCCTCATTAATGCAAAAACTTTTTCAATGATTTATTGCAAGACCGGCTCGCCAATGGCTGCAAAACCAGCAAAACACCATGAAGATCATGTTTTGATTATAGTAGACGGCAAAGGACAAAAAGAAATTATCCTCAAAGATCCAACCTATTCTATAGGTAGAGGAAAACAGTGTGATATCCGTCTTAATTCTCAGTTTGTTTCTCGTCATCATGCCACATTAATCCAGCGATCGCGAGGAGATGGTAGTAAATACTATCGAATTGTTGATGGAGACTCTAGTGGCAAAGTTAGTGTTAATGGATTACTCATTAACGGACGCAAGGTATTACTTCACGATCTGAAGGATGGTGATAAGGTAATTTTTGGACCTCAAGTATCTGCAATTTACCAACACCGTCAGTATGATGTTTTTCCCACAGTACCCCCAGACGATCCGTTTGATATTACTCTTATCGATCCCGCTATGATCGATAATGATGTAGATTGGGATGATGAGTGATAAATAGAAGTTTAGATTTCTTAATCTAGTTAAGGAGGAGTCTCAATCTCCTTCTCAACTACTAAAGAAAGCTAATTTTAAAAATAATGACCGATAATTTGATTGGTCAAGAACAAGCTGTAAAATTATTACAAAGGGCTGTAGCACTTAAACGAATTGCCCCTGCTTATCTGTTTGCGGGTACTCCTGGCATAGGAAAGAGTTTAGCAGCTAGAAGTTTTGCTCAACTTATATTCTGTCACGATGTAGCAGAAAACAAGCATTTTTCTATTCACAAACGCTTACAAACCGGAAACTATCCCGATTTTTTATGGGTTATGCCTACCTATCTTCATCAGGGAGAGTTGGTTACCGAAGCTAAAGCAGCAGAAATCGGACTAAAACGAAAATCTCCACCTCAAATACGTATCGAACAAATTCGAGAAATTGCTCAGTTTGTGAGTCGCCCTCCCTTAGAATCATCTCGTTTGGTAGTAATAATAGAAGATGCTCATACCATGGCAGAGTCGGCAGCTAATGCTTTACTAAAAACTCTAGAAGAGCCAGGTAAAGCGGTTATAATTCTTATTGCTCCAGATGCTAATTCTTTGTTATCTACTCTGGTTTCTCGTTGTCAACAGATTAAATTTAATTCCCTTTCTCAAACAGATTTAACTAAGGTGTTACAAGATAATGGTTATGGAGAAATTTTAGAATATCCAAACATAATGGCGATCGCTCAAGGAAGTCCGGGTAAAGCGATTGCTGCTTTCGATCGGCTTAAGACAATTCCTGAAGGTTTACATCAAAAACTGTTACAAGTTCCTCAAAATTCTCTAGCTGCTTTACAATTAGCCAAGGCAATTACTCAAGAATTGGATACTCAAACTCAACTTTGGTTAATTGATTATCTTCAGTATTATTATTGGCAATTGAAAAGAAAAGTTGAAGTACTGGAAAAGCTATCAAAAGCTCGTCAATATCTGCTTAGTTATGTTCAACCCCGTCTTGTTTGGGAATGTACTTTATTAAATATCCTGCATCAGTACGATAAATCTCGGTTAGGGTGAGTAGTTAGTAGTTATGTAGTTAGTAGTTAGTGATACCGGAAATTATTAGTCATTTAAAACAATGCTGTAAACGCGATTGGCTAATTGGTTATGATAGTCAACTATTTTGGCGATTGACTCAAGATTCATGGCTGCAATTATTAGAGTTTAAACAACAATTATCATCACCTCCTGTAATTTTTATCGCAGAATCAAACCCCTGGAAATTCTTGGCATTTTTTTTAGCAAGTGTTGCTGCTGAAACTAGAGTATTGCTCTGTAATCCTGACTGGAAACAACAAGAATGGCAACAAGTTTTTGAGTTAGTTGAACCCGATTTAATTTTAGGTGATGATTATTTAAAATTTACACAAAACAATAACACTATCAATAAGTATAAATTTTCAGAAATTCAAGACAAATCTTTAATAATGATTCCTACAGGGGGATCGTCAGGAAAAATTCGCTTTACTATTCATAATTGGTCAACCTTAACAGCCTCTGTTACAGGATTTTGTCATTATTTTTCTATTAATACTGTTAATTCATTTTGTATTTTACCTCTATATCATGTTAGTGGTTTGATGCAATTTCTGCGTTCTTTTATTACTTCGGGTAAATTAGCAATTTTATCTTACTCAGATTTAAAACAAGGAAAAAAACCTAATATAAATACGCCAGATTTTTTTATCTCTCTTGTGCCAACACAATTACAATTTTTATTGCAATCTCAAACAGACTGGTTATCTGATTTTCAAACTATTTTATTAGGTGGCGCACCACCGTGGCAGTCGTTATTAGATGAAGCTAGAAAATATAAACTGCCATTAGCCCCAACCTATGGCATGACAGAAACTGCTTCTCAAATAGTTACTCTCAAACCACAAGATTTTCTTCGGGGAAATAATAGTAGTGGTCGAGTTTTACCCCATGCCCAAGTAACAATTTTAGATGAAAAAGGTAATCTACAAGATAGAAATAAAGTGGGATCGATCGCTCTGACTGCCGAATCTCTTTATCTTGGATACTACGGTGATTCTGTTAATAGTAATCTTCAACCGTTAGCCAAACTAATTACTGACGATCTTGGTTTTTTTGACGATCGAGGCTATTTACATATCGTTGGTAGACGCAGTCATAAAATTATCACTGGGGGAGAAAATGTCTATCCTGCAGAAGTAGAAGCAGCAATTTTAGCTACCAAGTTAGTAAGTGATGTATGTGTAATTGGATTACCTGATTCTACTTGGGGACAAGCAGTTACGGCTGTGTATATTCCAGCACAAGAGAATATTTCTAGTGCGATGATTCAACAACAAATTGAAGATAAGTTAAGTAAATATAAATTGCCGAAATACTGGATTCAAGTCGATCGATTACCTCGTAATGAACGTGGGAAAATTGATTATCAAAGAATACAAGCCTGGTTGACTGACAAAACTCAACAGGCATAGTCAAACCACCTTACTGTAAACTCTAAACGATACTTCTTTCGCTCATACTGTTGGCAAGAAGCGATCGCTGGTTGTGGGTCACCTTGACCATTTAAGAAGAGAGTCTGAAACAACTCCCAACCTTGAGAAGCGTGCAGTTTTAACCCATGCCCAAGGGTGTAATTAAAAGTGATGGTCAAGCGCGATCGCCCTCACCTAAAGCCTGGGGTGTTGATTCTGCATCATGCGCTCGCAAAATAATTCATGCAACTTTCATGTAATTTTTGGGAGTCGAAAAAGCCAATTTTCTTTTAGATAACATAGATTGACCAAAAACTTCATTTGACCAAGCATTAACATCAGTCAAATGAATAAGCTTAGACGCATTTACATTGCACTTTAAAATTCTCAAACGCCTTATGGAGAAGGAACAAAATAGGTAACTTTAGTGCGTCTAAGCTTACTTTCTAGGGCTTGGAGTACTTTATCTGGAGGTAAGCGTCCCAGAGCTTTACACCACCATAGGAGTTTGAGTGTCCATCGGACTATTTGGTAATAGGGAGGGAGCGGATAAATCTAATCGCTTGGCACGCATCGCTTCTGTTAGATAATCCAATGGATTGCGCTGCTGTGCTTTCAGGGATGTCAAAGTCGCTTCGCTCTAGTTCGGCGGGGCGTATAAAGGTCTGAGGAAACCTCAGACCACAGCCCCTTGAGTTTTTAGTTCGTAGTTCGGAGTTGAAATTGCGAGCGAAGTCCGCTTGTACCTCTCCCAAAACGGACTTCTCGAGCGCGGTTCGGGGGCTTCAAAACACAATAATTCAACTAAGTACACAGAAGAGTTTATCGGAAATAAGAGCGCTCGATTCATTCGCAGGATTTGGCGATTTTCTCTCCTTAGGTGCAAGATATGAGCACTTTCTCTAGTTTATTCTCGTTCATTCCCCTATTTTCTTCCTCCTTCCCCCTGTTAGGTTAAGGGTTGGTGGCTACAGGGAAATACTTGGGCGGAGAGATTATTTTCCTGTAAATCCCTTACGATCGCCAAATGGCTCCAATTAAGTAATATTCATATATTACATTTTGACGTGCGGAAAGTGGGGCAAGAGACCGACTTCAGAAACAATCCCAATCTTCCCAAGATTGATTGTTAAAATGAAAAGACTGTACGCATTGTGCCTGTCACAATTGTGCCGTTACTGTCTTGATTTCCTGCATTAGTAATTATTTGAATCGATGGCGAAATCTGAATGTTTCGATTCAATGGGTAGTTATAAAACACTTCATAATTTGTCTGAGTTGCATCACCAATCTCACTAGCAATAAAGGGCTGACCTACAGCCAATCCTGCCAAAGCACCCTCGCGAAATAAATCTCTAGAGGCAATCCCTGCCATCCAATAATGAGGTTCGATATCACCAAATCTTGTTTTATCGTAGCTACCGTAGCCATATCGACTGAAAAGACCCAGTTGTGGTGCTAAGGTAAATTCAACATTGGCACTGATGACATCAAAGTGATTGTTAAATAATTCACCACCGCTATATTGCAATCGTAAAGCAAAATTTCTCGTGGGGGAGTATTCTACTTCTACCGTACCCTGATAGGTATCCCCAAATAAGCCGAGATCGCCTCCTGCATTAGGAATGCTGGTTTCCTGGGGAAATAGGACTCTTATAAATGGTGCAGTACCAATAATTGGTCGTATTTGTTCTCCGCCAGGATTATTGGCTTCTGCTGCTGCATACAATGCCCGTATAGCAAATGATCCTTTACCTGGCTGCCAGTCAATTGCTGCCCCACCAGCAGGTCCATCAATTGGAAAGAGAATCAAGTTATTGACAAATAGCTGAGAGCTAAAATCTAAGAAGCTGAGGTTAGCATAACTGTTGCGGTCAGCATAATCGGTTGCCCGAATATCTGGTCCGAGGGAAACTGCTAAGTCGGGAATGGGTTTAAAAGTATAAACTAATCTTCCTATCCCAAGATCTCCATCTTCTGTAGGTGGCTCGGCGGAATAGTCTAGAGGACTGCCAAAAAACGGCTCTAATACGGCGGCGGCATTGTCTACACCCCTGAAACCATTAATCGTAGAGCCACTAGCACCCTCAAGGCGGATTAATAAAGAGTCAGTACCAAAAAAGCTGGTGGTTAAATCTAGCCCTGCTCGATACAATAATGTCGTCTCGGGGTTTGAATTGGCAAGTTCTTGCATACCTGAAGGGTCGACAATGCGATCGCCGTCAAACCCTCCAGCGTTAACCGACACAATTACTTGTCCTCTCAACTTGGTAGTAGGGGAAAATTGATGGTCTTCTAAGAAAGCGATACGACCTTCGAGATTGTCCACCCGCCCTGCCAAGCTAGCTAGTTCCGCTTCAAACTCCTTCTCCAGCCGCTGTATCTTTTCGAGATCTTCCCGAATGACAGATTCACTAGCAGCTATCAGGCGCTCTATCTGTTGTATACAGGCATTTAAACCTGCGGCAAACTCCCAGCGAGTTAAAGTACGGTCGCCCTGGAAAGTCTGGTCGGGATAGCCGACAATACAGCCATAGCGATCGACTAAGCTTCTTAGTGCTTCGTAAGCCCAATCATTAGATTTTACATCTCTAAGTTGGTGAACTTTAGTATTTTGGCTCATAGCAGGGATAGAGCCTTCTTCTTGGGATTCAATTAAATTGAGAGAATTTGGGACATGATTGTGAGGGCGCGTCCCCCGAATCGAATTCGGGGGCTTGTGCCGCCCGTCAACTATCGGAGTCTCTGCGCGAGCGGAAGCAGTATTCAGGAGTAATAAACTAGATAAACAAATGCTAGAAGTAATGATGCGATCGGGCAATTTTTGGTAAATCATCATAGAAATCTTCAAATTTATGGGTTACTTAATAAGTTCTAGTCTTTGATTCATAAGGGTTGAGCGCTTTTTCGGATTGTTCTAGTACAAGGAAAATGACGGGCGACACAAGCCCACGGAGCATTCAGGGACTCGAATAAGGGTTCGGGGGACGCGCCCTCACGAAAATTGTAAGGTTTCCTTGCACTTGGTGACTAAAACTAAGGTTTGAAAAAAAAGCTTATAGCTTATAGCTATTTTAGAGGTTACATCTCCCGATTCAATTTTTTCAGTAAGCCCAATTTACATCTATGAACACAAGTTAGTCTTAAGAGTGTTTTGGTTTTTACTATCCGTTTTTTACTATTCGTCTGGGAATTAAGAGGAAATGAAATACTACTAGTACCACTAGTGTCAGCCCCGATCCCCCGTAGTAGATAGCTGGCATTCCTCCAAGTTGCAAAGCGAACGCGGCAATAATAGGACCTAATGCTCTTCCAAATGCTTGAATACTGACATTCATTGCCATAAATCCTGCCCGATAGCCTTCTGGAGCAAATTTGGCTAACGAAGATTGAATAGAGGGAAAAGCCATCCCTTCGACTGCACCGATGAAAATACTGGGGATTAAAAGCAGACTCACATTGGGAACTTTAAAAATCAGTAATAGTGAAACTGCAAAGATAATCAAGGAGACTTTAATTAGTTTGATTTCTGATAGCTTCCGTGCATATAACCCGACCAAAAAGGCAATTAAAGCTAAAGAAATGGAATTAGCAGAGAAAATCATCCCAATTGCCGACCCAGAAGCACTCATAACCGTTCCCGCTAGGACGGGAGTGAAGGTATAGAACGCACCAAACTCGATCGCAAACAGACCAATCACTGCCAATAGCAGTCCTATTACCTGACGATTGTTAACACTGCTGCCAATATGTTGAACATAGGTTTTTAGCTCAACATCATTAATCTTGATGGCTTGTGGAGGAAGTTTAAGCTTGACTAACACTAAGATAGCTACGGGAATCGCCAACAAAGAAAGCATAAATGGCAATCGCCAGCTAATATCTGCTAAAGCACCTCCGATAGCAGGATAAATGGTAGCACCAACGCCGATCGCGCTAGCATTTAAAGCCATAGCTGTGGTGACTCTTTTTCCCCTGTATAAATCGCAGAGCGTTGAGATGACCATAGCTTCTAAGCTAGCTGCTCCCAATCCTTGCAAACATCGCCACTCGATGAGGCTGCGAAAATCTTGGGCAGTAGCGCATAAGACTCCTGCGATCGCAAATAGTAGTAAGGAAGGAACAAGAATTTGCTTTCTGCCAAAACGATCGGCTAAGAACCCAAAGATCGGCGTTCCAATGGCGACAGGCACTAAAAAAGCCGTTACTACCAATCCGATTTGTCGTGACGAGACTGCTAAAGCTTGGGCGATAATCGCCAGAGTGGGATTAATACTAAAAATTGGGAGAATTGCAATCAGCGTTACACAGAGGATAATTCGTAGATTGCGGTCTTTATATACGCTAGTTTGACTTTGGGGCTGAAATTTTAAGCTTGATATATTCATGATTTTAAAAATTAGTATTCTAGTTTGAGCAAAATTCTAAAAGTTATCGTTGGTTAGACTTGTTGGAAGCTAACATTAAATAAATAAGGGAGAGGAAGCAGGATTTATGCAGTTGCGGAAGTAGGGAAAATTCATTAATTATCCCTACTGGTAACTTATTAAAGATTTAACTAGCGTTCAAAAACTTGGCAACGGTTTGGACATCTTTATCGCCCCGTCCCGAACAGCAAATGATAATCCGGGGACTGCCAGTCAGTTGAGGGCAGAGAGTTTCGAGATAGGCGATCGCATGAGAGGTTTCCAAGGCAGGAATAATTCCCTCTAGTTGTGAAAGCAGTTGGAAAGCAGCTAAAGCTTGCTGGTCGGTTACACTGTAGTATTCAGCGCGCTCGCTGACTTGTAAATAACTGTGTTCTGGCCCGACACCAGGGTAGTCTAGTCCTGCACTGACAGAATGTGCCTCGACAATTTGACCCTCTTCATCCTGTAGGACGTAACTCATCGCACCATGCAAAACCCCAACTCGACCCTTGGTTAAGGTGGCCGCGTGTTTAGCAGTATCAACCCCCTCTCCAGCAGCTTCAACACCAATCAGACGTACTGAAGGTTGGTTGATAAAGTCGTGGAATAATCCCATGGCATTGGAACCACCACCCACACAAGCCAGGAGAATATCTGGTAGTCCTCCCCATTGTTCCTGAGATTGGGCGCGAGTTTCCTGACCGATTATGGCTTGGAAGTCCCGTACCATCATAGGATAGGGATGAGGTCCAGCAACTGAACCTAAAATGTAGTGGGTTGTCTCTACATTAGTTACCCAATCCCGAATTGCCTCACTAGTAGCATCTTTTAAAGTTCCTGTCCCTGCTTCTACTGGACGGACTTCTGCCCCCATCAGACGCATACGAAATACATTGAGGGCTTGTCGTTCCATATCGTGGATGCCCATGTAAATGACGCATTCTAAACCAAAACGGGCGCAAACAGTGGCAGTGGCTACACCATGTTGTCCTGCTCCAGTCTCAGCGATAATACGTTGTTTGCCCATACGCTTGGCTAGAAGCACTTGTCCGAGAGCGTTGTTAATTTTATGTGCCCCTGTATGGTTTAAATCTTCACGTTTGAGGTAAATTTGTGGACCCGTACCATCAGGTCGAGCATAATATTGACTAAGACGTTCGGCATAATAAAGTGGAGTTGGTCGTCCGACATAATTTCGCAATAGCTCCTGGATTTGTTGTTGAAACAGTGGCTCATTTCGGTATTTGGCTAAGGCAGTTTCTAACTCACTTAAAGCTGCCATCAAAGTTTCGGGGACGTATTTGCCCCCAAATTGACCAAAGCGACCTAGGGAATCGGGTTGCTGAGAGAGAGATGGATTTGAAAGTTGAATACTTTGAGTGTCTACTAACATAAGAGTTTCCTGAATGGTGAATAACTAGGTTGCTTATAAGGAGTTCGTTAGGAGTCGAGAGACTCATGAAATTGTTGTTTTCAATTCGCTACAAAAATCTCGAACTGCTCGCAGTCTATGATAAGGAGTCCCTTCTGCTAGGCGTTGTACAAAGGCACTGCCAACAATAACCCCATCTGCACCCCAATCGATTATTTGTCGCGCATGTTCGGGAGTGGAAATCCCAAAACCAACGCCAATTGGCTTATTAGTAACACTGCGAATCTCTGTAATTACATCTTTGACTCCTGTTTGGATTTGAGAACGCATTCCAGTAACACCTGTGACACTGACTAGATAAATAAAGCCACGAGATCGATCGGCGATCGCTTCGATCCGCTGTTTGGGACTAGTGGGAGTTACTAACAAAATGACTTCAATTCCTGCTGCATCAGCTTGTTGTAGTAACTCGCCAGCTTCTTCTACAGGTAGATCGGGGACGACTAAACCTTTGATGCCTGCAGCAACAAGTTGTTGCAGAAAAATTTTAATACCCAAATTTAGGATTGGGTTGTAGTAGGTAAAGAGAATCAAAGGCGATCGCAGATTGCGGGTCAAAGACTGAGCCATTGCTAAAATACTAGCTAAGGAAGTTCCTTGTTGGAGGGCGCGGGTCGCTGCTGCTTGAATTACCGGTCCGTCAGCTAAAGGATCGGAGTAGGGAACTCCCAATTCGATGAAATCAGCACCGCCAGCATCTAAAACTCTAATAGCTTCGGCGGTAAGATCGAGATCGGGATCGCCAGCAGTTATAAAAGGAATTAAGGCACGCTGGTTGTTTTGACGTAAAGATTCAAAGTGTTGCGAGATAGTAGTCATAATTAGGGCTGAGGGAATAGGCAAACAATAATGTGCAATTAAACTAGAGTTTCTTGTCTGGGATTCAATAAATACTGGACAGCCTGTTCCAGGTTAGGTTGCTTGAGGAGGGATTCTCCCACTAGCACTGCGTCTGCTCCCGCTTCAGCCACAAAAGCTAAATCGGCAGCAGTGTACAAACCAGACTCACTAACTATGGTTATTCCTCGGCAGTTTATTTTTCCCCAACGTCTACTTAATAGATATTGGGTCGTTTCGAGATTGACGCTAAAGTCTTGAAGATTGCGGTTGTTAATACCGACTAATTGCACTAGAGGTAGAGTCAATACGCGATCGATCTCTTCTATAGTATGTACTTCGATAAGTGCGGTCATGCCTAACTCTCTTGTAAGTTGAAGCAGCTTGGCAATTTCTCGATCGGATAAAATGGCAGCAATTAATAACACTGCATCTGCACCATTAACCCGTGCTAGATAAATTTGATAAGGGTCAACAATAAACTCCTTGCACAGTAAGGGCAATCTTACTTGTTCTCTAATCCTCCGCAGATTTTCAAAGCTGCCTTGGAAAAATTTGCTATCGGTTAGTACTGAGAGACAAGCAGCACCGCCACGTTCGTATGCTTGAGCGATGGCAATGGGAGCGAAATCGGCACGAATTACGCCTTTACTAGGGGAAGCTTTTTTTATTTCGGCAATTAAGCTCGGTTTCCTGGAATTTTGCCGTAAAGCCTCAAGGAAATTTCGGGAGGCAGGAGCAGTACGGGCTTGTTCTTGGAGATTTGCTAGAGGTAGTTGCTTAGTTCTCTGTGCCACCTCTTGTAGTTTGTACTCAAAAATTTCTTGGAGTATGGGTTTGGGTGTAACTGAGCTGGTATCGATCATGATTAACGACTAATGATTACTGATTAATGAGTGATTAATGGTAGAGTCGGAATTTTTGCCGTATTTGTATAGACAAGAACTACATTGTTAATAATTGCCTGACCGATTCCTCCAGCTAAGGTCATAATTGATTCTGGGTGGAACTGTACGGCAGCGATGGGTAATGTCTGATGTTCGATGGCCATAATTACTCCATCATCGGTAATTGCGGTGACTTTTAATTCGGCAGGTAGTTTCTCAGGCAAAGCATAGAGGGAATGGTATCGCCCGACTGCAAAAGATTTTGGTAAGTCTTGAAATAGGGTAGAGTCGTCAGCGACAACAGAAATCTGAGATACTTTGCCATGTTGGGGATAGTCAAGAACTCCTAGTTCTCCGCCAAAGGCTTCGACAATGCCTTGTAGTCCCAAACAAACACCAAAGATAGGAATTTGTCGTTGTTGGCAAGCGGCAAT
>JAAUYH010064214.1_pt1 | contig 15924 bp, 11 predicted proteins | sample 7278061 | NCBI WGS metagenome assembly JAAUYH01 (sample SAMN14350203, study PRJNA611818) | marine sediment metagenome | isolation source: surface marine sediment (0.6m) | place: French Polynesia: Moorea | collected 2018-08
CCTGCTTGACGAAGGACTGGACGACATTGTCGGGATAGTTCGTGTAGCCAACCCCGTTCGAACCGCGCAGCAGCATCTGAGTCATCAGGTTCGGCATGGCGGCGCGCAGGTCGCGGAGCCGTTGCCAGGGGCATTCCTGCAGGAAGCGGTATGCCACGTCGAAGGTCGCGCCGCCCCAGCATTCGACACTGAAAAGCTGCGGCATATCAAGGGCATAGTTGGGTGCGATCCGGATCATGTCGTGGCTTCGCATTCGTGTCGCCAAGAGCGATTGCGGGGCGTCGCGCATGGTGGTGTCGGTGATCAGCAGTTGCTTCTGATCAGCCATCCAGTCCGCCAGCGCCTCCGGCCCGAATTCGTCGAGGATCTGCTTGGTGCCAGGTTTCGCGGCATCAGTCGTGGTCTCGGGCACGACCGGCAGGCGCAGACCCGCCGGTGGACGGGGCCGTCCGGCGACGTCCGGGTGACCGTTGACAGTGATGTCGGCGACATAGGTCAGAATTCGCGTGGCGCGGTCCCGGCGCGGCGCGAAATCGAAAAGCTCCGGCGTCTCGTCGATGAACTTGGTGTGGTACTCGTTGTTCAGAAACGTCGGGTGTTTCAGCAGGTTCTCGACGAAGGCGATGTTGGTGGAGACGCCCCGGATACGGAATTCTCGCAGCGCACGGTCCATCCGAGCGATCGCAGCCTCTGGCGTGGGCGCCCAGGCGGTTACCTTCTCCAGAAGTGAATCGTAGTACCGCGTGATAACCGCGCCCGAATAGGCCGTGCCGCCGTCCAGCCGGATCCCCATGCCGGTCGCTCCGCGATAGGCGGTGATCCGACCATAGTCCGGGATGAAGTTGTTGGTAGGGTCCTCCGTCGTGACCCGGCATTGGATCGCATGACCGTTCAATTGCACGTCATATTGAGTGGCTGTTCCGGTCGCTTCTATCAGCGATTTGCCCTCGGCGATCTTGATCTGGGCCTGCACGATGTCGATGCCGGTGACCTCTTCCGTCACTGTGTGTTCAACCTGCACGCGGGGATTGACTTCGATGAAGTAGAACTCGCCGGTGTCCATATCCATCAGGAACTCGATGGTGCCGGCGCATTCGTAGTTCACCTCCTCGGCGATCTTCTTCCCGAGGTTGCAGAGCTGTTCCCGTTGCGCGCCCGACAGATAGGGCGCGGGCGCGCGTTCGACGACCTTCTGGTTCCGTCGCTGGACCGAGCAATCGCGTTCCCACAGGTGATAGATGTTACCCTGCTGATCGCCGAGGATCTGCACCTCGACATGGCGGGCGCGCATGATCATCTTTTCCAGGTAACCCTCGCCATTGCCGAACGCGGCCTCGGCTTCGCGGCGGCCCTCCAGAACCTTTTCTTCAAGCTCGTCCGCCGATTGGATCGGGCGCATGCCTCTGCCACCGCCGCCCCACGACGCTTTCAGCATCATCGGGTAACCAATCTCTTCGGCCTGCTTGGCGACCTTCTTCATGTCGTCGCCCAGAACCTCGGTCGCCGGAATGACCGGCACACCCGCCTTGATGGCGACCTTGCGTGCGCTGGCCTTGTCGCCGAGGGCGCGCATGGTTTCCGCCTTAGGCCCGATGAAGGTGATCCCGGCCGCCACGCAGGCGTCCACCAGTTCGGGATTTTCGGACAAAAGGCCATAGCCTGGGTGGATGGCATCCGCCCCGCATTTGCGTGCGACCCGGATGATTTCGTCTATCGACAGGTAAGCCGCGACCGGCCCCATGCCCTTCCCGATCTGATACGCTTCGTCCGCCTTGAAGCGATGGAGCGAGAGCTTGTCTTCCTCGGCATAGACCGCAACGGTCCTTTTGCCCAACTCGTTGGCGGCCCGCATGACGCGGATCGCGATTTCCCCCCGGTTGGCAATCAGGATTTTATTGAACTCGGCCATCAGGGTCACCTCGCGCTTTGCGGTTGCAGCATCGTTATCCGCAAGGCGGAAGACGGGCAAGTCCTTGGCCTTTAACAGGGCCTTAAGTCGCCCTGGGCTACCCAGAAATGGCCATGTTTCAGCATCATTTGGGCCCCTTTTCACACGAAAACTCCCGTGCAAAGCTGTGAGGAGACAAGAGACCATGCAGTGGAGAACAAAGGTGCGACTGTCGGCAACCGCTTGCCTTTTGGCAGCGTTCATCGGAGCCAATATCGGGAACGAAGCAGCCGCGGAAGGTGACGCGCCTGTGGTTCAGCTCTCGGCCAACCACCTTGCCATGCAGGACGCCGAAGCCACGGCGCGGCGGCACTTGGATCGGTTTCTATCGAACGTGGTCAGCGAGACGGGCGCGGCACCGGAAGAAGCGGCCCTGAAAGTCGCTGTTCCGACCGGCGCTCATGGAGCCGAGGTGATCTGGGTCACGCCGTTCGCCGTTCTGGAGAGCGGTGTTTTTGTCGGCATCCTCGCCAATCAGCCGCGTGCCACGACCGCGGTGCAGGCCGGCGATGCCATCCGGTTTCACAGGAATCAGGTCCGCGATTGGTCCTATGTGGGGACAGACGCGAAGCTTTATGGCAGCTACACAACGCGTGTTCTGCTGCCGCATCTGGGCCAGGAACAGGCCGCGCAAATCGCGCATCATCTCTCAGACCTGCCGATGCCGGCCGAGTGGAAATAAGAGCCTGAAGCTCTTCGCCGTCACGAAAACACGCGCGGACACCACGTTTCGTCACGGCGACGACAGCGCACAGGCCTCTTTTCCGAAATTTTTCCCTTGCAGAGCGACGCCCAAGTTTATAGGTCATGCCAACGGACGCGGGCGTAGCTCAGGGGTAGAGCATTACCTTGCCAAGGTAAGGGTCGTGAGTTCGAATCTCATCGCCCGCTCCAATTTCATAAATTCTCTCAATACCCTACCGGCTTCGCTGGCATGCGCCTTTCGCCGGGCCGCAACCGGTATGCCTTGAAATGCCACAAAGATGCCGAGCCGGTGACCAGATTTGGTAAGCGAACATTCATCCTTCTTACCGCATTCTGCTCAAAGTGTTTGATGACAAGGTGCCTGCCATGCGCGGAATGTTGGTGTTCGTCTCTTTGGTTTTCTCACTCCTGGCAGGAACGGTACACGCGGCCGACTGGGTCGTTGAACGCGCAACCAGCAATGTGAGCGTGTCTGTGGACGGCGAATCCTGGCGTCCCGCAAAGGTAGGGCAGGCCATTCCGAATGCCTACTGGGTGCGAACTGGCCCACGCGCTCGGGCAGTGCTGTCCAAAGGATCCGAGCGGATCATGTTCCGTGAGAATACTGTGGCGGCGATTTCGGTTTCCAAGCCCTCGGGTCAGAAGACCAAGGTCACGCAACGGCGAGGGTCGATCCTCTTTGCCGTGCAGAAACGGCGCCGGCAGCATACCAGCGTGGTCACACCTCATCTCGCGGCAGTCGTGAAAGGCACGGTTTTCGAGGTTTCGGTTGCAGGGGTCTCAAGCAAGGTACGCGTTGACCGGGGATTGGTCAGGGTGTCGGACGGCGAAGAAGCGGTCGATGTGGAGCCGGGTCGCGAGGCGGCCGCGGGTGCGGGCACCCGTGGCATCTCGGTCAAGGCCGCGACGGAAACCAGCTTGACCGCAAACGGCGGCGTCGGCGTAGGCCTGACAAAAATTACGCCGAACGCTAGCGGCAATAGGAACGGCGAAGTAAACGAGAAAGGGAAAGGGAACGGGAACGGGAACGGGAACGGCAATGGCAATGGCAATGGCAACGGTAACGGCAACGGCAACGGCAACGGTAACTAAGGCGACGATGACGGTTAAGCCGCGGTAAAGTAGACCGGGGACCTGGCTTAAGTGTTTGTGATTAAGCCGGACGTAACCCGGCTGTGACATCAAACAGACAGACGCGCCCTTGGAAGGAACCCGTCTGTGTCTGCGGCCAGTAAACTTCGCAATCTCGCTCTTGTCGCGATCATTTGCTGTGCGTCGCTTTTTGCGGCACGCGCGGGCCTTTTCGAGACCTGGAATGACAGCCTTGGCGACGTTCGTATGGCGTTGTCACCCAAGCCGTCAAACGGTCACATTGTCTTTGTCGCGGCAGACGCACGAAGCCTGACAGAGATCGGCTCCTGGCCCTGGTCGCGCAGCGTCCACGCCGCGTTGCTGGACAGGCTGGTGGACGGCGGGGCAATCGATGTGCTGCTGGATTTCGACTTCACTTTTCCATCCGACAGGGCAGGCGACGATGCCTTCGCCGCGGCTCTGGAACGGGCGGGCGGCAGCACATATTTGGCGGTCTTCGAACAAAGCGCCGATATTACTGACGGCACGACCCGGCATTTCAACCTCCCCCTCGATCAATTCGCCCAGCGAAGCTGGCCCGCCCTTGTCAATGTCGGCACCGATGCAAGTGGACGGGTGCGCGACTATCCGTTCGGTACAGAGCTGGATGGGAGGTTCGTGCCCTCGGCGGGTGGCCTCTTAGCCAGCACCTTCGGTGCCGGAGCATCGGGGTTCGAGATCAACTTCTCGCTTCAACCCAGCACTATCCCTGTCGTGTCGGCGGCCGATCTGTTGACGGGCGCGGCTCCTGCTGATGCGATTGCCGGCAAGGCCGTGATTGTCGGGGCCTCAGCCGTTGAACTGTCAGACCAGCTTGCCGTTCCGATCCACGGCGTCATCTCTGGCCCACTTGTCCACGCGCTGGCGGCGGAAACACTCTCCCGAAACCTTGTGCCATCGTGGCTGCGCGCAGAGTGGGTTGCCCTCTCGCTGCTGCTGCAGCTTGGCCTTCTACACCTCGGCACGCGTCGATCGGACTGGTTCGGTCCCGGTGGCGCGGTGCTACTGCTTGCGACCGTCGAACTATCCGCCCTGATGCTCTTTCGCACGACCAGCCTGCAAATCCCAAGCGCCATGCTTTACCCTGCGCTTCTGAGCTTTGGCTTTTGGCATGTGGCCGGCGCCTTGCGCGAAAGCAAATCGTCGCTCCTCATTGCCAACACAGAAGCGCAGAACACGCTTCGGCTTCTGGAAAGTGTCTTCGACGACAGCTCGGACGGTATCGTCATCCTTTCCGATATGGGCGAGGTCTTGCGCTTCAGTGCCTCTGCCCGCGCGATCTTCGGAACGGATGAGCAAGGCGCCCTGATGCTCCCGGTTCAACTCACCCGACTGGGATTTATCCGTACGACGGAACGTGAAACGGGCACGCGAATGCTCGAAGTCGGCTCGGGTGCCACACGTAAACTGCTAGAATTTCGCGCCACCAAATCCGACGTGGCACACGAGCACAGACGAGGTCAGGCACCGGACCGGGTCCAGATCACCACAGTTATCGTGCGAGACGTCACGCAATTGAAGGACCAGGAACGCGATATCGCCTATCTTTCGAACTATGACGAGCGCACGGGCGCTTTGCGACGCGGCACGTTCCTGTCCTTTCTGGCCCTGCGCCTTGAAGATCGAAGACGCACCGCCGTATTTGCTTTGGCCCTGGATCGGTTCAAGACAATCAATGTCACACTCGGACGCGACGTTGGCGACGCGCTTTTGCGCGAAGTCGTGACACGGCTCGAAACGGCGGACCAGAACCTTTCTGCCGTCGCACGCCTCGGGGGCACTAGTTTTGCGGTCTATACCGAAGACGAAGTGTCCGTTTCAGAGGCGCGGTCAAGGGCAAAGGCCATCCTGGACGAAGTATCCAGGCCCTATCGGCTCCCGAGTGCCGATGCCCACATCGGCGTCAGGATCGGATATACCATTGTTGAGGCACAGAGCGAGACAAGCGCGGCATCAGCACTGGATCACGCCGAGGATGCGTTGGATGCGGCGAAGCAATTCGGCGCGCCATTCAGGCAATACGACCGTTCCGCATGGGAAAAGCAGCGGCGTGCTCGGGAAATCGAGCGTACTATGGAACAGGCACTGGCGAACGGGGAATTCCAGCTTCTTTACCAGCCACAGCACCGCGTCTTGGATGGTGCCTTGGTCGGCGCCGAAGCGCTGATCCGATGGAATAGCCCACGTCTTGGCCGAATTTATCCGGACGAATTCATCGGGATTGCGGAAGCGACGGGGTTCATCGTCGATCTTGGCAAATGGACCTTCGAACGCGCTGCATTGGACACGCTGACCCTGCCCCCAAACCTGATGGTTGCCGTCAATGTCTCGGGCATCCAGATCATGCGCAGCGACTTCGCGCGCGATGTCGACGACGTCTTGAAAAGAACGGGATTGGACGCCAGCCGGATCTGTTTGGAACTGACAGAGACCGTTCTGTTGGCCTCGACCGACAGCATCGTCGAAACTATGCAAGATCTAAGCTTCACAGGCATAACCTGGGCTTTGGACGATTTCGGCACCGGCTTTTCCTCCATGGAGTATCTGTCGAGAATGCCGCTGGAAAAAATCAAGCTGGACAAGTCGTTTACCATGAAGCTCGGAGACGACCCGACGGCGCGCCCGATCTTGCATTCGACCAGTGAGCTTTGCAGTGGCCTTGGTGTGAAACTCCTATGCGAGGGCGTCGAGACAAAGGCTCAGCTCGATGTTTTAAGGGCCGAAGGCTGCGCAGAAGCGCAGGGCTATTACTTTGGAAAGCCAATGCCCATCGATCGGCTCGTTCCGAACGCACGGCGCGTCAGCAGGGCCGAGTAGTTCGCCGCCGACCGTAGATGGCGGAACGTTGCGAGAATTGCTCTGGATCTCTCCTGCGCGTTGGGTAGAGAGTGGTGAGAAACGAAACCTGGAGCCACCCAAATGACTGATCTGGAAACGCGCCTCGGTGATCCTTCGCTGCTTGTGACCAAAGCACTCGTCGGCGCTGATTGGGTGGACGAAGCCCGCTCGGGCAAACGGTTTGACGTGACGAACCCCTCAACAGGCGACGTCGTTGCAAGCTTGCCGGATTTGGGCCCGGAAGAAACCGGGATCGCAATCGATGCAGCCTTCACCGCGCAAAAGGCCTGGGCCGCGAAGACCGGCAAGGAGCGCGCAGCGGTCCTGCGGGATTGGCATGACCTGATGATCGCGCATGCGGACGATCTGGCGGCCATCCTTTGCGCCGAAATGGGCAAGCCTCTGCCGGAAGCCAAGGGCGAAATTTTTTATGGTGCCAGCTTTCTGGAATGGTTCGCCGAAGAGGCAAAGCGCATCTACGGCGATCTTATCCCCGGCCATCAGGCCGACAAACGGATCATGGTTATGAAGCAACCCGTGGGCGTCGTCGCCTCTATCACGCCATGGAACTTCCCAAACGCGATGATCGCGAGAAAGGTCGGCCCGGCACTGGCAGTCGGCTGTTCGTTCGTTGCAAAGCCAGCGGCAGAGACGCCCTTGTCCGCGCTTGCAATGGCCGTTCTGGCAGAGCGCGCGGGCCTGCCGAAGGGGCTTCTCTCGGTCATCACCTCGACCGATGCCGCCGCCATTGGGCAAGAGTTCTGTGACAACCAGAAGGTCCGGAAACTGACGTTCACCGGCTCGACGCAGGTGGGGCGCATACTGATGCGGCAGTCCGCGGACCAAGTAATGAAAACCTCGATGGAGTTGGGGGGCAACGCACCCTTTATCGTCTTCGACGACGCCGATCTGGACGCGGCCGTCGAAGGCGCGATGGTCTCGAAGTATCGGAACAACGGCCAGACCTGCGTTTGTGCGAACCGCATCTATGTGCAGGCGGGCGTCTATGACGCGTTTGCCGAGAAGTTGGCCAAGGCTGTGGGCGAGATGAAAATCGGCGACGGCTTTGACGCGGATGTCACCACCGGACCGCTCATCAGCCAAGCCGCTTTGGAAAAAGTCGAAGATCACATCGCGGACGCGGTTCAAAAGGGTGCCAGCGTCAAGACGGGCGGGCATCGTCACGCACTTGGCGGCACGTTTTTCGAGCCAACGGTCTTGACGGGCGTCGATCGCAGCATGCGCGTCGCCACCGAGGAAACCTTCGGCCCCGTAGCACCGCTTTTCCGGTTCGAGACGGTCGAAGATGTGATCGAGCAGGCCAATGACACGATCTTCGGATTGGCCGCATACTTTTATGCCAATGACTTATCCCGCGTCTGGCATGTGGCCGAAGCGCTGGAGTACGGGATCGTGGGCGTGAACACGGGTATCATCTCGACCGAGGTCGCGCCCTTCGGCGGTATCAAGCAGTCGGGCACGGGACGCGAGGGATCGAAGTACGGCTGCGACGATTATCTGGAATTGAAGTACGTCTGCATGAGCGTTTGAGGGTAGCCGATTTCCTGAAAAGAAATCGCACCGGAAACTTTTCAGGTTTTCGGGGCCAGACACTATATACTCTTGTCAATCGAGGAAGCACCCATGCAACTTACGATAAACGGACAAGACCACACCATCGACGTCGAAGACGACATGCCCTTGCTTTGGGTTCTGCGCGATGAGTTGCAGATCACCGGTGTCAAGTTCGGCTGCGGCATCGCTCAATGCGGCGCCTGCACGGTCCACATCGACGGGCAAGCCGTGCGCAGTTGCCAGGTGGCCACCGGCTCTCTGGAGGACGGAACCGAGATCACGACGATCGAAGGTCTGGGCACGCCCGAGGCACTCCATGCCGTGCAAGAGGCGTGGGTCGAACACCAAGTGGCGCAATGCGGCTATTGCCAGTCGGGCCAGATCATGCAGGCGGCCTCGCTTTTGAATGTGAACCCCGAACCGACCGACGAAGACATCGATCTGGTGATGAGCGGCAATCTCTGCCGTTGCGGCACCTATCCGCGCATTCGCGCCGCGGTGAAAACCGCCGCGAAGAAATTGCAGGAGGCTTGACCGATGGGACGCGTCCGCACAATCGCCCGCCGCACGTTTCTGATCGGGTCCGCCGCCATTCTGGGCGGTGTTGCGTTCGGCAACTATGCCGTCCGGCGTCCGCACGCCAACCCGCTTGCCACCGATCTGGCCGAAGGGGCCGCCACCTTCAACCCTTGGGTCCTGATCGACGGGCAGGCAGTCACGTTGATCACGCCCCATGCAGACAAGGGCCAGGGCGTCGCCTCGGCCCAGGCCGCGCTGATCGCCGAAGAACTGGACATCGAGTTCGGGCAATTCCGGATCAGCTTCGGCCAGCCCTCGCCCGCCTATTGGAACACCGCCATGGCCGAAGACGCCGTGCCGTTCCGCCCAACGGACGAGAGCCTGGTGGCTGAAGCCATGCGCAGTGTCATGGGCGGTGTGATGAAGCTTCTGGGCGTGCAGGGCACCGGTGGTTCCACCGCCATGGCCGATAGTTTCGACAAGCTTCGCCTTGCAGGCGCCACAGCGCGTGAGACGCTGAAACTGGCCGCAAGCCAACAGTCGGGCGTGCCTGTGGAGCAGTTAGAGACCGCGAGAGGGGCCGTACAACTCCCCGACGGTTCTGAGCTGAAGTACACCGAACTGGCCGCGCAGGCAGCGACAATTGAGCCGGTTTCTGACGTTCCCTTGCGCGATCCCAGCACCTGGCGGCTGATCGGCAAGCCCATGGAGCGGACTGATATTCTTGGGAAATCAACCGGTACGCTCGACTATGGAATCGACGTTCGGGTTCCCGGCATGGTCCATGCCACCGTCTGCACGAACCCGCGGACGGGTGGTGTCATGAACGGCTACGATGCCTCGGAAGCGCTCACGATGCGCGGTGTCAAGGACGTGGTCGAAGTCACCAGTGGCGTGGCCGTTATCGCGGACAACACATGGCGCGCGATCCGGGCGATGGAGACTATCCAGTTTGACTGGGGGCCCGCGCCCTACCCCGCCGAGCAGGCCGATCACTGGGCGACGATCGAGGCAAGCTTCTCCGACGACCACCTCGACAGCCAGTGGCGTGACGATGGCGATGCCGAAACTGCGCTCGCCAGCGGAGCGACATTCGAGGCCGAATATCGCTCGCCTTACGTGGCGCATGCGCCGATGGAGCCCCTGAACGCCATCGTTCTGGTCACCGACGACGCGGTCGAGGTTTGGACCGGACACCAGCTTCAGGGCTTGCTGTTGATGGAGATCAGCAAGATTACCGGCCATCCGACCGACCAAATTACACTGCATAATCAGTACATTGGCGGCAGCTTCGGCCACCGGCTGGAATTCGAGCACGTCAAGCAGGCCGCCGAGGTGGCCAACCAGATGCGCGGCACGCCGGTCAAGCTGACCTACAGCCGGGAAGAGGATTTTGCGCAGGACTTCCCCCGCCACATCTCGATCGGACGCGGACGCGGCAAGGTCGAGGACGGCAAGGTCGTGGCCGTCGATCTAAGCATCGCCGCGCCTTCAGTCGTGGGATCGCAGATGGGCCGGGTTGGTCTTACGGTGCCCGGGCCGGACGCGCAGATTGCTGCCGGGGCGTGGAACAATCCGTACAGCATCCCGAACTTCCGGATGCGTGCCTATCGCGCGCCAGAGCTTGCACCGACCTCGTCATGGCGTGCGGTAGGCGCCCCTGCTGCCGGGTTCTATTTCGACAGTTTGCTGGATGAACTGATCCACGAGGCCGGGGCCGATCCGATGGAAGAACGCATCCGGCTGATGGAGCACGATGTCTCGCGCAAGGTGCTCGAGACTGCGGCCGAGTTGTGCTCCTGGGGCAGCGAATTGCGCCCAAACCAAGGGCGCGGCGTGGCCTTTGTCGAAAGCTTCGGCGTGCCGGTTTGCGAAGTCGTCGAGGTGACCAATACCGAAGACGGCATACGGTTGGACAAGGTCTGGGCGGTCTGCGACGTCGGCACCATTGTGGACCCGGTGAACTTCGAAAACCTCGTCCAGGGCGGTGTCGTCTTCGGGCTGGGCCACGCAATCAATTGCGAGATCACCTTTGCCGGCGGCATTGCCGAGCAATCCAACTATCACGCGCACGAAGCGATGCGGATGTACCAGTGCCCCGAGATCATCGTTAAGGGTCTGGAAAACGGGCATAAAGTGCGCGGGATCGGCGAACCGCCCGTGCCACCCGCGGCGCCTGCGCTCGCCAACGCGATCTTCGCGGCCACGGGCCAGCGGCTGCGCGAGATGCCGTTCAACAAGTTCATCGACTTTGTCTAAGGCGAGGCGCATGAAAAAGATCGCCGCCGCACTCAGCCTTGCCCTCGCTTCGCCCGTCGCGGCCGAGGGCGAGAACGTCACCATCGACCCGCCCGCCGAAGGCAGCGTCACCCGTGCGGAAGCACTGGAGGCCTGGGGCCGCATCTATGAAGTCACCTCGCACCCACGCTGTTCGAACTGCCACGTGGGCGCTGACAACCGCCCGATGTGGTCCGGCCCGACCTATGGCCGGACGCGCAAGCACGGCATGAACATCAATGCGGGCGAAAGCCGGATAGGGGCAGAGACCGTGCTTTGTTCGACGTGTCACGCCTATCGCGAAGGGATGAACGACACGCCACATGCCGCGCCGCAAGTCGCCATGACCTGGCAGTTGGCGCCCGTCGAAGCAGAGTGGTTCGGCAAATCCTCGGTCGAAGTCTGCAACCAGCTGCGCGACCCCGAACGGAACGGCGACCGGGACATGTTGGCGCTGGCCTCGCATCTGGATCACGACCTGATCCTGCACTGGGCGTGGAACCCGGGCGGCGGGCGCGAACCCGCACCATACAGCCTGCAAGAGCATGTGAACGACATCCTTGCCTGGGGTGTCGCGGGCTTCCCATGCGAAAACGATCAGGAGTAAAACGATGCTCGATCCAACCGGGCCCTTTCGACTGCCGATCCTTTTCGGCGGCCTCAGCGCGCTCTTGCACTTCGCCGGACCCATCGCCGGAACGCCCATGACATACTTGCTGGGCGGGCTGATCTATGCAGTCCTCATCTACGGTCTCGCGCTCAACTGGCGCTGGCTGGCCTACATCGCGTTCCTGATCTTCGGCGTCGGCATCTCGGGCGCGATTTCACACCTCGGCGCACCGGGGATCGCGGACTGGTGGGTCTATGCCACAACCGCGGCCAATGCGCTTGCCTTCCTATCGCTCTTCGCAGCACTCTGGAGTTCCCGGCCAGCGCCAGAAGTCTAAGAACCGGTCGGACAGATTGAGAGGTGAGGCATGCAGGCAGATATCGGCTTGATCGGCTTGGGCACCATGGGGTCCATGCTGGCCATGAACATCGCGGACAATGACTTCACCGTTGCGGTTCACAACCGAACGGCCTCGCGTATCCCTGACTTTCTGGACGAGGCCGGGGCCTTGGCCGAACGCATGACAGGCCACGAAGACCTTGCCGATTTCGTCGCCGCCATCGCGAAACCCCGAAACATCATCCTCATGGTCCCCGCTGGCGCACCAGTGGATGCGCAAATCGAAAAGCTGCGCCCGCATCTGGATGATGACGACATGATCATCGACACCGGAAACGCGAATTTCCACGACACCCAGCGCCGCGCTGCAGAGGCGGAAGCCGAAGGACACCCCTATCTGGGCGTCGGTGTCTCGGGCGGGGCCGAGGGCGCGCGCTTTGGCCCATCGATGATGGTCGGCGGCCCCGAAGCCGAATGGGAGCGCGTGCGCCCGATCATGGAAGCCATCGCCGCAAAGTTCGACGGCAGCCCCTGCGTCGCGCGTCTGGGTGATGGCGGTGCCGGGCATTTCGTCAAGACGGTGCACAACGGCATCGAATATGCGGACATGCAGTTGATCGCAGAAGCCTATGGCGTCATGCGCGACGGGCTTGGGATGACGGCAGAGGCCATTGGCGAGGTGTTCGACCGCTGGAACGGCGGGCCGCTTCAAAGCTACCTGATCGAGATATCGGGCAAGGTCGCCACCGCTGAAGACGAAAGAACCGGACGACCCGTTCTGGACATCATCCTCGACCGGGCGGGCCAGAAGGGCACAGGGCGTTGGACGGCCATCGAAAGCCAGATGCTGGGCGCGCCGGTGCCGGTGATCGAGGCCGCCGTCGCCGCGCGCAACCTCTCGGCCATGCGCGAACTGCGATTGCAAGGCGCCGAAACCTATGGTGCCCCCGACCGCCGACTGACTACGGATGAGGTCACAATCGACACGCTCGAACAAGCGCTCATCGCAGGCAAGATCCTCTGCTATGCGCAAGGGTTCGACCTGTTGAACCGCGCCAGCGCCGAATACGGCTGGGGCCTTCCAATGCCGCGCATTGCCGAGATCTGGCGCGCGGGTTGCATCATCCGCTCTGCGATGCTGTCCGATATGGCCGCCGCGCTGTCCGAGGACCCGGCGCGCAACCTGGCGCTGGCTCCCGGGTTTGCGGCCCGCATCCGCGACACGATCGACGGTCTGCGCAAGACGGCGATTACTGCGCAAGCCGCCGCGCTTCCGGTGCCCGCGCTAACATCGGCGGTGGGCTACTTCGACACGCTTACGTCAGAACGAACGACCGCCAATATGTTGCAGGCACAAAGGGACTATTTCGGCGCTCACAGCTTCGAACGCGTCGATCAGGACGGCAGCCATCATGGCCCATGGCTTGGCCAACACCTGAAAGACTAGCCAATCTGCAAGAGTATCTTGCCACGGTGTTCAGACGCTTCCATCAGCTTATGCGCGTCCGCCGCCTGTTCCATCGACAAGACCTTGTGTGTGACAGCCTGCAGCGTCTTGTCGGCAAAAAGCGGCCAGACCTGTTCTTCCAACTCCGCCGCGACGGCGGCCTTGAAGGCATCCGGGCGCGAGCGCAGCGTCGCGCCTGTGAATGACAGACGCTTCAGCATCACCGGCATCAGGTCGATCTCGACCTTCGACCCGGCGTTGAAGGCTAGTTGGATCAGCCGGGCATCATGGCGCGAGGCCTTGATATTGCGCGCGATATAATTGCCACCGATGATGTCCAACACGATGTCGGCCCCGCCTGCCTCGCGCAGGATCGGCACGAAATCCTGCGCGCGAAAATCAATGGCCTTGGTCGCACCAAGCGACTTTGCGAAAGCGGCGTCTTCGGGCCCGTCGACCGTAGCAAAGACCGAAAGCCCGAAAGCAGCCCCCAACTGTACCGCCGTCGCGCCGATGCCACCTGCTCCGCCATGGACCAGAAAGTTCGCGCCCTTTGCGACCTTGTGACCGTGAAACACGTTGCTCCAGACGGTGAAATACGTCTCGGGCAATCCGGCGGCATCGACCTCGGACACAGCTTTCGGCACGGGCAGGCAGTGGCGCGCATCAACTGCTACATATTCGGCGTACCCCCCGCCGTTTGTCAGCGCCGTCACGCGATCGCCGACCGACCAGCGCGTGTCGCCGTTGCCCAACGCAACAACTTCACCCGAAACTTCGAGACCCAAAAGTTCTGATGCACCCTTGGGCGGCGGATAGTGGCCACGGCGCTGCACCAGATCAGGGCCATTCACCCCGGCCGCGGTGACCTTTACCAGCACCTCGCCCTCGCGCGGGCTGGGCACGGCGCATTCTTCAACGTGCAAAACATCCGCCGAGCCGGGATTTTTTATAACCACGGCCCGCATCGTTGTGGGCAACTGCATTTTACGGTCCGTTCAGCCGTTCTTCTTAGCGATAACCTTTGTTACGACATCGCTGGCGTCCTCTGCAATCACCGCACCGGCATTCCTGAGCTTGGCGATCTTTTCGGACGCAGACAGCGCCCCCAGTGCAGAAAGCGTCCCGGCGTGCCCCATCCGTCTGCCCGGAGGTGCCTCGCGGCCCACCACGAGGGCGACGACCGGCTTTTCGTAACTCACATCGGCCAAATACTCTGCCGCCAATTCTTCCTCGCGCCCGCCGATTTCACCAATCAAGACAACGACTTCCGTCTCGTCGTCTTCGCGGAAGAGCTTCAGGCATTCGACAAACCCCAGCCCATGCAGCGCATCGCCGCCAATCCCGATGGTTGTCGATTGACCGAGGTCCGCCGCCGAACAATTCGCCAGGATCTCGGACGTCAGAGAGGCCGAGCGCGAGACGATCCCAACGCCCCCCGGCGTCGCGTCCTTGGTCGGCATAACACCGATCTTGCATTGATCGGGCGTCAGAATGCCCTGGCTATTGGGCCCGATGAGCGCCGTCTTCGACCCCTCAAGCGCTTGCTTCACGCGTGTCATATCGTGCTGCGGCACGCGCTCGGTCACACAGACGACCACGTCCAATTCGGCCTCGATCGCCTCGATCATTGCGTCTGCCGCTTGCGGCGCGGGCACAACGACCAGGCTCGCTGTCGCCCCGGTTTCTTTCACTGCAGTTGCCACGTCGTGAAAGACCGGCAGGCCCAGGTGCTTCGACCCGCCCCGGCCCGGGCGGACACCGCCCACGTAATCCGAGCCATAGCGCATCGCCTGATCGGCATAGAACGTGCCCGCCCGCCCGGTCATGCCCTGCACAATGACCTTCGTATCCTTGTTAACCAGGATCGCCATCACACATCTCCCGCCAGTTCGACGGCGCGCGCAATCGCCGATTTCATGTCATCCCTCACCTCGACCGGCACCTTGCGGTCTTCCAGAATCTGCTGCCCCCAACTTGCATTCACACCCGCCAACCTTGCGATGCAAGGCGGTTTGCGGTTGCTTCGCGAATAGGCGAATGCCACGCCTTCCGCCACGGTGTCACAGACCGTCATACCGCCCCCGTGCACGTTCAACAAAAGCGCCTTCACCCGCGGTTCCTTCAGCAGGATTTCGACGCCCCTTGCGATGTCGAAACTGGTCGCCGTGGTGCGGATGTCCATGAAGTTTGCCGGAGTTCCACCGGCATCGACGATCATGTCATTGGTCGCCAGTCCAAGACCAGCCCCATTAACGATGACACCAAGGTTTCCGTCGAGCCGCACCAGATTGATATTGCTCTTCTGCGCTTCGCTTTCGACGTCCGACAGACCTTGTTCGGCGGTAAACCCGTCGAATTCGGGATGTCTGAAGGCCGCCGCCGTGTCCAAGGCGACCTTCGCATCGATTGCCAGCCAATTGCCGTCGCTGGCCTGCGCGTAGGGGTTGATCTCAAGAAGCGTCATGTCGTTCTTGACGAAAGCCTCTGCGGCGGCGCGTACCGGTGCCTCCGCGCCGGCGCCCATGCCGAGCG
>JAAUYH010116292.1_pt1 | contig 15920 bp, 10 predicted proteins | sample 7278061 | NCBI WGS metagenome assembly JAAUYH01 (sample SAMN14350203, study PRJNA611818) | marine sediment metagenome | isolation source: surface marine sediment (0.6m) | place: French Polynesia: Moorea | collected 2018-08
GTTAGCTGAACCCGAAGTCATGCCTGTGGAGATGAAGACTCCGAAGTCCATCGATGAAGCAGGAACTAATAAGCAGATAATGTCTAACATTGTCTAATTTTTAGAAAGCGGATTTTCACTGGTCAATCAAAACGCAAAGTAAGACCATTGTACGCCATATGTCTCGATCGAGATCGGAATTTATACGTCATGTTTGACATTCCTCAAATGGTTCAACCATCTGAAAGAAAATATAGATTAATGCGTTTCAATTCTCAAGGACATCTTAGTCATCAATTTGATATTAATCTCGATCGTAACAATATAGGAAGATGGCAGATTATCGATTTTCGTCCCGATCACCAGGGTGGTATTTATCTGTTAGAAGTTTTAGAAACAAACCAACAAGAATTATTTCATCGACTGCGCCGAGTTGATTCACAAGGTCATGAAATCTGGAGTAAAAAAGCTCCCCTTAATTATCAAGATTTAGATTTTGATAATTTAGCTGGTAAATTTGAGTATTTAATTGCTCCCGACCGAAATTCACTTTACTTACCTACTCGTTATCCTCAACAAGGATTAGCGAGTTTCAATGTTTCTAATGGAGAGATAGATTCGGTTTATAAATGGGAAGAATCGCCGAGTCAATTAACGATTACTAGTTCTCAGGAAGTATATTATAGTCATTTTTTAGATGAGGCTGCTGGTGAAAGAATTATTTTAGTTAAACGCAATTTAATTAACGATCATCGGGACATTATAGAATGTGACATTCAATTTTTACATAACTTAGCAGGTATTGATGCAGAAGGAAATATTTATCCGCGCCTTGATAGTGAAATAGCCCGTTTATCTGCTCAAGGGAAATTAGAATGGAAACAAGATATTGATGGACTTGTTGTTAGGAAAGAAGATCGACATATTTTTATTGGTAGTAAAGCAGAAATAATCGATAATATGGTTATTCTAGAAGTAGATCACTATGATACTTCAGGCAATAAACTTCAAAAAATCACATTCCAAATTCCCAAACAACAGCTTCAATTTCAAGAGGTTATCCCCCGTTTGATTAGTGTTGATATAGAGTCAAATTTTTATTTCTATACAGGGGAAAAGAATAATCAAGCTGGTACTCTATTGATTTATAATTCAGAAGAAAAGTTGCAGAAATTTCAGTCTTTAAATGAAATTGATGAGCAAGGATTTCCTCTATTTGATAAAGTTAATCAAGAAATATTACCAATAGAATCGCAAGTCGCAGCATCAAATATGTTTGAAATTGATCGACTAGGTTATATTTATATTCCTTTGAGTGATCCTGAAGGATTCAAAGTGATTCGTCTGCAATCTAACTAGTACCGCTACTACTTCTTCAAGTTAGAAATGAGGGTTAAATTTTCTAACTCCTAACTTCTAACTCCGAATTCCAAACTTTTCTCGCATCCATCAAATGAATCTTGACAGACTACTACGCGGAAGTCAAAAGTGCGATCGCCGCTTTTGCTGCACGCTAGTATTGTTTTGTAGCAACCGTCTTGATCGTCAAGCGATCGCTACTCTTGATTAAAAAAACTGGAGGTGAATGAGCGATCGCTGATAGCTTGAATTCAGTGCGATCGCCTATTTTGTAGGGTGCGTTAGCGACAGCGTAACGCACAAAACCACACGATAACGGTGCTTCTTCGGTGCAAAAGAACAAAATGTTCCTTATCTTGACAAACAAGTGCCTAACGCACCCTACTCATCACTTATCCCAAACTCCTTTTGGCGTTTCTGGAACATTATCCAATCCCCAAGTCGGTGGATAAATGATGACATTAGAATTAGTTTAATAGTGCGATCGCCGATCCTGTAGGATGCTTTAATATAGTTTGTCGCAACACTACCCTTTTTAATATAAAAAACCTGGTTATCATATCAGAAATCATTAATTTTTACGACTATCTACGATATATTTTGGTGAAATCGCGTGATAATTAAGATGTCAAGATAGTGTGAGTTAGACTCACCTCTTGCACTAGTACAAAGAAACTGAATATTTTAGGCTTGATAATCAATTTTTTGCCTCTTTCCCTAATATGACAGATAGATTACATATTAGGTGCAATATCTTAGTTAGAGCTAAGTTAATTAAAAACAGAGCCTCCTTGGTTAAATTTTGGCAAGAAATTTAATGGAGGAAAGAAAATGAAACGCTTCAAACTGGTAAAAATGGCGACTGGCTTAACATTAATAGTTAGCCTTACTCTTGCTAATTTCCCTCTCGGTTCAGACAGATTTTTCCAGAAACAGGCAAGTGCAGAAAATCTTATTGCTTTAGACTTACTTGATTTGCTAGAAGATATGGTAGAAGACTCTATAGAAGATTCTGTAGAAGATTTGACTCGTGAGGAAAAGATTCAAGTTTTTAACTTACAATCATTAGGCAGTGGAGGTACTTCGCAGCTATATGGAAATCTATCTGATGATAGTAAAACCTCGATTATTTTGCGGGAAGGAAGAGAAGGTGAAAAATTAGTACTCGATCTTAATATCAGTCAGTTCACTCAGTGCAATGAACCGAAAGTAACTTTACTAGGTCCCAATAATAAAAAGCTTTTTTCCCCAATTGATGAAATGCGCTGGCAGAAGGCGATAACTTTATCAACTGATGGTGATTATAGAGTTAATCTTACCGATCGAGATAATAGTACTTGCGACCATCCAGAAGATATTTCCTATACTTTAGCAATTAGCAAACCTCCTCTATCAGTTCAAGATAATCCTCAGATACATAGTAGTACCAATGAATTGCAAAAACATTTGCTGTCAGGAAATGCAGGAGAAACAATTATTATTGAGTTAACTGATTATAATTTTGAACCGAATATAAGTATTTATAGCCGTGATGATTCCAATATTTTAGTCGATCGTTCCAATATTGTAGCTGAGACTAATAACCCTAAATTGATAGTTACTTTACCAAAAACTGCAACTTATCAAATTCAAGTCGGAGTAGATTGGGCATCTATGATGAGGTCCGATCCTCTGATTAGGTCTGGTCAAATCCCAAAACAACTGTCTTTTAAACCATATACTTTAACTGTAACTTCGACTGACCCAACAAAACTTAATCTACTTAAAACCGAAGCGGACGAACTTTTTCAGCAAGGCTTACAGCAGTATTATCAAAGTCAATTTCAAGCAGCTAAAGAGTTATTTCAACAAGCATTAATTGAATATAAAAGTATACAAAATAATACTGGTGTGCTTAAAACTGTAGGCTATTTACATGATACTGATTATAGATTGGGAAACTTCAACTATGATTTGTGGACATCTGAATCTGATTTTCCTCCTTATTATTATGATTATATGTTTCGAGAAGAGTTAGAAGAAAAGCGACACAAAGGGGCATGGTATCAGTATATTTTTGCTCCTGGTCAAAAAGACCATGGTAGTTTTCATGGTTTTCAACAAGAAGGAGATATTTTTTATGATGATAATTATCCAAAAATTAGCCAATGGTTTCTTAGTATTTCTAGTTCTAGATTATGGTTACTTCATAAATATCATCTTAAAATCAGCGAAAGTAACCAATTGAATTATCGTCAAATTGCAGCATATAAATTATATCTAGAAGCATTTTCCCAATTATATTTGCCGTCTATCGCTAAGTTGACAGCAGAACAAGCCTTGAATATTTATCGAGAAATCCAAGATCTTGAAGGAGAAAGTGCTACTTTAGGTATCTTAGGAATTGCTAACAGTTATTTAGGTAATAATCGGCAAGCTATTGATTACTTACAAAAGAGTTTGAGCGTGGCTAAAGAAAGTAACAATCAGCAAGCGGAAGCAGGTGCATTAATTAACTTAGGCTATTTTTATCACGATCGAGGTGACTATCAGCAAGCAGTTGATTACCTTCAACAAAGTTTAATAATTAACAAGGCAGTCAAAGAAGAGATTCAACAGCGTAAGAATGCCATAGAAGCATTGGATAAACAGCTAGAACGATGGTCAAGTCAAGATTTTCAAGCAGAATGGCAAGAAGAAGAAGTCTACAGTCTAGAAAGCAGTAATATAACCAGTGAAAAGGAAATTTCAACTCGATTGGGGATTAGTTATGCAGCTTTAGATAACTATGAAAAAGCTATTGATTACTTTAAGCAACGTTTATTAATTGAACAAAATCAATCAGAAAGTGATCGATATACTCAATATACTTTAAATACTTTAAGCTTGTTGACTTATAACCTAGGAATTGCTCAGTTGAAAGCGGGTAAATTACTTGAAGCCCAAAAAAGTTTATTTGCTGCTCTTGATTTGGCTGAATCCGCACAAACCTTTGACGAAACAACAGTCCATATTTTAACTCGTTTTGCTTTAATTTATCGCTTTTTACAACAGATTTTTATTGCTCAAAATCAACCCGATCGAGCTTTAGAAATTAGTGAGCGAGGTCGAACACAAGTATTAGAAAAATTATTAGGTCAGCACCTGAATGAAACTAAGGAAACTCAATCTGTTCCTTTAACATTGCAGGATATACAACGAATTGCTCAAGAACATCAAGCAACCTTGGTTGAATACACCGTAATTAAAGACTCATTTAAGGTCTTGGGACAAGAACAGATTAAAGATTCTGAACTCTATATTTGGGTAATTAAACCAACAGGAGAAATTATCTTCCGCCGTCAAGACCTTAAACCTTTATGGCAAAAAGATAATACCTCTTTGACTAATTTGGTTGCTGCCAGTCGGGAATCGATTGGAGTTAAAGGACGTGGAAGTTTATTTACTAGCTCTGAACCTACAACCGCTCAAAATCAAGCCACAACAAAACAAAAGCAAGCATTACAAAAATTACATCAAATTCTTATTCAACCTATTGCAGATTTACTTCCCAATAATCCTAATGAGCGGATTATTCTAATTCCTCAAGATAGTTTGTTCTTTACACCTTTTCCTGTTTTACAAGATGCCAAGGGAAAATACCTGATTGACCAACATACTATCTTAAATGCACCATCGATTCAAACCCTAGATTTGACTTATAAGTTACGCCGTAGAGGCGGGAATCAAGCTCAGAATGTATTGGTGGTGGGTAATCCCACTATGCCTCAAGTTCCCGCAGAACTATGGGAACCTCCGAAACCAACCCTATTACCATCTTTACCAGCAGCAGAACAAGAAGCGCACGAGGTAGCTCAAGTTCTAAGAACCACAGCCTTGATTGGTGAAACAGCAACGGAATCCTTGGTCAAAGAAAAGATAGAACAATCTCGCCTGATACACCTAGCAACTCATGGTAAGTATGATGATGTTTATGCTAGAGCTAGTTGGATTGCTCTGGCACCCACAGATGAAGATGATGGATTACTCAAAGCCAGCGAAATTAGTAATTTACAACTTAATGCAGAATTGGTGGTTTTGAGTGCTTGTGATACGGGCAAAGGAGATATTAGTGAAGATGGATTAGTGGGTCTTTCCCGTGCTTTCATGATTGCAGGTACATCGAGTATTATTACCTCTCTCTGGTCAGTTCCTGATGCACCAACAGCAGAATTGATGACAGAATTTTATCGTCAGTGGCAACAAACTGGAGATAAAGCGCAGGCTTTACGTAATGCGATGTTAAAAACAAGACAAAAATACCCCGCTCCTAAAGATTGGGCTGCCTTTATCCTAATGGGAGAAGCTAACTAACCTTCCCATGAAAGTCCAGTAGTTAAAAGTCGATCGAGTTACTGCTGAACATCTATAGCCCTACCGTACCATCCCCACTTCCAAGTTCCTCCATTCTGAGAATAAGTACCTGATACTCTTAAAGATCCATCATCTTGTCGATCGAGCCAACCTCGATATACTTGAATAAAATAACCTTCAGTACTCTAGTGGTGCGTCAAGATTGTTTTGAGGGATAAATCTCGCTCAATCTCTCCCCCTGCCTCCCCTGCTTCCTCTGCTCACCCTGCTGATCTCAACCCATCAATTCAAAATTGACAGACTACTAGGAGGGAATTTGACTTTCTTTTGAGATTTAACTCTGAAAATCCTGAATCATATACTGCACGGGGATTCCCCAACTTAACCGATTCATTTTTTGCCATTCTGCCTCTGAGACACTAGAGCCATCCTTAAAGACATAGGGATTACCAAATATAGGGTTTTTTCCCAAGCCATGAATTCCTATCAGTTCCCCATCCTGGTTGAGTAATGGCCCTCCACTCATCCCATTTCTCAGAACATTTGTGTAGCCGATTTGATAGCCTCCAACTAATGCCCTAGGGAGAATCATGACAATTTCTCCTTGAGTTAATAAACATTTTGGCGATTGAGTGAGATTATCGTTGAAGGGAAATCCGCCAACTAAGATTGAATCCCCTATCTTGCCTCTCACTTCTGCTTGTAAAGATAATACCCTGTAACTGCGATCAGGACTATCAAAAGTTAACAATGCTAGATCGTTTTCACTCTTAGAAAAAGCGAGAATTTCCGCTGGATAGAAACTACCATTAGTAGTCTGAACTTGATAGTGCAGAGAACTATTGCTCAGGACATGATGATTGGTAACAACTGTGTATTGCTTACCCTCACGGCGAATTAAGACTCCTGACCCTCCCCTGCCAAGAGAATTGTCTTCTGAAAACACTCGTACAGTAACCGCTTGGGCTAATTCTTCCAATTCTGCTTCTGAAACATGATTAGCCAGAAACTGCCAATTCCACCAAACAACCAGTATTAATGTACTAAAAAAGATTATTTTACTGATGGTGGTTTTGAAAACACAAACTCTCTGAAACATTCTACCAACAAGAAATTGACCAATTATTATCATCTTCGTTGTCTTGCATTTTCTTCATAGGTAATATTGATTCAAAGGACGATCCTAAAAAGGTTCTGGAGAATTTAATAGAATAATCCCCTTTCCAGTATCTTCTAGAACCATCAGTTGTTTCGGCGTAGTAATACCAAATACTATTGTTTGTTGTTAATCTTGTTCCCTTAGAAGCTAAATACGTCTCTTTAAATGGAGCGATATTCCACCATCCTTCTGTTGTCCATTCTCCATTAATTTTTCTATAGTGGATGGCGAGACGAACTGGATACCGGCAATTATTCTTGAACAGGAAATTCTTGGAAAAGAAGTTGAAGAGGGTTGTACTTCCATCTGAAGGAGAGGAAGGCTTTGGTATCAGGGTCGGAGGCGATCTATTAAGAAGATTGTAGGTCGTTCCACCAACTTCTAAGTAAGCCTTTTCTTTAGTCACGGTTAAGTAGATAAATGAACCTAGATGGACCCGCGTACCATTACAGTCGGAGGTTTGAATTTGACCATTAGGATAATAACAAGACCATCCAGGTTTACCGTTCCAGGCTTTCTGCCCGTTAGAGTGGTAAATAGGCCATCCAGGTTTACCGTTCCAGACTTTCTGCCCGTTAGAGTGGTAAATAGCCGCTCCGAGGTTAGCTTCGGCTGAGATTACAGTTAACATTAGGGCTGAAGTCAGAACTGCTGTACTCACAAGTCGTTTCAAAGACATCTCAATCACCTACCAGCAACTCAAATCTGCATAGAGTCAGCGTTACTCCACCGTAAAATGACGGAGCCTGCGCTGACCGCATTCCGCGGTCACAAGATAGCCTCACCTACCCTCATTCTACTTTGAATCTTGTGACGAGAATTTCTCAATCCAACCTTGAAGAATTACAATGTTAAGTAGAGTTGATATTAAATTACGCCTTCTTTCCTTGCTTCAACTAAAGACCAAACTGTTAGGCTTGGTTGTTCTAATCTTAATCATAGTAGTGGGAAGTGGAGTATACTACTTTTCTAAGCAAAGGACAGCAACTGTCCAGAAAAAGTATGAAGACTGCTTTAATCCAGCCTCGTCAATTGCTTCTCCTAGAGAAATAGAACTGATTGAGAAATGCCTTACAGTAGCAGCTCAAGCACTAGAAGCAGAAGCTGAGTTTTCTCACCCGATAGAAATTGCCCAAAAAATTCCTCAAGATAGTTCTCGCTATAACAGAGCTCAGAAATATATTAATGTTCGGTCTGTCGGGATATTAAAGAAAGCGACAGAAGTTTACCAGAAAGAGGCTAATCTTTCGGGAGCTTTAAAGATGATCGACTTAATTCCTGCCACCAGTCCAGTGAAACAAGAAGCCACAAAGCGTTCTCAGGAATGGGAAGAAGAATATCAGAAAAATTTACCTCTGATTCAATTGGCTGAACGAGCACTGGTTAAACAACAATGGCAACAGGCAATAGACTCGGCTAAACAAGTGACTGGTCCGGTAAACTGGGAAAATTGGGCTAGACAAATTATTAACATAGCTACACAAAAAAACATTACACCAACAGTTGGAGACTTAGAGTCTCAACCAGAATGTCCCGAAGGTGTTATTTGCCTTTGCCCTGGACCTTTTTGTAGCGAATAGGAGGAGTATAGATCGTGAAAAATCTACCACTAGTTCAACTTAGTCTAGCAATGGCTACTATCTTAGGAGGCATTCTTGCCTTAGCCGAACTCACTTCAGCCCAAACTTCCTCTTCAACCAATCAATATCGCTGTGAAGAGGTCAATGGGGAACCAACTACAGTTGTGTATACGCCTCAAAAACGAATTGCTATGATTGTCTGGCGGAGCAAATACTTCGGGTCACAGTGGAATCCTAGAAAACGTTGCGAGGAGGTATCTAGACGCTTCCAATACCACCAAAATCAAAAAAATCTCAGGTATATTACAACTGGTCTGAGCAACGGTTACAATATTATCTGCGTTGCTAATCGCAATTTGACTTGTAGAGCGGATGGCATTCTAATTACACTAGAATCCAAAGACGATCCTAAGCAAGTGGCTAACGAGTTATTTTCTGTAGGACAAAAAGAGGGAAGTAGTCCTCTATCTAGAAGCGCAGGTTCGGGAAAATTTTTGCTGAATTTTGAGAAATATTTACAAGAGCATCCTCCTATCGAAGAGGTTCCACATTCCTCTGAGCAAAGAGATGACATTATCGATCTTTGCACTCCAGGGAGACCATTTTGCAGTCAGTAAACATAAAATTAAAATTTTTGTGCAACTATCTAGTCGATCGAGTGCTAGAAGCTGGAATTATAATTCTTGCTTGCCGATATCATTATTAACTGTAGCGATCGCCTATCTTAAAAATTAAAATATTTTATCTTACTCGTCTTTTTTCTCAGTTTCTTGTATAGCTTCCTTTTCTGATTGTTCTGAATTGTCTTTTTGATTTTCTGCTAAACGATCGGACTTATTTTCTATATTTTTTTCTGGTTTATCTTGCTCATTTTGTGATTTTTTTTCTCCAACTTTTTCTGATTTATCTTCTTTCTTCTGTCTCTTTTCTTTTGATTTCTTGGGACTTAGTTCTGCTATTTTGTCTGATTTTTTTGGTTGTTTTTCTACCAGTTTTTCTGGAGCTTTAAATTGAGCATCGTGGGTAATAGCATCTTGTAAAATAGTGCGATTCAAATTAGAGCCAATCAAATTAGCTTTTGTTAAATTGGCTTTGGCTAAATCAGTATCTTCTAAATTACTGTTAGTTAAAATAGCTTCTTGTAAATTAGCTTGGGTTAAACTTGCACCACTTAAAATTGCATCATGGAGCATAGTTTTGGTTAAATTAGAATTTCTCAAGTCGGCATCTTCTAAATTAGCTTTTGTCAAATTAGCTTCTTTAAAATTCGCTTTTTGTAAATTGGCTTGTCGGAAACTAGCATTAGTCAAGTTAGCTCCTTCTAAGTTGATTTGCTCTAAATTAGTATAATCTAAATTAATTCCTGTAAAATCTCTTTGACCTGAATTATAGCGTTGGATTAATTCTTGCGGTTTCATTGTCTTATTTTCTCTATTACCAAGCTTTAAAATTAAGAATATGGCTACATCAGACTACTTTTAGCTTGTTGCAATAATTCTTTAACTGCGATCGCGGTTTGGGGTCGATTTTTAGGAGCAAATTCGGTTAATTTCTCAACTACTTCTACTAGTGGTTTGGGAATTCCAATTGCTTCTAAACCAACAAACCTTTTTTGATGGAGATCGTAGAAGTGAGTAGGAAGTCGTTTGGTTACAAAATAAATTAAGGTTGCACCGAGAGCATAAAAATCTGATTGAATACAGGGGTTTCCCGTACTTTGTTCTGGTGCGCCAAAACCAGGAGTAGCAATCCGAGTACCTGGGGGAGTAGTGGCTTCTTTTACTGCACCAAAATCAATTAAAACAATCTGACGAGGATTATATCTGAGGATGAGATTTGCGGGTTTAATATCCCGATGAATTACAGGTTCTTGGAGATTCTGGAGGTATCTGAGAATATCGCATAATTCTATCATCCAATCAATTACTTGTAAGGTAGTATAAGTTTGAATTTGCTCCAAATTTTGACCGTGAATTAACTCCATTACTAGAGAATAACGTTCACTGGTATAAAAAAAATCATAATATCTGGGAATACCAGAATGTTCCAGAGAACTAAGAATTCTGGCTTCTCGTTGAAACATCTCTCTTGCTTTGGCTTTTTTAGCTAGTTCGGTGCTAATCTCTTTAAGAACTGCTAGCTTGTGATGGTAGTAACTGTAAACTAGATAAGAGGTACTCATCCCTCCAATCGCTAAAGTTTCTAAAACTTCGTATTCCCAACCTGTTTCGGGATTAACAATAACTCCCTTTCCTTTAATTAAACGTCCATCAAGACGACAAAAATATAAACAGGGAGGATTTGGACGACAGCATTCCACGCTTATTTTTCCTTTATAAATTCAACAAAGTATGTCTAGTAAAATTTAGAGCGTTACAACATAACAATTAACGCTTGATGTGAATTAGACTCTGAAAGCTCGCGGTTTCGTTGAAATTATCAGAATAGTTTTTTCACACAATTTGTGAAAACCTTGATTTAGCAAGGCTAATTTTAATTCATACTAGACGTAATTAAATTTTACATATTTTGGTTAGCTGTTTTCCCTGGAACTTATAAATTGTTATTACAGATGGCAAATTCTGACTGCTATCATTGAACCTTCATTTGCTTCGATCATGCCTAATATTGGTAGTACCATCTCCACTACAGCTTTACACTTTAGCAATTCTCCTGTTTCCTTTGAGGTAACGGTTGAGAATTTAAGTAATGACTTTGCTTCGTTTAAGGTCAATCTTACTGCTGCTGGTGCTGACCCCAATATTGGAGATAGTTGGTATAGTCTTGAACCTAAACTTAGCCGTATCCCATCAGGAGATATCACTAAGTTTAGCGTTACGATTCTGACAGCACCTATCTTGGGAATGGATTTAATTAATGTAACAGTAAAAGTTTCTTCTTTAGAGTTACCAGATATTATCTTTCATAGTTTAAGGTTGCTTGTTTCTTCAGTGCCTCCTAAACTGTTAAAAGTCGATCTCCCTGTCAATTCTTTTGCTATCTATCCCCGTAAGATTTTAGATATTCCTGTCCGTGTCAGTAATCCTAATCATTATCAAGTAGATGTTGTGCTGAGATTAATCGGTTTAGAATCTCGCTGGTTAGAAAGGGGAACTGAGAGAAGGTTATTAATTGGCGCAGGAAGGGAAGGGGAAACAACTTTTACTTGTCAACCACCCATTGTTAAATACACTCCTTGCGGAATTTATCCTTTTACGATTAAAGCCTATGTCAACAATGAAGAACGGGGTAAAACTAAAGAAGGAAAAATTGACATTTTACCCATAGGCACAGTTTTTTTCTCTATTACTCCTGAGTACCATGTTTTACCTAGTAAGGCTTCTTGGCTACCTCAATTCCAGATTAAACCAGCAACTTATCAATTAGAATTCAAAAATGTCAGTAATGTCGCTCAGAACCATATCACTATTGCTGTAGAAGAGTCAAAGTGCGACTGTAAAGTAATTCCTCCTTATGGAGAAGCTAAACCAGGAGAAACTCTAAATCTCAAACTAGAAGCTACTAAAAAACGCCATTGGTGGGGTTTAAAGCGCAAATATCCTTTGAAAATTACTCCTTCCCTTAGCGATCTGCGTTTAAATACTACTGAACCTAGTAGCCAAAATGTAGAGTTATGGGTACATCCATTATTACCATTATGGTTGCAATTGGGATTTAGCGCGATCGCCTTAGTAATTATCTTATGGTTACTATCTATCACGGGACACAGCGATCGAGTTAATTCTGTAACATTTAGTAGTGATATTAATCCCATTTTAAGTGGTTCAAAAGATGGGACTGTCCGCAAGTGGAAGGCAACCCCAGATCGTGTTTTTTGTAAATGGTTACAATGGCAAAGATTTTGTTTGCAGCATGAAAATGTATTATGGGATAACAAGAAAGAAACTGGTAAATCCGATCGGGTTAATGTGGTTAAGTTTCGTTCCGATCGTAATGTGTCAGGAAAGTTTGCTTTTTTAGGGTTCGATAGCGGTAAAGCTATTAAGTTAAACGTTCTGACGGAAGAAAAGACAATAATTATAGACGATCGATATTCATCAAATCGGATTTTAGATATTACTACTTCAGATTTTAAGACAATTTTTTGGGGACGAGGCACAAAATTATTACAATTAAATATAGAGAATAATAGTTCCCAGGATTTAATCCCCCAGAATATATCAATTCATGTTCTCACCTTAACTCCAGACAATAAAAACATCATAGCTGGAGGTCAGTCTAATAAAATTTTTCTAGTTAATCTAAATGGTAAGAGCAGATATAAAAGTCTTAATCTCCATCCTGTATATGATAAAGACGCTGACCAAATTACGGGACTTAAAATTACCGAAAATAATATCTTAATTAGTACAGACAATCGAGGATTAATGCAAATTTGGAATTTTAATAAGTGTCTTCAGGGAGAGTGTGATGAGCCTCTTTATAGTAATGAAGGAGCAAAAGACAGGGGGATTAATGCGATCGCTTTAACTAAATACAAACAAAATAAATATTATTTAGTAACAGGAGATACCGAGGGAAAAATTAATATTTGGTCATTTATAGCAGATGTTAATTCTGTGAATTTGAACTTCGTAAAAACCATCGGCAACTATCCTCAACAAATTACCAGTATCGATCTCATTCATCAAAAAACTAGTTCTCATAACAGATTGCTAATTCTGAGTGGCAGTCAAGATAGTCGGGTGAGATTAGATATTTTCAATCTCACTCCATAAATTCTTAAATTTAAGCCTAATCCTCTAACTTAAGATGAGTTTTCAAGAAAATGGACTTTATATTAGTATCTTCCCTCCAGACGGGGAAGAAATTAAACCTGATAGAAACAGTACAACTAGGGTAACAACTAGGGTAAATATTACGAATCAAAAACATGAAACAGGAGTAAGATTAGAAGTTTCCTTAGACTTAAACCCTGAATTACAACAGTGGTGTAAAAAGCATAGTTATAAAATTAGTCTAGGCTATCAACAATATCAAGAAATAGAATTTCTTTGGGACATTCCTCCTGACGCTACTTCAGATACTTATGATTACGACTTAAAAATTGAATTTCTCCGCTCTGACTATTTTCGTTATTTTCAGCCGAAGCGTCGTCAATTAACAATACTTCCCACATTCAAACCTCAACCAATCCCGTTTAGTTTTGACATAACTCCTGCCAGTAATTCTACTCAACCAATTACTTTATCTCCAGGAATACCTTTAAATCTAGAAATTGATGTTCATAATCGTTCTAATAGAGTAGATAACTTTCGTATTAGTAGCGACTTAGAAGATGCTTGGTATAGGATTCGTTATCCTGAAGCTATCGAACGAGAAGGAGCTATTGACGGAATGGATGCACTAAACTTGCTCCCTGGAGAGAAAGCTGGAGAGACAGGCAAAATTATTTACCTTAGTATCCATCCTCCTGCTGATACCGTGGCTGGTAACTATAAACCAGAAATTCAACTGCATTCTCTTAACTCTCCCGATCTTTTTAGCAAGAAAATAGTTTATTTAAACATTCCGCCTCAATATCTTTTACAAGCGGAATTACAAACTATTCTGAATAAAGTTAGTTATAAGAAAGGTCAGTATAAAATAATTTTAACTAATCAAGGAAATACGTTTCGTATAATTAATCCTAAAGTTCAAAGTAGTGATGAAGATGAATGCTGTGAATACTTTTTAGAACCATCTTCTGTGCGAATTCCTCCTAATAAAACTGTCGAAGTAAAGTTAGAAGTCAAGCCTGACTCTAAACAAAAAAGACCTTTATTAACAACCAAGCAATTTAATTTTCAAGTTGATTTAATAGATCGAAACAACTATACTTTACCTCAAAATTTACCGCTCAAAACTAGTTTATTTTGGCGATCTCGTCCTTTATGGCAATTAGTATTATTATTTGTTTTGGCTCTAGGTTTTATCGGTGGTTGTGCCTGGGGAATATGGTGGCTCTTTTTCAAACCAAAGCCCGAGGCGACAATTACGCTAAAACCAGAAAGAACTGAATATCCCTATGGGAAAAGTATTGCTGTTGATTGGACGGTAGAAAATCCTGAAACTATAGATAAAATGATTATCTTTGATAGTGAGCTAGGAGCAAATCATATTAATACTCAATGTTATTCTTTTAGTGACAAACCTAGCAACGGTAACTGTATTCAAATTAATCAAGATAATCTACCTAATAATTGCCGAATAAATAATAATATCATTAGTTGCTCTAATGTTATATTTCGTCATACTAAAGATATTAAACAATATACTTTTAAGCTGAGAGCTATTACCAATAAAGGAGGAACTATTGAAAGGGAGACTGAACCCATAGCTATCTTAGAAAAACCTATTCTAAAAGTATTTGAACCTTTAAAAACATCTTCCAGGAAATATAAACCAACAGACCGAATAAAATTTACTTTTGAGGTGTCTAATATAAAGCATTTTACAGGAGAAGATAAGATGCTTTTGCTAATTAATAACGAACGGCAAAAAATGCCTATTATATCTCAACAAAATATTGGTGACATTTGTTCTAGAAGTGTTAGCGATCGCTATTTGTGTACACTTAATATTCCTAAACTTGCCGATGGAGAATACACTTTAGGGATTGAGCTACAATATGATGATGATGGACGAATAGATAAAGAAACAAAACGATTTGCTATCCAAGAACCCATCACAGTGCAAACACCAATTAAACTAAATTATTTTAAGATCAATGGTAGAAGTACCAGTCCTATAGTAGTAGAACCAGATAAGCCAATTACAATTAGTTGGTTAGTTACAGGAAAAGATGTCAATGTTACTATCGACTGCATTGGGGAAACTCTAGGTAATTCTGGTACAAAATATCTTACAGTACCAGAAGGAGAAAGCCAGTCATGTACTATAACAGCATCCGATACGCATAGTAATAATATTCAACCAAGAACGTTAAGAGTTAAAGTAAAAGAACGCCCTAAACTAGAAGAATCTGAAACACAAAAAACAATCATAAAAAATCCTTTCGGGTTATAGAATAGAATTCTTAGTTACTTAAATCCACCCTTTGACTTCATTATCAGTTAAAGGTTTTTCTAACTTAGAATATTCACTTTGAGCAGCTTGTAAGATATGCTTCATTTGAACTGACTCTTGACTATTTGCAGCCAAAAAAGCAGCATTAATCGCAATATTACGAATGTTCCCTCCAGCAACATTTAATTTAGCTAACTTCTCAAAATTTAAATCTTGAGTAGGAGTATTAAGAGGAAAAATACGTTGCCAAATTGCCGATCGCTGACTAAAATCAGGAAAAGGAAACTGGGCAATAAAACGAATACGACGTAAAAAAGCGCGATCGAGATCGTCTTTTAAATTTGTAGTTAAAATTGCTAATCCTTGATAAGATTCTATTCTTTTTAAGAGATAACTTACTTCCATATTTGCATAGAGGTCATGGCTATCTTTTACTTCCGATCTTTTACCAAATAAAGCATCAGCTTCATCGAATAAAAGAA
>JAAUYH010176834.1_pt1 | contig 15919 bp, 21 predicted proteins | sample 7278061 | NCBI WGS metagenome assembly JAAUYH01 (sample SAMN14350203, study PRJNA611818) | marine sediment metagenome | isolation source: surface marine sediment (0.6m) | place: French Polynesia: Moorea | collected 2018-08
GGGTATAACTCTTTTCTTGCTGAATAGTACATTTATTCACCCCTTGAATGTCTAGCGGACAAGGGGTTAACCAGGGTGCGGGAAGCTTTGCCTTCACTCCGCTTGGAATATAGCGACATTTGCCCTGGTAGATTGCAATAACTTCTATGCCTCTTGTGAGCGCCTATTCCAGCCTCAGTTGCGGGACAGTCCGATTATCGTTCTTTCCAATAATGATGGCTGCGTCGTCGCCAGGTCTCAAGAGGCAAAACAGCTCGATATCAAGATGGGGGAGCCCTACTTCAAGGTCAAAGCCCTTTGCGATCGCCACAACGTCGCGGTATTTTCCTCGAACTATCAGCTTTACGGCGACCTATCTCAGCGGGTTATGGAAACCCTCCGCCAATTCACCCCAGACCTGGAGGTTTACTCCATTGATGAGGCGTTTCTCTCCCTGGACGGCCTCTCACATTTGGACCTGGAAGCCTACGCCCAAGAGATTCGAGCCAGGGTGAAGCAATGGGCAGGAATTCCAGTTTCCATTGGCATCGGCCCAACTAAGACCCTGGCCAAAGTCGCCAACCATATAGCCAAGCGCCGGACCAAAACCGGGGTGTTTGACATGCGAGACCAGGCGCTGCAGTCAGAGATTTTAGAGTCCTTCCCGATCAAGGAGATCTGGGGAATCGCAAGAAAATGGGCGAAGAAACTGCCAGACTTTGGCGTCGAAACCGCCCTACAACTCAGGCAGGCTGATCCGACAATAATTCGTCGCCACTTCACTGTTGTGGGGGAAAGAATAGTGAGGGAATTGAATGGAGTCTCATGCCTGCCGCTGGAGAGTATGACGGCGAAGAAGAACATCATGTCCTCAAAGTCCTTCGGAGCCCTACAGACCGAATTTCAACCCATCGCTGAGGCCCTCTCCTGCTACGCCGCCCGCGCCTGTGAAAAGATGAGAGGACAAAAGGGACCAGCGGGCGCATTTGGACAGAAACCTACGGTTATGAATTAAGGTGCTAGTGAAAGGCTTATCATGTAGTACTTTCAGTTATAGGTCATCAATAAAATACGTCCCGTTGGGCACCACATGCCTGAAGGGCAGCAGAGAGATGTGGGATAAGGTTTCATCCTCAATCACCTCCCCTTGCGCCCTCAGATTTTCGACAATTTCATTGATTTTGATGGTGTTCCAGTACAGGATCGCATTAGAGACCAGACTTAAGCAGCTGGCCTTGTTCATAATCTCCTCGTAATCACCAGTTGTGAACTCACCCTGATCAGCAAAGAAAATCCGCCTTGGCAGCTTGTGCCGATATTCACCTTTATTTAGCTGGAGTTGAACCGTCTGCCGCAGACTGGGATCGGTAAGATAGCGCAAGATGTATTGAGTCTTGAGGATACGCCCGAGATTGGTAAATGCCTTGGACAGACGGTCAGCTGGGAAACTGTTAGTCAGCCTTTGAACAATCACATGGGCAGGGGCTGTGCGCTTCTTGAGGGAAATAGCTACCCGGATCATCTCTTCCCACTGTTCTTCAATGATGTCAAGATCGGCAGTTTTCGTCAGCAATGGCGTAAACACCCCATAATCAGCTTGTCTATCAGTTTTATAAAGCTGCTGATCCTTCAAGTCCCGGATACGTGGCATGAAGTAGAAGCCCAATAGATGGCACAGCGCAAAAATAATCTCGGTGTAGCCATGGGTGTCCGTTGTATGCTCACGAATTTTGAGGATCGTGTTGTTCTCAAGCAGCCCATCAAGGACATACAATGCTTCGCGTGGGCTACAGGAAATCACCTTGGTGCTGAAAACTGCGTATTGATCAGAGACATGCGTGTAGATGCCAATGTCCTTTTCATAATAGCCGTAGTAGCGCGGATAATAGGATGCCAACAGACTGCTGGCACGAATGCCAAAGCGCTGTGCATCGGAAGAAGAAAGGGTTCCAGACCCATGTAAGGCACTCAAGGGTAGTTCGTGATGCCGGTTCACAAGTTCGGCACTGGCTGCCGTCAAGGTCTCCTCCCGGATGAAGTAATGCAGGACACGCCGCAGCATATCAATAGTGGTTCCTTTCACACTGGCGCTCATGGATACCACCCCAAGGTTGGTTGCTTGAGAAATCAAAGTAGCCATTAGAGTTCTGTAGAAATGAGGTGGCTTGGCCTGACCCTGGATCGGTGTAAAGTGACGGCTGAAGTGCGTAAGTTGGTCAACCTCCATCAACAACTGTTCAATCCGGATCGAGGGCAAGCGGGAATCAATAACCTTTTGCAAGGTGGCAACGGCGTCTGGTGTAGCCACTTTGTCGTAGCGCTTCAGCTTGAGCTTACCATCCTGAATCTCAGCAAAATTATCGAAGGGAAATTTCTCCTTTGCCTGGGTGATCGCGTCATGGAACCGCTTCGGGAGAACGGTTTTGACCTCATGTTTTTGCGGTTGCTGCAGTTCTTCAAACGAAGATGAGCGTATCTGCTGCCAGCGGGTTTCACTGAGCATCAAGTCCCAAAACGAGACATGCTGCTTACTCTGGGGTAGATAGAGATCGCCAGAGCGCAACGCATCCTTGATCGCTAAAGCCAGCCCCATCTCCCAGGCATTGCGATTGAGGGTTCCAGCCTGATTTTTCAGAATACGCCGTAGCTCTTTGGGGACAAAATCCGCTGGTGCAGTTTTGGGAAGCTTTTTGAGGTCACCGCAATCCAGCTGCCGAACGAGCCTGATGGCTTCTAGTAGGCAATCATTGCCATGCTCAGCAGCAAAGGGTAGGCGAATGAAATCGGCAAAGTACTTACGCAAGCTTGGATAGCGAACTAAGAGCAAATCCCCGTATCCCCTTTCTTCAAGCCGCTTGAACGCACGCAAGTCCTCTAGCGAACTGCAAAATTTGTCCTCGTCAACCAGTTGCCAAAATTCTTCCTTCAATAACGGTTGCTCTACAGGCTAGTCCAGAAGGTAGCTGTTTGCCTCTAGCACGATATCAACGGCCTTCTTCTGCCTCTTCCGTAATTCGCGATGCTTTTGTTCGTGGATATTCTTGGCCTTGCGGCACATATCCATGAGGTATTGGTCATGCATCTTGACCAGGTGATCTAATAAAACCTTACGAGTCTCCAGCAAAAAGCACACCATTAGGGTGTAGCGCTTGTGGTCAGCGAATCGCTTAAGATCCGTGACACTGTAGCGTTTAGCCAGCTTAAATAAATAGTCAAGAAAAGCAGGGGTCAACATCTGCCCCTCAAAATCATCAATACCAGTTGCAGTAACGGTTTGGTAGCGTTCCAGATAGGATTGCAGCGATGATATAGTGGCTGATGGCGGATAAGCTTTGAGATGGTGGAAGTAGGAACGCTTCTCACCTTCAGACACCTTAAGCAGCTGATCAATAGAACGTTGCAATTCAGGGGATAGATGTTGAAAGACGGATTCGAAAAGCTGCTGATGTACCGTAGAGCAAATGTGGATGATGAGCCTTTCTAGCACAGATGGTCCTGGCAGAAGGATCCGTTTATCAAGTAAATAATGTTCGGCTTGCTGGAATAGTTCGTCTGGTAACAGACCAAGCTGTGCCTTCTGCTCTAGCCAGACTTCGAGGCGTTCTTGGGTGATCTCGTCAAATCTCTGAAAGCCCAAGTATTTCAAGACATTTTGGCGATGTTCCAAATAGGTGGCTTCTCGTTCCGGGGTTTGGACTGCTAGAGATGGAGGTAAATCCAGTTGTTGCCCCAGATAATTCACAATTTGAGGCGACAGATCGTGTACCTGCTTTAAGAAGCGACCATACAGGCGTACTGCACAGATCTGGATAGCGATATGTAAGCGGAATTTTTTTCGGTAGTTGCTGATTTCCTCTTTATCCGTGCCTGAGAGGGTCCAATCCCTTGTCATCTCTTCATCTGAAAAGTTATGAGGCAAGGAGATCGGCTGGTAGCGCTGACGCTTGGATAGAAATTGTTCCTGTGTAGCCACGGACACCTCCGATTGCTTGGGCCAAAGATAGAACTCAGAAAACGGCCGTTTTCTGAGTTCCTGACTTTTACCGCAATTGGGCCTTGATTAGCACAAGAAAACTCATCTAAAATTCAAAACTAGATAAACCTTTTTCATTTATCTTTTTTAGCTTGACTGGAGGAGCCTGTATGCTGATTGGTTATGCACGGGTATCCAAGACGGATGGTTCACAGCTACTTGATCTGCAAATGGATGCTTTGGTGGAGGCTGGTGTTGCTGAGAATCGGATTTACTCAGACCGCGTTTCGGGGAAGATGACGCAACGACCAGGTCTGGATGCATGTCTCAAATCGCTGCAACCAGGAAACACTTTGGTTGTTTGGAAGTTAGACCGCTTGGGGAGAGATTTGAAACATCTCGTCTGTACTATTGATGAATTGCGACAGCGGCAGGTGGGGTTCAAGGTCCTCTCTGGGGCTGGGGCGGAAATCGATACGACTACTGCCAATGGTCGCTTGTTCTTTGCGGTTTTTGCGGCACTGGCGGAGTATGAACGAGAATTGATCGCTGAACGTACTCGGGCTGGTCTACAGGCAGCACGGGCTAGGGGGCGTATGGGTGGACGACCTCGCAAGATGGATGTAACTACGCTTCACATGGCCATGACTGCCATGAGCGATCCGAAGGCATCGCCAAAGATGGTGGCACAGAAGCTCGGGATGACGACAGCTACGCTCTACACCTATGTCAATGGAGATGGTTCTGTTAAAGAAGCAGGACAACGCTTACTGGATAGTGCAGCGAGGTAAAATCCAGGATTGAACACCAGAAGGTATTCCTGAGTTTCAAGCCGTTCGTTTTGTAAGTGATCTCATTTAACGAAATCTGAAATCCTTATAGGAAAAAGGTTTCAGGCGAAACCGTAGGTTTCTGTTCAAATGCGCCCGCTGGTCCAAAAGAGCAGAGCCCAAGGCATCCATGTCATGCTGCGAACCAGCAGGTTCAGCGAAGGAAGGCCACAGTACAGCAACGGAGTAAATTACAGCTTCCCTATCCCAACTGGCGACACCCGGCTGATCGTTAAAGCGGCAAAGCAATGCCTGAAGCAGATCTATCAACCGGGATACAGCTACCAGAAGACGGGCGTCATGCTGACCGACCTTATCCCTGACAGTTTTGAACAGCAGCACTTATTCGCCAAAGGCGATGACAGTCGTAGCGAAAGACTGATGGCGACGATGGATCAGATAAACAAGCAGATGGGACGAAACACACTGTTCCTTGCTTCTCAAGGAACAGGCCGCACCTGGCGGATGCGACGCAATCTGAGATCGCCTCGCTACACAACGCAGTGGGATGAACTTCCACCCATTTACTAACCTAACTCCCGCGCCTATTATCCTGGCAAAAAGGACTTATCGAACTTTAGCCGAGTCGCCTGAAGCGCCAGCTATAGTTTCGCGCAATGTGCTTACTCTCATGCACTGGGTTTTTCCAGACTTCCTTCATCGTGGCGGCGTCCATTCCGAACAATCCCTTATAGACGTAGTTAGTCCAGTAGCCGTAGCGCCCCCGGGGGTCTTTGTCCTTGACTTCCCAGCTCCAATCAACTCTGTAGAGCTTTCCCGCCTCTCTTGACAGCAGCCAGTGCTGCAAAACTTCATCGTCTTCACGCGTATAAACACGCTTCAGGAGAGTGTACGCCTGAGCATAGACACCCTCCGCTGCGAACCAGGCAAGGAATTCAATCAGCCCGTCACGCGCAGGCTTCCTCAATTTGCCGGGATTCTGAGCCCAATCCTTAGCCAACTCCACCCAATCCGACGCCTCTACTGCTTGATACTCATTGCCGTCTTCCCCAGGGATTTAGAACACCCTGAACAGCTTTCCTGATGGGAGCTTGAGGTGTCTGCCGTCCTCGTTTTGGATCACCCTCTGAGACAGGGTATTCGCTGGAACATTGGTGTGCCGATCCATACCTCGAAAACCCAGCCCGATGGTTGGACGCCCTTCTCCAAGGCCATTGGGATCGATGATGACCGCCCTCAGCTCTCGACTCTTATAGCGGAGTGGGAGGATTTGGCCAGCGCAAAATTAAGATGGCGACATTGCCTAACTCCTATCAAGGACGCCATTCTACCTCACAAGAACACGTATTCTCGACTCCAACCTGGACATTCCCCGCTAAGGTGTAGAGATCCCCTGTTTGCATCGATTCACTGCTAGTCTTTTGGATTAGGAACGGGTGTTCTTTGTAGTCTTTTCACTATCAGTAACAAAATGGTTGATTCAGTTCTCTCGAAACTCTTAGCCGCTGACTCCGACTTAGAAGCGCAAGAAACTAAGCTGGTCGCTCAACTAGAAGCGATCCAGGCCAAGCGAAATAGTCTTCAATCCGTGATGGGAATCTTTGAGCCAGACAAGGCGGCAATCGCGGTGTCGCCCACAGTCAAGACTGAAGAAGCCGAGCCCGCCCAAGCCCCTGAAGCTGCAGTCACCCCCCCGACAGAGAAGCCAAAAAAGGCCGCTTCAAAGCCTAGCGCAAAGCCTACAAAAGATAAGGCCGCGCAGCCGAGCAAAACCAGGGCCAGTTCCAGAGCTGTCCGGCGTGGCTGGCAGAAGTATGTCCGCAAGGAGCATGGCGCAACACCCTTGCCGGAAATCGTAGCAAGGATTTTGGAGAGTAAGCCGAAAAAGTCTTTCGAGATTGCTGAGGTTATCGATCAAATTGTGGCGCCTGACATTCCAGACACCCCCCGCAAAGAAGCCCGTAACCGGATATCGAACATCCTGGCGGAGGGGGCGCGGAAGAAGCAGTGGTACAGGCCTAAAGGAGGCTTCTACCGCCTCTCCAGGTAACCGACACGCAAGCGCCCCCTCTGAAGGACAGGCGCAAAACTAGGCTGCCACTTTCTTCTTGAAAGCCTTTCCTGCACTGAAGGCTGGAACGGTGGCGGCCGGAATGATCATCGTTTCCCCCGTCTTAGGATTCCTCCCTTCCCGCTCTTTTCTTTGACGAGACTCAAAGGAGCCAAAACCAACCAGGGTCACCTTACCACCACTACTGACAGCCTCAACGATGCTTTCCAGCATGGCAGTCAAAATGTGATCCGCCTCCTTCTTCGTGTACCCCGTCTTCTCCGCAATCTGTTCGACTAGCTCGCCTTTGTTCATGCCCGAACGCTCCAAAATAATGCTGGAGAATTATAGGGCAAAACCTTGAAATAAGGAAAACAGGAAAGGTTTTTGGGGGAGGGGCAAATCGTCAACCAAAGAACCACACCACTGCCTCCCCCTCGCCCGGTCTCCTTCTCAAGCCCTCCAGGTCGAGTTTCAGACCAGCCATGGGGCTACGCTCTACCTGCCGCTGGGGACAAAGTTCGCTAGTTGCTCAAGCCGCCACAGGACATCGGCAAGGCTTGCATCCTGAGCTTCGCGCTTACGGTTTCGCTTCTTCCATGCTTTGCGGCGGCGGCGGTCTTTTTTGATTGCTTCCCTATGCCACTTCGGAATCGCCATGGCCACCTCAAGATCTGAAAACATAAACCCGTCACCCCCAGCCGAAGCAGGGAGGACCAAGCCACGCGATTCATTGCGTGACGCACTGAATATCTTTTCTCTGGGCTATCCCAGATCCCAGAAACCTCTAACCATTCTTAACTTGCGCTACCTGCCAAACAGAATGCCGCCTAGCCCGTAACGCAGATAGCCATCCTTGAGCAAATGAACAAGGTCCGCCACTACAGCGCCAGCCACTAGCCAACGCCATTCCTGGATCCAGCCCCACAGCCAATCCCATGCCAGGGCCGGATTGGAGGCTGCAAATTCCAGCAATTCGCTTGACGTGAAAGGGGACGTTGCGATCTCTATCAAGATGAAAGGCAGAAAGACATAGACAAGCCGGATCGGAGTCCCCACAAGCAGACTGTGGCTGAATTCAGATCGATGTGGAACGAGCATCTTGTAAGGCCACCAGTAAGTAAGCCAGCACCTCCGCCAGATCGGACCACGTATTGTCCTGGCCTCGTGATCCATATCCATAGTCGCTAGGAATTCCCATACCGGGACAACGCAGCCAGACATTACCAACATGTGATTGGATTTGACGACTCCAAAACCCGAGATCGCAAGTCCAACAAACACCGCTGCGGTCATGTGGCCAGTTCGATTACTGTCGAAGAATTCACTGAGTTGAGGCATCGCATTTCACTTGTCATTAACTTCTGCTCCGGATTCTCGTAAAACCCTGGAATCACTGACCTGGGAATGACCGGAGCTTGCACCTCCGCCCTCCAGTCGTCCTTTCGCCAGACTGCCCAGACATGGGCGCAGGCGTCGGTTTGCCACTTGTCCTTCTTCACCGCATTGCGGAAGGCGTACCGAGGCATCGTTATCCTTGCGGCCATGGGATGCTCCCAGAACCACTGTCCCCGCTCGGGTTCGGATTTTGGATCTTCAAGCCAGGTTGAGCGGAGCAGGAAAGCGACGCCGATTTTGGCCTTGGCGTAGGCTCCCATCAGGAATTGCCAGTTGCATTTATATGGGGGGTTGGTTATAACCCAATGCACTTCTGGGAGGTGATTCCAGTTCTCTTTAATGGATAGATCGAGATGATGATTAGCTCTTATATTCAGGTCAACATCATTAGTAATGACCGTATGTTTTAGCCTGAAGTAGCTAGCAATCGCCGCCAATTCACCACAACAAGGCTCAAGTATCAAGCCCTCAATAGGAACAATTAACTCCAAGCACCAGGCCATCCATGACGGCGTTTCGTAATGGTCGTTTCGATGTCTATTATTGCTTGATATGGCGGCGGAAATCACTGGATTTATTATTAGCATTTCTCAAATAAATAGAAGAATAATTCTTCAACGCGCTTCATAATCCTCTAACCTTGAACCACCTTGGAAAGCACCTTGAACCTTTTCCAAGCTTTTGGAAATTTCAAGGCAGCCTTGAACCAGTACAAGGCTCATCAGGCAAAGAGTTCAGGGCTTCAGTCCAAGGTTCAAGGTTCAAGGTTCAAGGCTTTCCAAGGCCGGATCCCCAGGGAGCCTAGCTTTCCAAGCCTGCAAGCTAACTAACTCTTATTAGATAGGTTTTATGGTCTTCTGTTGATAAGAATCCTGCTTTAATCGCAGTGTCAACAAAGCGATTGAATTCTTGCCCGCTGCAATCTCTAAATTCACTTCCTCTCTTCTTCCACTTGCTGGCCCACGACCCCGTCGTAAGCTCCCCTCGCCTCAACTCTGTTTTACCCTCTAACGCTTCTTGGCGAATAAACTCCAGCAATTCAGCCATGCACTCAGATCGATTGTTTTTTCGCTTTTTCAGAGTCTCAATATTGTTGTCAATCCAATCTGTTTTTAATTCAGGATTATCAGAATCGTCTTCTCTAAATAGGTCATTAAAGGCGTCTGATATTACCTCGAACTCCGCCCTTGAATGGGTGTTATCGAGCATCCTACTCGTCCGCCCTACCTCTTTAGACATGCTGCCCCCTGATCGCCCTGTGCATCTCGTATCCAGCTCTGGGAAAAAACGCAACAAACTCCGAACGTAGCAGGGTGTAGCGTCCTCATTCTCGTCAGACAGAAGCCAGCTTGGGAGCTGAAATGCTTCTCCGCTTGGCGTGAAAGAAACCCCTTGAGCGTCAAGGGCTAAATACTTACCTGAGGGGTATTTTCCAGCGCCTTCGAACTGATTGGTTCCGTCGTCCCTTTTTCGTAACGCTTTAATAAAAGTAGACTCATCTTTTACTTGCGCCACATAGCCATCGGGAATCCCCATGATCGCGGCTGTTTCGCCATGCATAACCAGCCTAACCGCCCCTTTTGACTTCAAAAAACCAGTAGTCAGACCATTCCATAAAAGTTCATGCGCTGATTTGCCACAGAGGTTCATCGCCTTTGTGCATTCGTCCAGGAACCAAATACGATCAGACGCCTGATTCTTTTTAAGCCCTGGCAACTGCCGAAGGAAGCTCCAATAGCCGTCTGTTCCAGCGTCAATCCCAGAAATGACCTTATCGAACGCAACTGGATAAACGTCGTCATCGACTGTGATATAGGTGATTTTCTTGCCTGTTAGCGCCTTTTCGAGAATGGTTAAGATCATGAGCAAGGTGGTTTTACCGCTCCTCTGGGTGCCAGTAGCGCCCATGATTTGATCGCCTACAAACTGCGAAATATCACATCCTGCCGCCTTCAGCACATCTAGAATGAATTGGGCGCGATCCGCCATCGGTCTGGCTAGAAACTCTGGGTTAATTCGTCCGTCGCTAAATAAGACATCCAAAACCTGGACCCCCTCTTTCCCATTCGCCTCCTCAGCCGCGTCTACAGGGCTCGCGGAGACAGTGACGGCGCTCAGCCGGGGGATTAGCCCCGGCGAGGATAAACAGGGCTCTGAGGAAGGCTGTAGGGCGGGTTTTGCTAGCGACTCGCCTTCCTCAAATCGTCGGCGGTCTGGGGCCGGAGTCACCGGAACCGCATGCCCCAGTTCAGGGGGAAGGTTGGAGATTGCTTCCTTGAAGAATTTGCCCTCCCCCAGCTTGCGGCTCAGGATTTCGGGATAGTTCAACTGACGGGTATGGGCGGCGACCAGGTGATCCACCAGATTGATGACAATGTGCTCAAAGCTCTCGTCATCCAGGGATTCAGCCAGTTCAGTGAGGCGATGTCCCTGAAAATTGCACAGATAGTAAAGCGCCTTATCCTCGTCGTCTAGATAGTGATGCGCCTGGGTTTCCAATCTGACGCCCCCATCGCCGCCTTCAGTCAGACTCTTTTGAGCAATGGTTTCTAGATCTTCTTTCACCCATGGAATCGGGTTCAGCCGTCCGATCCGCTTATTTTCAGTCGCCAACGCCATTAGGTAGGCGACAACACCGACGGACACGGGAATCGCGGACACAGGGGAGGCGATCAACCCTAACGAGCCTAAGCCAATGTTCGCTAACCCCAACGCCTTATAGAGCTGGAACAACTGAGCGAGCTGTCGGCCTTTGGCGCGTAGCTGCCGAGACTCGACCACATAATCATTCCGGTACATTACCCCCGCTCCTTGACATCATCGCTGAGGCGGTCAAACAGTTCAAACCCAAAGATGGTCAAGACGCCGTAGACCGTATTCACCCCAAAGCTGCCAGACCCCGAGAACGATCCAAAGAAGGCGGAGAACTCCAGCCCGTACAGGACCACAACGGAACAGAATGTTCCCACAATGCCGCCCATCCCATAGGCGTTATACTCAGTCGCTTTGACGGCGGCGGCGACGACCGCATCTTCGCTGGCTTCCACCTGCTTGACCTGGTTCATCGCCTCAAATTCAGCCTTCAACTCTTTCAGGTCGCGCTTCCGCCATATCATCCCCTCAAACCGCTGGATGGTCAGAGCGACGCACACGGCAATGAACAGAACGCCAGGCTCATTCCAAATCGTCCAATAATCTGAAGCAACATGCCCCCGGATCCATCTCGGCAGCCACTGAAGATGCTCATTCACCAGCAGCCTTTGGATGTTCGGCAGCGGACTGATCCGGCCCAGTTCAGCGCCATCCAACACATACGGCTTCGGAATAAACCGACGCGCCGCTTTTTGCGCTTCGGAATAAACCTCTCCCACCGCCATGGAGCGAACCACTGGCGTCGCCACATAAATCGCTTCAATACTCAAGCCCGCGCAGTAACAGGTCATGATCGACGCCACTACGCCAAAGCCCTTGATGCTGCTGAGGAACCGATAGCTCCGCTGCCCCGCCCGCAAGGGAGCCATGGCGATCGTGAGTAACACAGGCTCTTCCCGAATCCGATCATTGCGGAACCGCTTCCGAGTCTTGGCTCTAGGGGCTTGAGAAGACTCCCGCCGAGATCTAGCCGTCGTAAATTGCATGGTTTGACTCCTTTATTGGCATCTTTCGGGTTCAAAGCGCCACCCAGTCTCATCGATGTAGCCGATGATCCGGGCGGGCAGCGAGGCGTCAGTCACCCACAGCTTTTTGGTTTTGTGTCCGGCCTTAATCTGATCGACGTAGTACCGCCAGTTGAATTGAGGCGGCTGCAGGGGATCGCAGACGTACTGATCCAGGTTGACGCCGTCATATAAAGGGATGTGTTTGTCGATATAGGCTTGGGTCACCTCAGCCTTCTCGGCGATGGTCTGTAGCTTCGCTTGGTGGATTCGAGTCTGCTTTTGCTTGGCGGCGATATCCTCAAAGGCTCGATTCACCGCAACCCCAGCTAATAGCATGGTGAGGGCCAAGCCAGACAACAACGAACCATGGAGTTTGAGGTTGAGTGAATCGATCTGCATTTATTACGCCCCCTCCATATCTTTTAAGGGCGTACTCATCGCAATGCCAGCCACCAGATACAGCTCGTCTTGCAAGGCATCCAGCTCCTTGTCTAGCTGGGATAGAAGCGGATAAAAGTTACGATGGCTAACGGCTATATCGCCCAATAGCTGATTCACCATCTCATCCAGCGGCAGGCTTGAGCCCTGAATAACGGCTGTATTGATGCAAGCCGAAATTGCGGTCATAACCGCTGTTCGCTCATGGATGGGCATTTCGCTCCAGCGATCGCCATAGACTTGGCATAAAGACTGAACAGCGGGAATGTCTGTCCAGTACGTTATTGGTTTGCTCACACTGCCTCCTGCACTTTCCAAATCAAAATTTCCGTATGACTCCCCTGTCCATACAGCTCTCAACATCCCAACCCGAATAGCAGGGCAAGAATCAACAGTAGAGTGCAACAGTGTTATCCAGGTGTAGACTCTTCCTGAGTGATTCCGTCAACATGGAGATTCAGGGGAAGATATACAGTCTTGCCGTGGGAAGCGGGTTGCGTATCCCTTCTGGTCAATTCGTTTGCGGGATCCCTTCTTGCCTATTTAGGGCGCTCCGCATATGGGCGTAGAACTCTTCTGTAGTGACCCTCACAGGCCCGTTTGCTATCTGCTGAAGCTCAAGCGCCTGCTCATGAAGCAGGGAAAGGTTTTGGTCCGTTATACCGCCAGATCTCATCTGGTTTAGGGTCTCTTCAATCCGACCAATTTGAATAGCAGCTTGCTCGTTTCGGGTCATATCAATCTCCCTGAACGGTTAGGCTTTGAGCCTCGTTCCTCAGATGTGCGCTAGCCTCTCGCAACCGCTCCATCTGACTTTGGATAATGGCCTGAACAATTTCGAGCTGAGCAAACGCATCCTCGATATCCCTGGCGGCAATGACTATGCGTTGAGATCTAGGTTGTTGGGTCATATCAAATCCTCACAACATCAATGCGATCCCTATTGCGATCACCCAGCAGATTCGTTCGAGAAATCGGGGGATTGAGTCTTTTTTGTCATCCCTAGATTTATCCCACCTTGAGTCAAACCCTCTTGAATAACAGCTTGCGCATTGACCTGAATTCGCTCCAACGCCCTAGCCCCAAGCTGTTTGCCAAGTACATCGAATTCACTTAGGAATACATCAGCGTAATTAGCAACAGACTGTTGCAATCGCTGACCAGCTAAATTAGCATTCTCCTTGCGCCGATCAACCTCTGCACTCACGTCTCCCTTTTCCCAGATCATCAGCTGCCCTGGTTGACGGTAATCTTCCTCACTCAGAAAGCCGCCACCTCGGGAGGATTGGCCGTTGCCTTCAGTCTTTGGGTAAAGCGTATGAACGTACTCGGTGTAAGCTTCAAGGCTCATCCGATCAACGTCTTCGCCAGTCTCGGTAATGACAGTGTGGACTAAATAGTCCCGAATGACCTGAAACCCAAATTCAGTAATCAAACCCCGCTCATTTTTAATAGCAGGAACATCCAAGCCCTTATAGATAGGAAGAATTTTCTCTGGCATCCAGCGGGTACGCAAAGTGTTTTCACTAAACCCAAACTGAAACTCAGCCTTGATAACCCGACAAACTTCCTTCATTGAAGCCGGGAACTTGATAGTTGATGCGTCAGCTTTTGCATCACTGATACCGTTTTGATGCGGTACTGATATGCGCTGATGCGGTGCCGGAGCTTCCTGATGCATGTCCTGAAAGTCAGGCAAATCAATGCTTTCGGTTCCTTGAAACATATAACTAATTCTCCTCTGATGCGACTTAGATGCGAGTGCTGATGCGTTCCTGATGCTTCCCGTTGCATCGGGCCCTCTTGCTGTTGCATCAGCGATGAAACTAAGCTAGCATGCATTTGTGCTACTCGCAAGCTTCTATGAGTGCATTTAGCACAAAAATGATTAAATAAGGAGGAAAGCAATTTAAGCAGTACACTCAGAGGGAACGAGTAGCATGACTAAAAGAATGGCCCCGAGAAGTTCAAGTCCTGATCTGGAAAGGCTAAATATTCGCGTACCAGCGCCATTGCTCAAACAGGCAAAAGAGCTGGCTAAGGCCATGGGGCTAAGTGAGGGAGATTTTCATAGGGACGTATGGCTTGCGGGGCTGTACCAGTTAGCCGAAAAGCACAATAAGCTTTTGGTCAATTACAGCTTGAGACAAAAATTTCAAGATATGACTGAATACATTGAGCTGGAAGATGAGGATGAGGGTGACGAAACATAGTCCTTACCATTACAAAAAGAACCCTAGCTACGCGCTAGCCGGGGCTTAGTCGTCGATATCGTTCAGATTATGGAGATTGTAATTGATGACTCAAGCAAAGCCGCGATACCCCACTGTCGATGATTATTTGGATGACAAAACTAGCAATTTTGAAAGAGTGGAATATTGCGATGGGGAGCTAATACCACTGATGGCCGAGAGTGGGGAGAACGATTATATTGCGATCTCGCTTCAGTTTTATCTTGCCACTCGCGGATTCTTCCCACTTCAGCTTGTCCGCGCCCACAGCTGTGAATTACAAGTTGAGAAGTTCCACAAAGATGATCATCAAACCCGACTACCAGATCTCGTTATTCTTAGACCAGAACACATCGAGTTGACTCGTCGCCGCTTGAGCATCCGATTTGCGCATCCTGCCCCATTGTTAGTGGCCGAAGTTGTCAGTCCATATAACTCAACGAAGGAGAGGAGTTACCAAGAAGATTACATTCAGCGCCCCTATCAGTACGCCATGCGGGGCATTCCGGAGTATTGGATTATTGACCCACAGAGCCAAGTAGTGATTGTAAGGTCTAACCCCGGCGCTAGCGGTTATGCTAAGTTCCAGGAATTTCGGGATAACGACCTAGTGAGATCACAACTGCCAGAGCTGGCAGGACTACAGTTGACCGCTAGGCAGATCCTTGAACCACAAATCTAGAAGGAATCAGAATGACCGTATCAGACAGGCTTAAAGTTGCTAACCTGAGTTCGGGATAAAAAATTGCTGGAAGCATTGATTTTAGGTGGTCTGCACCAAAGCCCCTGCACAAAGTTTTCTCAATAGGCTCCACAATTGAGAATTTTCTCATTACTACTCCTTATTGAGAATCTTGCATCGCACCCAATTTCCTTAAAGCTTTATAGAACAAGACTTTTGGCTTTATGCTTAACCCGAACTGAGGTTTGCTATCAAGATCAACCAGTTGCCTGTCTCAGAGATAGCTGAAAACAACTGCCATATATTTACCAGTCACTGTCAAACCAAAGATCTGGAACAAGTTCAAATCTCAAGCCGAGCAATATCCCGAGGGGGCAGCTGCAATCCGTGGCGGCTTAGCTGAGATCAGCGGCAATGGCTTTGTGCTTGAGCAGCCAAGTATTCAGGCGTTTGAGAAAAAGCTGAAAGAAGCAGAAGCAAGCTAGGAAGATCACTGTTATTCTTGGCTACAGCTTTCCTGTTTTTTCTGCCCCTATCAGTAGAATTAATGAGTTTTTATCGTATTGCGTTTACAGCAAATGTAATACGACGATAAGCTCAAATGAAAGCTTTCCAACTTGAAATGAAGGAGTTAACGCCTATGGGAAAGTGAAACATCGCCAAAACTAGAAGCGGCCCCAAACTAAATGAACCCCACTGCCGCAAACAGAGGGGGACA
>JAAUYH010224641.1_pt1 | contig 15917 bp, 13 predicted proteins | sample 7278061 | NCBI WGS metagenome assembly JAAUYH01 (sample SAMN14350203, study PRJNA611818) | marine sediment metagenome | isolation source: surface marine sediment (0.6m) | place: French Polynesia: Moorea | collected 2018-08
CCCGCCTTCATGCATCCGAAGAGCACCATGTGCCATTCCGGCAAGCGTCCGATCACCACGCAGGCCGCATCCCCGCGTTCCAGCCCAAGCGCCATCAGCGCCTTGGCAAACCGGCTCGATTGCGCCGACAGATCCGAATAGCGCACCCACCGCGTGTTTCCGCTGTCTGCATCAATTGCGATCAGCGCGTCCTTGTCCGCTTCGCGCGCACGCACGTCCAGCACATCGAAGGCAAAGTTGAACTGCGCCGGGATCTCGGGCCGGTAGCGTTCGCGCGCCTGCTCGTAATCGCGTACCACGTCATCGAATGTCAGCATCTCAGCCCCCTCCCCTGCCCGGCGTCAGCCAGCGTCTCGCATCAGGTCCCGCGCAATCACCAACCGCTGGATTTCACTCGTGCCCTCGTAGATCTGGCAGATCCGCACATCCCGGTAGAGCCGCTCCACCGGGTAATCCCGCAAATAGCCGTAGCCCCCGAAGATCTGCAGCGCCTGACTGCATACCTTCTCTGCCATTTCCGAGGCAAAGAGCTTGGCCATCGACGCCTCTTTCAGGCACGGGATGCCCGCGTCCTTGCGCGCCGCCGCACTGCGCACCAGTTGCCGGGCCGCCTCGATCTGCGTGGCCATGTCCGCCAGCTTGAAGGACACGCCCTGATTGCTCGCAATGCTCTGCCCGAAGGCCTGCCGTTCTGCCGCGTAGTCCCGCGCCAGTTCAAAGGCCTTGCGCGCCATGCCCACCGCCTGCGCCGCGATCCCGATGCGCCCCCCTTCCAGGTTCGCAAGCGCGATCTTGTAGCCCTCGCCCTCTTCTCCCAGCAGGTTTTCCGCAGGTATCCTCATGTTATCAAAAGACAATTGGCACGTGTCCGAGGAATGCAGCCCCAGCTTTTCCTCGACCCGCACAACGTTGTAGCCCGGCGTGTCCCGCTCCACGATGAAGGCGCTGATCCCCTTGCGCCCTGCGGCCTTGTCCGTCACCGCAAAGACGATGATCAGGCCCGCATTGTCGCCCGAGGTGATGAACTGCTTCGCCCCGTTCAGAACGTAGTGGTCCCCCTCGCGCACTGCCGTCGTGCGCAGGTTCGACGCGTCAGACCCCGCCTGCGGCTCGGTCAGCGCAAAGCCTCCGATCCATTCACCCCGCGCCAGCAAGGGCAGATACTTCTGCTTCTGCGCCTCGGTTCCGTAGTCCCGAATGGGCGCACACCCGACCGAGGAATGCACCGACATGATCGTCGAACAGGCCCCATCCCCCGCTGCGATCTCTTCGACCACATTGGCATAGCTCACGAAATCCGCATCAACCCCGCCATAGGCTTCGGGCACAAGCATCCCCAGAAAGCCAAGCTGGCCCATCTGCGTCATCTCACTGCGTGGGAATTGTCCTGTCTTGTCCCGCTCTTCCGCACCGGGCCACAGCACGTCCTGCGCGAACTGTGCGGCCATGTCCTGCATTGCGATCTGGATATCGTCGAGCACCATGCGCTTGTCTCCGAAGATTGGACCCTGTAAATGCTAGCCCTTGCGTGCATGGCGAACAGTGTCACAATATCGCAAAGTGATGACACAAAATGCCATAAGCCCCACACCGCCCATCGCCCGCCCCTTCGTGGACGAGGCCTGCGACGCCGCCCTGCGTGCTGGTGTGGATCTGCCCGGACTTCTGCGCGATCTGAACATTGGCCAAACCGACCTGAACCGGCTCTCACCCGCGGCCTTTGCGCGTTTCTGGCTCGCCCTGTCGGATCGGATGGGTGACGAATACTTCGGCATGGGGCGCCGCCCGATGCGCCCGGGCAGCTTCACGTTGATGGGGCATGCCGTTCGGGACGCCGGCACGTTCGAGACGGCCCTGCGCCGGGCCTTGCGCTTCCTGCGCGTGGTCATGGACGAACCCTATGGCGAACTGGATCTGAGCGCGGATACCTGCCGCATCCGCCTGGTCGAACGGGATGGCCCACGCTCGCCCTTCGCCTATCGCACCTTCTTCCTGATCCTGCACGGGCTCAATTGCTGGCTGGTGGCTGATCGCATTTCGATCACGCGAATTGCCTTCCCCTGCCCCGAACCGCGCACGACGACCGACTATGCAGATTTCTTCGGGCTTCCGGTAACCTTCGATGCGCCCGAGGCCTCCCTGAGTTTTCACCGCCGTTACCTGGCCCGGCGCGTGCGGCGCAGCGAACCGGAGTTGAAAAGCTTCCTGCGCAAGACGCCCGAAGCCTTCCTGCGAGGCTATCGTGACACGGCCAGCATCAAGGCGCGGATCGTCGCCCTTTGTCAGACAGGCGACCCTGCAAGCTGGCCCGATGGCGCAGAGATCGCCCGCCAGCTTGGCCTGTCAAAATCGACCCTGCACCGGCGCCTTGCGGAAGATGGCCAAAGCCTGCGTGCAATTCGCAGCGAGATCCGGCGCGAACGGGCCGAACGCCTGCTGCGCGAGACGGATATGCCCGTGGCCGAGATCGGCGTGCGCGTGGGTTACGCCGAACCAAGCGCCTTCTTCCGCGCCTTCGCCGGGTGGTACGGCAAAACACCCGGGGACATGCGCGCCGAATGGGCCAAGACGAAAGGCCCTTCGACGTGATACGCTTGCGGCCATGCGCGCATCTCTTGCTTTCCTTCTGCTGAGTGCTGGTCTTGCCCAGGCAGATGACACGCGCGTGGATCTGGCACTTGTCCTTGCGGTCGATGTCTCGACCTCCATCGGGCGGGATGAGCAGGACGGACAGCGCCAGGGCTATATCGCGGCCCTGCGTGACGGTGACGTGATCGCCGCCATGACCGCCGGGCCCCACGGGGCCATTGCGCTTAGCTACATCGAATGGGCCGATGCGGACTTTCAGCGCGTCGTCATCCCCTGGACACGGGTGTCCAATCCCGAGGACGCGCACCAGATCGCGGATGCCTTGCGCGACGCCCCCGGTGAACGGCGCGGGGCGACCTCGATCTCGGCCGCGCTAGTCTTTGCGGCTGACTATCTTGCCCGGACTCCGATGACCGCGGATCGCCGGGTTATCGACATCTCGGGCGACGGGGCCAACAATGACGGCGGCTACGTCCTGCCCACGCGCCAGCAGGTCATGGCGCAGAACATCACCATCAACGCCCTGCCCCTGTTCACCCCCAAAGCCGACATGAGCCCCGAGACGCTGACTGCCTATTACCGCGATTGCGTCATGGGCGGGCTTGGGGCCTTCACGCACCCTGCTGTGCGCCCTGAAGACTTTGGCGCCGCCATCAAGCGCAAGATGATTGTCGAGATTGCAGGCACGCCCGAACGGCTTTGGACCGTGGCTGCAAACGGCACCGATTGCCGCGCCGGAGAACGCAAGGCCCGCGACGATTATCTGGCGCAACTCAACGCGCTGACACATGGCAATCCGGACCGCTGGCTTCCCGACGAAAACACATGGCCAACGCCCTGAATTCATCTTCCGCAGGCGAGTTAACAGCTGTTAACTCCGCCCCTGTTAACAGGCCCACGCATACCACCTGTAGTGTCTACGATTTTTGTTAGACACGACCTGTGGATATTTTCCTTGACTTGACAGGGTGAATCGCGACCAATAGCGCCCAAGTTGCGCAAATAAGCACGATCGAGCAGGAAATAAGCAACCATGTTACAGACCGCCCCCATTGAAGCGGGCTCGCAAACGCATGTTACGCGCGAGATGGCCGCACGTCTAGAGACGGCTCTACACGCGCATTTGCAGCAGGCCTATGCCCCCGACAACCGCAAGGACCTGAGACTGTTCAGCGCCACAGAGACCGCTGAGCTTCTGGGCGTCACCGGTCAGTTCCTGCGCAAGTGCCACAGCGATGGGACGCTGGCCGAGCCGGTCGAGAACCGCAATGGGCGGCGCTTCTATTCCGGGCATGAGATCTTCGCCGCGCGGCACGCACTGGAAGACGGGGCGCGCAGCAAGGGCAAGTACCTGCCCGGGCGGCGCGACGGCGACAAGCTGCAGGTCATCCAGTTGATGAACTTCAAGGGTGGTTCGGCCAAGTCGACCTCGGCCATCCACCTGTGCCACTACCTGGCCTTGTCGGGCTACCGTGTGCTTGCCATCGATCTGGATCCGCAAGGCAGCCTGACCGGGTTCTGCGGCATCCAGACGGAACTGGAATTCGACGGCACCTCGATCTACGACACGCTGCGCTATGACGATCCTGTGCCCATGGCGGATGCGATTGTGGACACCTACTTTCCGGGCCTCGACCTGGCGCCCGCGAAACTGGTCCTGAGCGAATTCGAAACGGAAACCGCCGTGCATGCGGGCCGGGGTGTCGCTTTCTTCGAACGATTGGCCCGGGCCATCGAGACGGTTGAGGACCGTTACGATGTGGTCGTGATCGACAGCCCCCCGGCCCTGGGTTTTCTGACCCTGACGGGGCTTTATGCGGCGACGTCGGTGATTGTACCAATGACGCCATCGATGCTCGATCTCGCCTCGACCCAGCAATTCATCGAGATGACGTCGGCCTATCTGGGCGTGATCGAGGAAACTGGCGCGCGGCTTGATCACGATTTCTTTTCCTTTCTCATTACACGGGATGATCCCAGTGACATTCCAAGCCAGCAGATCGTGACGCTGATGCGTGCGCTGTTTCAGGACCGGGTGATTGGCGCGACCTCGCTGCGCAGCACGGCGGTGGCGGATGCGGCGATGCTGAAGATGTCGATCTACGAGGTGGCGCGGGCGGATATGACCCGGTCCACCTATGATCGGGCACGTGGCAGCATGGATGCGGTTGGTGCGGAAGTGGCGCGGATGATCCAGAACGCATGGGGGCGTTAAACCATGGCAATGGGAAAGAACAAGACAGGCATCATGGCGGCCATCTCGGCCGCAACCGAAGGGGCAGGGCGCGACGGGCAGGACCGGGCGCAGCGCAGCCTGCCACGCGGGACCATAGGTTCGGTCCGGGCCGGTTTGGGGGGCATTCAGGAGATCGCTGCGGATCAGATCCTGGCCTGGGGTCCGCAGGACCGTCTGGGCTCGGCGCTTGAGAGCGCGACGGAGCTTGAGGATCTGATCGAAAGTATCCGGGCTTCGGGACAACAGGTGCCGGTTCTGTTGCGGCCAAGTGTGGAACAGGACGGCAAGTTCGAGGTGATATACGGGCGTCGGCGGATCCGGGCCTGTGCGGCGCTGAAGCAACCGGTGAAAGCCCTGATCCGGACGCTTGACGACACCGAGGCGCTGATGGCCAAGGGGCTTGAGAACGCCTCGCGCACGGACCTCAGTTACTACGAACGGGCACGTTTCGCAGAAGGCATCCTGGCACAGGGCTATACGCGGGCCGAGGTGATCCAGGCGCTGGCGGTCAGCAAGAATACCCTGTCGCAGATGGAGCGGATCACGCGGCTGGTTCCGTCAGAGGCCGGGGATGCGATTGGGGCAGCACCGGGCCATGGGCGCCCCAAGTGGATGGCCCTGGCGGCGGCCTTCGAGAAAAATGTGCTGACGGTCGGGCATGTGCTGAAAAGCGTTGGAGCCTTGCCGCCGGGTGCCGGATCGGACGCGCGGCTTGAGGCGGTTATGAGGGACCTTGCCGCACAGCAGGCCAGGCCAAAGGCCCCGCCCGTGGCAGCACGGGCGCCGGTGCCGGGGGTCGAGATCAAGGCAGGCGGGTCGAACCTGACCCTGTCGGTCAAGAAAACGGGGCAGTCAAAGCCCTTTGCGGAATGGCTCGACCAGAATCTGGACGGGCTTCTGGAATCCGCCTTTCAACGGTTTCAAGCAGAGAGCCAGGGCGGGTAGGGCAGTTAACAGCTGTTAACTGCGAACAGTGAGGAAGCGAGCAGCAAAAGGAGGACTGCGCAAGAAGAAACCCTCGAAACCGGAGTTCCGAGGGCTGCACGCCAAAGGCGCGATTTAGCTTAGACACCTGAATCGTAGCAGTCCCCGAATCACGGCACAACAAAAAACGCCCTTGGGCGAACGGGTTTTTGTGCGCGTAAGACAGCATGATGCAATCAGAGCAGGGGCCCATTGGGGCAACCAGGGTGATGGCGCCTCGGGACGATATTTCTGTGTCAGTGAACGGGCAGGGGGGCTGGCGCAAAGCCACGCCCGCCAGTCATAAGGCGGAAGAATTGGCGCAGGCGGGGACTGCGGCGCAAAGCGACCGGACGCGGGCCATCGTGGCCTTCAAGCGGGTGGCCGTGCATTTGGGCCTGAAGTCGGCGGATGTGCTTCTTCTGGACACGCTTGCGGCTTTCACGCGACCACAGGACTGGGACGCGGGGCAACGCCCCATAGTCTGGCCGTCGAACGCGTACCTGATGGAGCGGACGGGGTTTTCCCTGTCCACGCTCAAGCGTCACGGGCGGCGATTGGTCGAGGCGGGCGTGGTTACCCATCGCGACAGCCCGAACGGGAAACGCTGGGGGCACCGCGACGCGTCCGGACGGATCGTGGAGGCCTATGGCTTTGACCTGTCCCCTCTGGCCGCACGCATGGCGGAGTTCGAGGCGCTTGATGCCGCGATGCAGGCGGAGCGGGCGGAGTGTCAGAAGATCCGGCGGCAGATCACAATCCTGCGGCGTTCAATCCGGGCCAAGCTTGAGGCAGGGCAGGGGGTAAGCCTGTATCTTCAGACCCGGTTTGCCCGTCTTCTGCGGCATCTGCCCGGACCGCGTTCAGGACGCATTCTACTTTTGCGTGTGCATCGTTTGTTCAAACTCCTCGCGACACGCATCCACAAAGAACAGCAGAACTGCACATATTCGACCCCCATGGGGGCCAAAAATGACCCTCACTTACAAGATACCACTGAAGACCAAACAGTAACTCAGGGATCCCGTGCCGAGAATGGCACAAAGCAGGATTGTCTCACGCTTTCAGACAATGAAGACCTCGTCCTTCCTGTCGTTTTGAACGCATGCCCGGAGTTCTCGCAATGGGTGTCGAACATGGACAGGACCATCCGACATTGGCACGGATTTGTGTCAGTTGCCGATGAAATAAGGCCAATGCTGGGCATTTCTGCTCGAATCTGGCACTACGCCCTGTCGCGAATGGGCCCTCGGAACACGGCCGCTGCGCTGGCTTAGATCTTCGAAAAATACACCTCTGGCGATGTGCGATTTCCCAGCGGCTACTTGCGCGGCATGGTTGTGAAATTCCAGAACGGAAAACTGCATCTGGATCGGAGCTTTCACGGTCGGCTAAACGCGCGCTCGAAACCTGCATAAGTCATTGGTTTTATTGCAATCCGAGCCTCCAGACGCACACGAACGGTGACCTAACGTCAAGTTGAACAGCCCAAAAATGGAACGAAACGGATCACTTTTACGATTGTCGCCGGGATGGTTTCAGTTCGCCCCGAAGTGCGTCTGGCGTTTCTTCTTCTCAACCTCCAATCGACACAAAAAACGGGGCTGCAACCCCAATGTTGCGGAATTCAAAGTAATACCTCGGGATTGCCCAGATCATCCAAATTTTCGCCCCAAATTTTATTCAACTTTTCGACGAGCAGTTCGCGAGAGGCGGATCTGTTTACGATTTGGGTTTGCGTCGCGAACGACAGGCTGCGGCGCGTACAGAGGTGGAGATACGATGAACCTGAAGCAGAAAATTCTGGGCAGCAGCGCGCTTCGCGGGCTTGCCCTGATGGCAGCAACCCTGGTGCCGGCTGCATCCTATGCGGATGAAGTCACGCTGCGCTCGCAAGACGGGACAGTCAACATCACGGGTGAATACCTGGACTTTTACGACAACATCTATGTGATCCGCACGGCCCTTGGCGATCTGCGCCTTTCGGCTGAGCGTGTGCGTTGTGAAGGGGCCGCTTGCCCTGTTTTTGAAGAGACCACGGCAGATGTGATCTTTGCCGGGTCGGACACGATCGGGACAGGCGTGATGCCGCTGATCCTCGAAGGCTTTGCTGGCTACCTCGACGCGGATGCGACGCTGGTTGCAACGAACCAGCCGAACGAAGTGGTCGCAAGCATTGTGGGTGACAATGGCTTTGGCGAAGACATCGGTTCGTACCTGGTCAGCTCGACCTCTTCGGGGAACGCCTTCAAGGCGCTTCTGGAAGGCAAGGCGGAACTGGGCATGTCCTCGCGCCGTATCACGAAAGACGAAGCACGTGCCCTGCGGGCCGCAGGCGCGGGCAACATGGTGAGCCCGACACAAGAGCACATCATTGCCATCGACTCGATTGTGGCGATCACGCATCCGGACAACCCGGTGCGCAAGATCAACCAGGACGATCTGGCTGCGATCTACGCGGGCAAGATCACGAACTGGTCGCAAGTGGGCGGGCCGAACATGCCGATCAAGGTTATTGACCGTCCGGAAGGCACAGGCACGCAAGCGGTCTTTGCAGAGCGCGTCTTGCGCAATGCACGGGTCACACCGGCGGCCATCATGGCCGAAGACAACACGGAAGCGGCCAACCTGGTTAGCGCAAATGTGGGGGCGATTGCCTACACGGGCTATGCCTTCAAGCGCGGCAACAAGGCGCTGACGATCGTGAACGAGTGCGGCATCCCGATGACACCGGACGCCTTCTCGGCCCGGACAGAGGAATACGCGCTGCAGCAGCGTCTGTACCTCTACAACCGTGCGGACAAGCAATCCGATGAAACGCAGGAATTCCTGCAGTATGCGATGTCGGAAAACGCGGATCAGGTGATTGCCAAGGCTGGCTTCATCGACCTGGGCGTGGACCGTCGGGCGCAAACGCTGGACAGCGCACGTGCGATCCAGCTGTCGGACCCGAATGCCGATCCCTATGAGGGTCGCGTGATGCGCGAGATGCTCAGCACGATGGTCAACTATGACCGTCTGTCGACCACCTTCCGCTTCCGCACAGGCTCGTCGAAGCTGGATGAGCGGGGTCTGACGGACATGCAGCGTCTGACGGACTATCTTGAGCAGCAGCCTGCTGGGACGAAGGTCATGTTTGCCGGTTTCACCGACAGCGTGGGCGCCTTTGACAGCAACAAGATCCTCGCGGAAGGGCGTGCGGCACAGGTGCGCGATCAACTGGCAGCCTTCGCAGGCAACCGGATCGCCGGATTGCAGCTGGAAACAGCCGCCTACGGTGAAATCGCGCCTTCGGCCTGTAACGTCTCGGACTCGGGTCGTGCGATCAATCGCCGGGTCGAAGTGTGGATTGAAGCAGCAAAGTGATCTGATGAGCGGCGAGGAAAGAGGCGCGGTGACGCTTTCGCACCCTCTTTCCGCCACGAACGCATCCTAGGATGCCTCGCATCAAGGAATTGAAGGTAGTAAAATGCCACATAAAGGAAACACCTCACGCGCTCTTGCGACGATGCTCGTCACAGCGCTTCTGGCCAGCACGGCGCTGGCGCAATCTCAACCGGCCGTCGCCAAGTCAGCGGATGCCAAGCCGACCGTGACGCGGGTGGCCGCCACCCCGGCGAAAAGCAACGAACTGCTGCGGGACCTTGGCAGTGCCGAGCGGATCCAGCGGACTGGCTCGCTGCGGATGCTCAGCCAGCGCATTTCGGCCTCTGTCTGCAACCGGGCCGCGGGCCTGGCCGTTGCGGATGCCGAGAAGTACCTGAAACGGGCTGTGCGTGACTATCGGCGCATCATCAAGGGTCTGGAGCATGGCGACGACGGGCTGGGGCTGTATGGGCCCGAGACGGACCGGATCGTGCTACGGGACCTGGGCAAGCTGAATGACATGTGGGCGCCGCTGGACGAGACGTTCCAGACGGTTGCCAACGAAGAGCTGACGGCAGACCATGCGAAGATGGTGGCGCGCGCAGTGCCGCAGATGCTGGAGTTGTCCGAGCACCTGGTGGGCACGGTGTCGGCCGAGTATTCGGACCCAAGCCAGATGCTGCAGTCGGAAGCCATTCTGATGAACATCTCGGAGCGGCAGCGCAAGCTGGAGCAGACCATTGCCAACGCGACATGCATGATCGGGGAAGGCATTGATGTACCAGCCGCACAGGCGATGATGACGGAAGCCATGGGGCTTTACGATGTATCGCTGGAAGCACTGCGCTTCGGACGCCCGGAACTGGGCGTGGCGGCAGCACCGACACAGGCCATCGAACTTTGGCTGGGTGACATCAAGGAACGCTGGGACGACGTGCGCCCGACGATGGAAAAGATCGCGGCTGAGGGCGTTGTTTCGGACGCGGACCGGACATTTGTCTACGAAGAGATGAACAAGCTCACGTGGATGATGAACGTGACCGTGGGCCAGTACACGGAAGTGGCCAAGCTCAAGTTCTGATCGTTCCTTCCAGGAAGTGTCAGACATGCCAGCCCGGCGGGGAAACCCGGCGGGCTGGTTCTTTTTTGCCATGTGCCCCGGGTCCCCGTGTTCGTGCGCACATGCGGCAGGGCGCTAAAGGCCTGTGCGCTTGCAAGGCCGGGGCGTGAGATGACGCAACATCGAAATTGAGACACCAGGCCAATGTTTTGTGGATGGCCACAGGTGTAGCCTGCGATGCGCAGTAAACAGGAGGTTGTTGTGAAAGCCGGATTCAAACCAAAGAACATGACCAAGAAGGAATGGCAGGACAATCGATCCTCGGCCGCCAAGGGTTCAGGCGTGGGCAAGGCGCTGGATGCGTGGCAAAAGCACTGCCATTCGGCGCTTAACAAGATGACCGGGGAACAGCTGAAAGCTGCGTCCGTTGCGACGAATGCGCTTTTGACGGCTCTCGATGTGGCGGAAAAGAAGTGCGACAAGAAACGGCAGAAAGAGACAATCGACGGGATCGGCAAGTATCGCTCGATCGCGAAAAGCTACCAGAAATGCGTGAAAGAAGCCGCCAAGGTGATTGGCCAACGGGCCACCTTCGCAAAGGAAGTCAACGGATTAGGCCAGGTACGCAAAGATGCGAGCCTGAGAAAATGTTATCTTCTTTGGGCTGCCGGGCCTGGAATGTGCAATGCGGAAGCCAACGGGTACATGCTGGCGGCGGAAAACAAGGACAAGGAGCTTTACACAAAGTGGATTGGCACCAATCCACCGTTGCTGAACATCCAGAAGATGCAATTCAACTCCTACACCGCGAAGTACAGGGATGGCAAAGACGTCCCTGACGCGACAATGAAGTCTGCGCGCAGTCAGATTGTGCATGACCTCTACAACATGCTGAACCCAAGGATGACCGACTTTCGCAAAAGCGATATCTTCAAAGCGTATTTGCGGCGGCGGTTCATGGTTCCGGACTTCACCTACTGATGTCGTGCGCGGGCGCATGGGCCGGGGCGCGTGCGTTGCGGGCGCCCAGCAGAAGGCCGAAGGAGCCAAGGTGGCGGGCGACCCAGTGGTAGCTGGCCCAGCAAAGCAGGACAGTCAGGGCGATGAGAAGTCCCGCTTCGAGCCACAGCGCAAGATGCAGGCCTGAAAGCCTGACGCCGACGGCGATGATGATCGTCTGGTGCACCACGTAGTAGGTGAAGACGGCGCCTGAGAGATACCGCAGGGTCGGAGAGGGGCGGTTGAGCCAGACCTGCCCCCAGGCCAGCAGGGCGGCGATAACGCTCCACCCCTGCAGGATGCGCAGGCCCTCGTCGACGATACGTGGGGCCTGCAGAAAATGCACGATGACAACGGCGAGCGAGAGGCCAAGAGCCGCGAGGGCGAGCATCGCGCGGTGCGCACGCAAGGCCTGCCACAGGCGATCCTGATGGGCAGCGAGAAAGCCTAGGGTGGTGATCAGGAAGGAGACGGTGAGGTTGTACCAGTCGCCATAGAGGGTCTGTGGCTTGCCGACATGCTGCAGCAGCAGGAGGTACAGACCCAGATTGACCAACGGGACCAGAAGCAGAGCGCGGGGGTGTGCAAACAGCGGGGACAGCCGCGTTTCAAAGCGACGGTGGCTGGCCCAGCTGAGGCAGATCAGCACCAGGGAATAGACGGCGATGTAGATCAGATACCAGAGGTGGTTCCAGGTGGGCGTGATGATGGGCCATGCCTCGGGCGAGGCCCAGGGCCAATTGGCATAAGGCTTGTAGAAATCCCAAAACCCGCCCAGGGGAATGCCCTTTGCGCGCAGTTCAAACCAGGCCTGGGGGGCGCAGATCACATACATGCCGAACAGCAGGGGCACCCAGAGGATCAGCATGCGCCGGCGCATAAAGGGCGCGTGGCAGGCGCGGTCAAGGGCGATGCGCAGTACAATGCCGGAGATCAGGAAAAGAAGGGGCAGGCGCCAGCCGTTCAGCAGCTTCATGGGCAGTTCAAGGGCGGTCACGGGGGCATGGTTGCTTTTCACGTGCCAGCCCCAGGGCACGTAGAACATGCCGATGTGATAGAGGATCAAAAGCAGGAAGGCGCCCACGCGCAACCAGTCCAGATCATGTCTGCGTGGTGATGCGTTCTGTTCGCTCATGAGGGTCTCGTCCCACCCGGCCCTGTCGTCATAGACTGCCAGAGCCCGGGGGCTCTGCATAGGGCGAGGTTGTGGCAATCGGCGCTTGCCGGATCTTTGCGCATATGTTCCTGTGTTGCGATGCTTCTGCGGCACGTGCGCACACCCATCCGGATCGCTTCGGGTGATCGGGGGGAACCCTTGAAGGTTCCGGGACGTTTTGCGAAAGAGTGCGCGGCTGGCGCATCTGGCCATTCGGGCCAATTGGCACAAGGATACCAAGAATGAACGCGCATCCCGACAGCATGCACCCGCATCGTCGCTTCAACCCGTTGAAGCGCGAATGGGTGCTGGTTTCGCCCCATCGCAACAAGCGTCCCTGGCAGGGACGGTCCGAAGACGCGGTGGGCGATGACAAGCCACAGCATGACCCTTCGTGCTACCTTTGTGCGGGCAACACGCGGGTGAATGGCGAGGTGAACCCGAATTACGAGGGGCCCTTTGTCTTCCCGAATGACTTCCCGGCCCTGTTGCAGGACACGCCGGATGGCGCAGGGTCGGATCACCCCTTGCTGAAGTCCGAGACGGTCAGGGGCACCTCGCGCGTAATCTGCTTTTCCGAACGCCACGACCTGACGCTGCCCGAACTGCCGGTGCCGGGGATCCGGGCGGTGATTGATCTGTGGACGGAACAGTTGACGGATCTGGGGGCGCAGTACGACTGGGTGCAGGTCTTTGAGAACAAGGGCGCGATCATGGGGTGTTCGAACCCACATCCGCACGGGCAGATCTGGGCCTCGAACTTCCTGCCGAACGAGGTGGCGACCGAAGATGCAGCGCAGCGCGATCACATGGCGGCAACAGGCACGCCGCTGTTGCTGGACTATGCGCAGCTTGAGGCAGGGGATGGCAGCCGGACGATTGTGGAGAACGCGCACTGGATCGCCGTGGTGCCCTATTGGGCGGTCTGGCCATACGAGGCGCTTCTGCTGCCCAAGCGGCATGTGCTGCGCATGACGGACCTGACGCCCGAGGAACGCGATGCGTTGGCAGACGCGCTCAAGCGGCTGTGCACGCGCTTTGACAACCTCTTCCAGACCGAATTCCCCTATTCCATGGGCTGGCATGGGGCGCCCTTCGTCGAGGGCGCGGTTGATCACTGGCAGTTGCACGCGCATTTCTACCCGCCGCTTCTGCGCTCGGCCACGGTGCGCAAATTCATGGTGGGCTATGAGATGCTGGCGGAATCGCAGCGGGATCTGACGGCAGAGACGGCGGCGGAACAATTGCGGGCGCAAAGCGAGACGCACTACAAGGACCGGAAAGGGGCCTGATCCATGACCACGTCATCGCTCGCCGAGACGGCGGCACGTCTTTTCGGAGACCGCTTCGGGGATGCGCCTGAAGTCACGGCCTACGCACCGGGGCGAGTGAACCTGCTTGGGGAGCACACGGATTACAATGGTGGCTTTGTCCTGCCCATGCCGCTGGCACTTGGTACTGCGGTTGCACTGGGGCGGGGGGGCACGCCCGGTCATCTTGAGGCCGCGACGGTCACGTTTGACGGGGTGGAAACGTGGGATCTTTCGGCGCCTGCCAGGGATCACTGGACAGACTACATCGTGGGCAGCCTGCGCGAGGTGTTCGAGGGCGATCTGCCGGACACAGGCTTCCGCATTGCCATCGCGGCGGACCTGCCGGTTGGGTCGGGCCTGTCCAGTTCGGCCGCACTTGAGGTGGCGGTCATGCGGGCGGTGGACGAGGTCTTCGGTCTGGGCCTGACACCCACGGATATCGCCAAGCGGGCGCGGGCGGCAGAAAACCGCTACGTGGGTGTGCCCTGCGGGATCATGGACCAGTTCTCGGTATCGGTGGGCAGGCCGGGCTCGGCCCTGTTTCTGGATACGCGGCGGCTGGAAAGCCAGACGGTGCCTTTGCCCGATAGCCACAACTTCGTCATTGTGCATTCGGGGCAGGGGCACAAGCTGTCGGATGATGGGTATGGGCAGCGCGTGGCTGAATGCGGGGCGGCTTGCGAGGCCTTGGGCGTTGAGACACTGAGCGATCTGGGCCCGGAGGATCTGGCACGCGTCGGCGATCTGGCAGCACCGCTTGACGGGCGGGCACGGCACATCCTTACGGAAAACGCGCGGGTCCGGCAAGCGGTCGAGGCACTGGCCGCAGGTGACGCCGCCACCTTCGCGCGGCTAATGGTCGAAAGCCATGCCTCGCAGCGGGATGACTACGCGGTATCGCTGCCCGAGATCGACGCCTTGGTAGCGGGTGCCCTAGAAGAAGGCGCAGATGGCGCCCGGCTGACAGGCGGCGGTTTTGGCGGATCCATCGTGGCCTTCGTGCCGAAGGAAAAGGTCGAGGCCTTCAACAAAAGCCTCGTCGCGCGCTTTCCGAAGGCAACCGTACTTGCGGTGACCTAGGGCGAGGGCGCCGTGACTTTGTCCGGAGCGACGCGGTAGGTCAGGGTGGCGTCGTCCTGTGCGGCGTGTGTGTCGGCCTGGGTCTGAAGGGCCGCGTGGTGGGGTGACTTGATGCAGACGGGATCTGTCGCACCCGCATCCCCAATGATGGCCATGGCCTGACAGCGGCAGCCGCCGAAATCGATGGTCTTGCGCTCGCACGAGCGGCAGGGTTCGGCCATCCAGTCGGTGCCACGATAGGCGTTGAAGGCTGCGCTATGCGTCCAGATCTCGGCCAGGCCCTTGTCCTGTACGCGTTCGAAGCTGAGATGCGGGATGGATTGCGCCGCGTGGCAGGGCAGCACCTGCCCGTCAGGGGCCACGTTCAGGCCCGTCGTGCCCCAGCCGCCCATGCAGCGCTTGGGATAGTCGTCGTGGTAATCCGCAGGCACGTAGTCGATGACCAGTTGCCCCTTGAGCCGGTCGCGCGCTTCCAGCACGATCCGCGTGGCCTCGCGCGCCTGTTCCCGCGTTGGCATCAGGGCATCGCGGTTCTTCAGGGCCCAGCCGTGGAACTGCACTGTTGCAACCTCGATCCGACGGGCGCCCATCTCAAGGGCCATCTCAAGCGCGCGGGGCAATTGGTGCAGGTTGCGCCGGTGCAAAACGGCGTTCAGCGTCAGGGGAAAGCCGATCTGCCCAATCCAGTCTGCCACCTGCATCTTGCGCTTGTAGCCGCCCTTGTAGCCGCCGATCTCGTCCGCCATTTCGGGTGTCGTGCCCTGCAGGGAGAGCTGGATATGGTCCAGACCCGCCTCGTCCAGTTCGGCCAGGCGGCGTTCGGTCAGGCCGATGCCCGATGTGATGAGGTTCGTATAAAGCCCCGCATCCCGCGCGGCCCTGACCAGATCCGCCAGATCCCGGCGCGAGGCGGGCTCGCCCCCCGACAGGTGTAGTTGCAAGACACCCAGTTCCGCCGCCTCGCGAAAAACCCTGGCCCATGTGTCTGTCTCAAGCTCCTGATCCTGCCGCGCCATCTCCACCGGGTTGGAACAATAGGGGCAGGCGAGCGGACAGCGATGGGTCAACTCGGCCAGCATCGCGATCGGGGGCGGGGCTGTCATGCACGCACCTGCAGAAACATGCGGTCCCGCAGATCGCTCAGAAATCCTGCAC
>JAAUYH010256080.1_pt1 | contig 15917 bp, 14 predicted proteins | sample 7278061 | NCBI WGS metagenome assembly JAAUYH01 (sample SAMN14350203, study PRJNA611818) | marine sediment metagenome | isolation source: surface marine sediment (0.6m) | place: French Polynesia: Moorea | collected 2018-08
AGTCCCACCGCCGGCGACAGATGGGGAATCCATTAACTCAATGGAACCGCCATGATCTTCAATAATTTTTCGAACGATCGGCAAGCCGAGGCCGGTCCCCTTCTCCCGTGTCGTCATATACGGCTCAAGGAGTTTTTGCCGGTCGGTTTCGGGCAAACCTTTGCCATTATCGATGATATCCAGTCTGGCACGTTCATTCTCTATACTGAGATTGACTTCAATTTTGCCTTTTTCGTCACCCTCTTTGCCTTCTATGGCTTCCGCCGCGTTCTTGATCACATTGATCAAAGATTGCGAAATCATGCGTTCGTCATAGACAACAGACACTGCTTCGTCAGGCATTTGAAGTTGAATGTCGATTTCAGGAAAACCGACCTTTTGAAGGAATACAGTTTCACGAATGGTTTTCTTGATATTCCCTTCGACCATTTCTGGTGCAGGCATTCTTGCGAATGAGGAGAACTCGTCAACCATGCGGCCAATGTCCCCAACCTGACGGATGATAGTGTCAGTACAATTGTCGAACACTTCCCGATCATCATCGCTGATCTGACGACCGTACCGTCTCTTTATTCGTTCTGCCGACAATTGGATGGGAGTAAGGGGATTTTTGATTTCATGCGCAATCCGCCGGGCAACATCTGCCCACGCAGTATTCCTCTGCGCCGAAACCAGATCGGTAATATCATCCAGCGTAAGCACAAAGGAATGAGATTCTGTTGTTTCTTCCTCCATTGTCACCTGGACGTTGTATGTGCGTTCTCGCCCTTCCCTCACAAATGCAATTTGTTCGTGATATTGTGACTGTCCACTGCTGACAGCCCGATCAAAAACCTCCCCCAATTCAGGTGCAATGTCATGCAATTGGGCGTTCTCAATTACTTTCTGATCATGGCCAAACAAAAGCGGCGAAGCAGACCGATTATTGATTGTTATCTTCCCATCTTGGGAAAGGCCGACCACACTTGCGCTAACGCCGGAAAGCACGGCTTCAATGAAACGGGCGCGTTGATCCATTAAGGTATTTGCTTCTACCAACTCACTTTGCTGATGTCGTAAATCGCCCAACATTTCGTTGAACGTTTCACCAAGAAAGCGCAAATCGCCCTCTGACTGACTGACATCTACCGCCACATCCAGATTTCCGCCAGACACCTCGTTTGCGGTTCCTATCAACCGCCGTATAGGGGTAACAATGCGGGTCGCAACGCTGATGCCCATCCAGATCGCACACAAAAGCACGATCACACATACTCCGAGATACAGCAGCGCGAATGCCAATTGGACCGGAAAACGATTTTCTTCCAAATTATTATATTCTTCGCTGTTGATCCTTGTGCTTTCTATTGCGTCATTTACTGCTGGATGAATGGCGATGACGGAATATAAATAGGAATTTGGAATCTGTCTGAGTTTAAATACCGCGCCAATGAGATTATTGTTAGGTGGTGTCGGAACCGGATCTCCCTTATCAGCCAATTCCAGGGCAATTTCGGGCGGTTTGGGAATGTCCTGTTCTTCGTTCAAAGTTGCTTCGAATTGCGTTTCACCTTTTGTGTTAATGATCGCGGCGTACAAAAAACCACGACCTCTGGTTTCCAGTTCAAAAAGGCTCTCAAAACCAAACCGGTCCAAGACGTATAAACGACGATTCCGGTCCAGATTGGAGGCCATGGAAAGCGTGTTTCCCAGCAAAACCCGCGTACTCTCGTTTCTGTAGGCACGTGCAATGCTTACCGAGGATTCGACGATGCGTTTGGTGCGAATTTCAAACCAGCGATCCAAGCCGAGATCCAGTGTCACGCCCGCAACAATGGCGACCAGGACTGCGGGGAACGCCGCTACCAGGCAGAACAGGCCGATGATCCGCACGTGCAAGCGCGAAGCTGCCCTACCCTTGGCGCGAGACCTGAGGATTTTCAGCACTTCTCTTACAATCAGAAACACCAACACCAGAATGAGGATGCCATTAACCGCTGCTGCAGAATAAACGATGTACTGATTGTTCGGATTGATTGGGGTCAAACCGATCAGCACAAGAAAACTCAATGTACCGGTGATCATCAAAGCAATCACCGTTGCCAGACCAATTTTACGTCCCAATGACCCCTTCTCAGATCCGTATTCTTGTTTTGAAGATTGAGTTATGGGATCGGGCTCTGTGGAAGCAGAGCTTTCTGCGTCTTGATGGTTCAGAATATCTGCGGTTGTCACTTTTCTTCAGAACCTGTTCACTGTCAGCATGTGTTATTGCCGAACCTGAATCATCTTAAATTATGTTGCTCAATAGCCACGCGATTGTGGCATAAATGATACATTTTTGCCAGTCTTGATCTCAGTATCATTTGGCTGTTCTGACGATACGAATGCCATGTTGCTTGATTTTTTTACGCAAAGTATTTCGGTTCAAGCCAAGCACCTTCGCGGCCTTGATTTGATTGCCGTTGGTTGCCTGTAACGTTGTGGTGATCAGAGGATACTCAAAATCCTGCAGAAAGCGGTCATATACACCGTCCGGCGGCATTGATGTTCCGTGTTCCTCAAAGTATCTGGAGATGAAATATTCAGTGGCGCTTTGCAGGCCGGTGAACCCTCCGCTACTGGCATCCATCATGCTTTTTCTGAAGAATCCACCATTCTTTATTTCGGTTTCGACTATCGTTGGTGTGATTGTTTCTTGCGGGTAGAGAACAGCAATCCGGCGAATCAAATTCTCAAACTCTCGAACATTTCCCGGCCACAAGTGATCGCGTAAAACAGAGAGGGCGTCGCTTTCAATAAATTTCGCCTTCGCTCCTTCCATTTCCGCCATTTTCAAAAAATGCCGGGCGAGATCTGCGATATCTTCTCTACGATCTTTCAGCGCTGGCAAACGGATCGGCACGACGTTCAATCGGTAGTACAGGTCTTCGCGAAACAGCCCCTGATTGATAAGATGGTCCAAATCCTGTGTGGTCGATGACACAAACCTAATATCAAGCTTGAGAGGCATGGTGCTGCCGGTGGGCGTTGCTTCGCCTGTCTGCAAGACGCGAAGCAATCGCGATTGAACATTCAATGGTAGCCCTGCCACTTCTTCCAAATAGAGCGTACCCCCATCTGCCTTTCGCAGAATACCATGCTCCAATCCACCTTCCGGTTTTTGCCTTCCGAACAAGTGATCTTCAACCATTTCTTCTGGTATTGATGACAGATTGACTGTCACGAAGGGGCCGTGTTTACGGCCACCAAAATCGTGCAAAACTCTCGCAGTAAGTTTTTTCCCCGTCCCAGACAATCCGGAAATCATGACCGCCATGTCTGATGCGGTCAGCCGGGCAATTGAGCGATACACTTCCTGCATCGCCTGAGACCGGCCTACCAAAGGCATTTTGGCCGAATACTCATCTGGCGTTTGCGTTGTTCTATTATCCTTGGGTTCAAGAACGGCACGATTTACCGCCTCAACAAGCCTTTCCAGATCAAACGGTTTTGGAAGATACTCATACGCACCAGCTTCCTGGGCGTTCAACGCTGTCATGAATGTGTTCTGCGCACTGATCAAAATGACCGGTAAATCTGGTCTGTGATGTTTAATTCTGGGCAAAAGATCAAATGCATCACCATCCGGCATGATGACGTCGGAGACAACGCAGTCACCCTCACCTTCTTCCACCCATTCCCAGAGTTTTGAAACATTGGACGCGACCCTGACCTCGTAGCCAGCGCGGGTCAGTGCCTGATTTATCACAAGACGAATCGCAGCATCATCATCTGCGACTATGATTGATCCCTTAGCCATGCTTGCCTCCCGGTTTGACACCTTCATTGTCTTGCCAGGCGGGCAACATAATTCTGAATGTTGTCCCCTTTTTATGGCTGTCGCATTCAACAATACCGCCATGTTGACCAATCACCTTGGCAACCAGAGCAAGACCAAGGCCGCTACCGTTTATCCGACTGGTTACGAATGGCTCAAAAATATGAGCCTGCAATTCTTCTGGTATCCCCGGGCCGGTATCTGTCACACAAAACTCGAGTGGCAACGCGGCACGCTCCTGACTGCCGGGCCGCACAAATCGAATCCCCGGACGATAGGCCGAGGTAAATCGGACATGCCTTTTGCGCTGACCTGCCACGGCCTCAGATGCGTTTTTGGCGAGGTTTAAGAACACCTGAATGAGCTGATCCGTAGACCCCGAAACGAATGGAAGCGAAGGATCATAGCTTTCCGAAAATTCTACATCCTGACCAAAACCGTTTTCCGCAATTTGACGCACGCGTCCCAATACAGAGTGCATGTTCACAGGTTCGCGTTCTATGGGCGTCTGATCAGAAAAGATTTCCATACGATCAACAATCTTGACGATCCGGTCGGTCTCGTCACGTATCAGCTGCGCAAGTTCCTTGTCCTGCGCAGGGACAACAGTTTCCAACAATTGTGCAGCACCCCGAATGCCAGAAAGCGGATTCTTGATTTCATGCGCAAGCATGGCTGCCAAACCCGTTACAGAGCGCGCCGCGCCACGATGGGTAAGTTGCCGATTGATGCGTTCTGCCATGCTGCGCTCACGGAACGATATCAGCGCCTTTGTAGAATGTTGTGCCATTGGGGCAACATGTGCATCAACGATCTTGCCTTCACCGGTTCTCGGCGTAGAAATATCAATACGATATTCGTTTACGGGCGTGTTGGTGGAAAGTGTGCGAACGACCAGTTCCGGAATTGGGCTGCCATAGGGCAAGAGCGAAGCAAGCGGCTTGCCCAACATGTAGGTGGCAGAGGAACGGAAAATGTTCTCTGCGGTTGAATTTACATACTCAATGATGCTCTCTTCACTGACAATGATCACAGCACCAGGCAGAGAATCGAGAATATCTCCAGGATCAAAATGTGCCTTAGTTTGTTCCACCAGTTTCATGCCGCTTCTCCCGCTGCATCCGCTTCAAAGCCAAGCGAATGCAAGGCGTAAAGTTCCGGAACCAAAGCCTGGACTTCTTGAACATCGAAAGACGTCATGATTTTGCGTTTTAATGTACTTGCGCTTTTTGGCAGGTTCAGACCATCAAAATACCAACCCAGATGCTTCCGGGTCTGCCGAATACCACTTGCTTCACCATAGAATGAAAGCATCGCCTCATGATGCGTCAGAACAAGATCAGGATCAGATTTGAGTTGTACTGCTTCTTCTTCAGTTACCTCACCGGATATTTGAGCCGGCAGCCAAGGTGCGCCATAGGCTCCACGCCCGATCATAACCGCATCCGCACCGCTGAATTGCATTGCTTTGTCTGCATCTGATTTTGACTTGATATCACCATTCACAACCAGCGGCACGGAAACGACCTCACGCACTGCCCTTACTTTTGCCCAATCGGCATGGCCCTTGTAAAACTGACAACGGGTGCGGCCATGGATTGTGATCATCTGCACCCCTGCCGCTTCTGCGCGCTGTGCGAGTTCCGGCGCATTCAGGGATTGATCATCCCAGCCCAGACGCGTTTTCAACGTCACGGGAATTGAAACTGCAGCAACAGTAGCTTCGATCAACACCACTGCGTGATCCAGATCGCGCATTAACGCAGAGCCGGAATATCCCGTCGTGACGCGTTTTGCGGGACATCCCATATTTATGTCGATAATTGAAGCGCCATTGTCTTCAGCCATCTTGGCAGCAAGTGCCATCCATTCTGCTTCTCTGCCTGCAAGTTGAACCACGTGCTGGGGTGAATGCCCCTGCATGAGCTTTAATTGCATTTCCGCCTCGCCCTCCATAAGAGCCTGGCTTGCAACCATTTCAGAAACCACAAGCCCAGCCCCATATTTCCACGCCAAGTTACGAAATGGCACGTCTGTCACTCCTGACATGGGGGCGAGAATGGCTCGATTACGCACGTTGACATTTCCAATCTGGAAAGGCTCTGAAAGTGCATTTGATGAAATATCATGCATAATTTTTAAATTCTCAGATGATGCCTATTTTTTGGGCAAAATTTGAAACTTAATACCCAAAGTTGCGGCTTCGAACAAGCTTGAATGCGGTTGCTACCATGCTATGACGGTAACCGAATAAGGAATTGAGAAGTTTATGAAAAACGCAGCGGTAATCGTGGCTGCCGGACGAGGGGAGCGGATTGGCGGATCAGGTGGTCCGAAACAATACCGATTGTTGGACGATCGTTGCGTTCTGCAACATACAATCAATTGTTTCACGGCTCACCCGCAGATTGATGTCGTTCAGGTGGTAATCCATGCAGATGATCGCGAACTTTATGCCTCCCATGTCATGCACCATGATAAACTTGCAGGCCCTGTGATCGGAGGAGCAACGCGACAAGCGAGTTGCAAGGCTGGTGTCGATGCATTGGATGCTGGCACGCAGAATGTGTTGATTCACGACGCTGCAAGGCCTTTTGTAAGCGCTATAGTTATTAACAACGTCCTGAACGGCATTGCAAAAAACACCTGCGCCTTACCCGCAAATGCGATTGCAGATACCATCAAGCGCGCCGGGAGCGATCAAGTTGTTCTTGAAACCGTTTCACGTGACGACTTGTTTTTAGCGCAGACACCACAGGGTTTCTTGCTTTCAGAGATAGGCGCAGCACATGAGCACGCAGCAAACGAAAGTGACACGGATTTTACAGATGATGCTGCCGTGGGTGAATGGGCCGGCATGCAAGTTAAATTGGTTAAAGGTGACCGCGATAATTTCAAAATCACCACACAACAGGATTTGGAAGCAGCAAGAGAGCGGATGTCAGGTGCAAATATGATTGCAGATGTAAGAACCGGCAGCGGATATGATGTTCATACACTTGGGCCTGGCGATGGGGTAATACTGTGCGGCATCAAGATACCGCATACCCAATCTTTACAAGGTCATTCTGATGCAGATGTTGGCTTACACGCGCTTACGGATGCACTGCTGGGCACCATTGGTGCCGGAGACATTGGCAGCCATTTTCCCCCTTCTGATCCCAAGTGGAAAGGTGCCGCTTCTGATCAGTTTCTTGCTCATGCGGTTCAAACGGTGCAGCACGCAGGTGGAACCATAACCAATCTGGATGTCACGATTGTGTGTGAAGCACCGAAGGTTGGCCCTCACCGTGATCCCATGCGGAACCGTGTCGCTGAAATCTGTGGAATTGCGGATTTGTCACGGGTGTCGGTAAAGGCGACTACGAATGAGAAAATTGGGTTTATCGGTCGAGAAGAGGGCATAGCCGCTTTGGCAACGGCCACAGTGTGTTTTCAGGGGACAAAAGATGTTTGACGAGGAACTTTTGGCGCTTGCTCAGATGGTTGTCAGTGAATTCGTCGAAGCCGGATTCAAGATCGCGACAGTAGAATCGTGCACTGGTGGCTTGATCGGCGGTTGCATAACAGCTGTATCGGGCTCGTCCGCCGTCTTTGATCGTGGTTTTTTGACCTATTCGAATGATGCAAAGATTGATTTGGTGAATGTCGCGCCTGCTACACTCGAAGAACATGGCGCCGTTTCTGCAGAGTGTGCCTCGCAAATGGCTACGGGTGCCATCGCAGCTGCCGATGTAGACGCTTCTGTAGCAGTTACGGGCATCGCAGGCCCTGGTGGTGGAACGGATGAAAAACCGGTAGGACTTGTTTTTATCGCAGTCGCTACCGCCCGCGAAGAAGGAGCATTTGTCGAGCGGTTCGAGTTCGGGGATATTGGCCGCGATCAGGTCAGACGCGAAACAATACGCGAAGCGCTTGAGATGCTTTTGGGTTACGGGATTGACGGAGACGATGAGGCCGAGCTCAATTAATTTTCTGAAACACTTGATGTGTGCATTCTGGCACACCCAACATTGCAAAGAGGAATTATATTCAAATCATCAAAGAGACAGATTGTCTTGGAGATATTTGATGTTACTCCCTATCCCCAACTCTACCCCGATGTTCGCATCGGGGTTTTCTTTTGTGTGAATGTAAATTCAAACTGTCTTTGGGTAGATTTGATCTGCACGCGCTTCAAAAGCATCGACAAAACGGCCAAATGCCATATCGAACACAGTGCCAGCAGCCATTGCGAGCATTTTGCTGCGCAACTCATAATCGATCATGAAATGAACGCGGCATTCTGAACTGGTCAATTCTTCAAATTTCCAAGTGTTCTCTAAATGTTTGAACGGGCCGTCTATGTATTTGACATCAATTTCCAGCAATTCACTGTTCATCAGAACCTGCGTTGTGAAGGTCTCACTCAACATCTTATAGGCCATGGTCATGTCGGCCATGATCAGTGTTTTTGCACCCCGTTCCCGCTTGTCCTTGATGCTCAGTGACTGGCAGAGCGGCACGAATTCCGGATAGTGGTTCACATCGCACACAAGGTCGTACATATCTCGTGCCGAGTGCTTCACGACATGCTGCTTTTCGAGACGTGGCATTGCAGATGGGCCCTTAAGAGAGTTTTGCTTCTCTGGCAGCGCGAAGCTTGGCGAAATCTTCACCCGCATGATGCGAAGAGCGTGTCAATGGCGTTGAAGAAACCATCAAAAATCCCTTGGCATAAGCGGTGGTCTCATAGGCCTTGAATTCATCAGGCGTAACAAAATCAATAACTTCGTGGTGATGCGGAGTCGGCTGAAGATATTGACCAATGGTGATGAAATCCACATCTGCAGTGCGAAGATCGTCCATCAATTGCAAAACTTCGTTTCGGGTTTCACCAAGACCCACCATAATCCCGGATTTCGTAAAAATCGACGGGTCGATTTCCTTCACCTGTTGCAGCAATCGAATTGAATGGAAATACCGTGCACCCGGCCGAACCGTCAGATAGTTCGATGCGACTGTTTCCAAATTGTGGTTGAACACATCGGGCTTGGCCTTGGCGACAGCTTCAATGGCGCCTTCTTTGCGTAAAAAATCCGGTGTCAGAATTTCGATGGTTGTATCGGGCGAAGCAGCGCGGATCGCCTCAATGGTTTCAACAAAATGCTGAGCGCCGCCATCGTCTAGATCATCCCGATCCACTGATGTGATGACGACATGGTTCAAACCGAGCTTGGCCACAGCATTTGCAACATTTTCTGGTTCCTTTGCGTCCAATGCATTTGGAACACCCGTTCGGACATTGCAAAACGCGCATGCCCGGGTGCACGTATCACCCATGATCATCATGGTTGCATGTTTTTGCGACCAGCATTCGCCGATGTTTGGGCATCCAGCTTCTTGGCAAACAGTTACCAGATTGTTTTCCTGTACAATCTTGCGTGTCTCTTCATACACAGGAGACCCGCCTGCCCTGACCTTGATCCATGCCGGTTTCTTTTTCACCGGATTGGCGGGCTTGTGCTCCTTTTCAGGATGCCGGGGCCTCACATCGCGTTGTGTGTCAATTACTGTAACCAAGACGTCTTGTATCCTTATTTGATTGCTGCTCAGCAATCCCTCAAATATGTGAAAACCAGCTCATCCGAGGCCATTCGACCGGTTGGTTGACATTGTTTAAAAACTTCGCGGGTTCCCCTGACCGTGACTTCCAATTGATCAGAACGGACTGGTCCCTCGACATAATATTCCAGTGGGTTACCCGGGCAGAACTTTGAAAATCGCCGCGCTGTTCCAGAATACCAATTCCCGCTCTTTATACCATTAAAGAGCAATGTGCCGCGTCTAACTCCTGCATTGCGCAAGACTTGTCGCGGGTTTTCATAATACATCCAGCGCTGATTGCCGGATGCTTTCAAACGCATCACTGATCCATTGTGATTCCAGCAAGAATCAGCACTTGCAGACGTCATTGAAAAACCAAATGCAGTGCACGCAACCGCTAGTGAAAGGGCTGAAGAAATGAAAAGTCTTTTCATGGTTCTATCCTCGATTTGGCCCCTGCTTGCAATTCTATCTCTAAAACCAGTTGTTTCCAACGAGAGAGTTACATGTGGATCACGCGGTCGTAAGCTTCAAGAACACTCTCATGCATCATTTCCGATAAAGTAGGATGCGGGAAGACGGTGTGCATCAGATCTTCTTCCGTTGTTTCAAGTGTCATGGCAACGACATAACCCTGGATCAATTCAGTTACTTCAGCACCGATCATGTGCGCGCCGAGGAGTTGACCGTTCTTTTCATCAAAGACTGTCTTGATCAATCCATCCGGCTCTCCCAAGGCAATTGCCTTGCCATTGCCCAAAAACGGAAAGCGACCGACCTTGACCTTGTGACCCGCTTCCTTCGCCTGTGCTTCGGTCATGCCGACAGATGCGATTTGCGGATGGCTATATGTACATCCGGGAATTTTAGCCTTGTCCATGACATGTGGCTTTTTCCCCGTAATCGCCTCGACACAGATAACACCCTCATGTTCCGCCTTGTGCGCGAGCATAGGCGGCCCGGCTACATCGCCAATGGCAAATATGCCCTTTACGTTGGTTTTTCCATAACCGTCCGCAACAATACATCCGCGATCGGTTTTAACGCCAAGTTGTTCAAGCCCGAGATTCTCAATGTTTCCGACTACACCGACTGCAGAGATTAGTTTATCGGCAGACAGTTTTTCTTTCTTGCCAGACTTGTCTTCCACGTGCGCTATGATGCCTGTTGCCGTTTTCTCTACCTTGGTCACCTTTGATCCGGTGAGGATTTTCATCCCGGCTTTTTCAAACCGCTTTTGCGCAAGCTTGGAGATTTCTTCGTCCTCAACCGGCACCACACGGTCCATCAATTCTATGACCGTGACCTCAACACCCATGGCGTTATAGAATGACGCGAATTCAATGCCGATTGCGCCCGACCCCATGATCACCAGAGATTTAGGCATTTCTTTCGGCACCATTGCTTCAAAATAGGTCCAGATTTTATCCCCATCCGGCTCAATGCCCGGTATGACACGAGGACGTGCTCCGGTTGCCACAATGATATTATTCGCCTTGTAAGTTCCCTCACCCAATGCATTTTTGGGGGCTGGATGTTGCGGCTCCGTTGGCGTTTTTGAAGATTTCGAAACCTGCACTTCGCCGGGCTTCGTAACTTTAGCCTCGCCCCAGATCACATCAACCTTGTTCTTCTTCAAAAGATGGCCAACGCCGCCATTTAGCTGGCCAGATACGCCACGAGATCGCTTGACTATCTCCGCTGGATTGAAACTGACATTGTCGGCTTTCAAACCATAGTCAGAAGCGTGTTGCATGTAATGATAGATTTCAGCTGATCGCAGGAGGGCCTTGGTGGGGATACATCCCCAGTTCAGGCAAATGCCGCCCAAATGCTCACGCTCGACAATGGCAGTTTTTAACCCAAGTTGTGCTGCGCGAATTGCAGTTACATATCCACCAGGGCCTGAACCGATGATCAAAACGTCATATTCATTTGCCATATCCTGTTTCCTTAATAATCCGTGGCAAGGAGGAGCCACTTGTTCACTTTGTGACCGAGGCCAAAATCGATATATGGCCGCTCATCAATGGGTTGAAATCCATGTTTTTCATAAAGAGCCAAAGCACCGGTATTTGTGTCTTCAGCTACCAGCATCGCTTTCTCAGCGCCTGTATGCTTTCCCCGAAGCAAGCTGTTCTTCAATAAGGCATCGCCCCAGCCTTTTCCCTGGTGCTCTTCAAACACAGCGAAACTGTCAACAAACCAGGAGCCAGCTGCCTGTTCGTACAATTCAAACACGGGAACGAAAGGCGGTGCGTTCTTTTTGATCTCAGCCACTCCATCGACTTCACTCGGTGGCATGACATAACTCGTGATGCTTCCGGCCACCATGTCGTCTGCTATCGCAACATAGGCATTACGCCATGCAAATATCTCATAACTAGCAAACCTGCTGCGGCCAAAGTTTAATGCATCCTTGGCTTTGCCATTCTTGACCGCGCCCTGCCAAAACCACAATGAAATTCCAAACCCGGCCATGTTGTCGAGGATGGCGAGATCAGCAGCCTCTTTCTTTTGCGCTGGGCGGATGATGATTTCGGTCATATAATCAAACTCGCTGAATCAACATTGCCAAGCGCGGAGCCGGAAAAATGGACCTGATCGACTACCTGGTGAGCAACATCATCGAGTTGCCGCATATTGTCCGCTGGCCCGGTATATTTTTGATTGTTCTCTATCTGCTTCGTGCGGTCAGTCATATTTTCCGTCTCAGATTGATCTCGGTAGTTACCAACATCCTCTATGCAACCATTGTTGCGCTTTTACTTGCTCAATATGGCAATGAAATTGCTGCGTTCATGGAAAATCAATGGATGCAGCTTCAAGCCAACAAGCCGAATGAATCCGGCTAAACCAACATTCCGATTGGTGATTCAATGTAGTGTTTGAACGCAACTGCGAGTTCAGCCCCCAATGCGCCATCGATCACACGGTGATCAAATGCAAAGGTCGCTGTCATCACAGTAGCCGGCACCAATTCTCCGTCTTTCACAACCGGTTGTTTTGTTCCTGCGCCAATCGAAACGATTGATGCATGCGGTGGGTTGATGATTGACGTAAAATTCGAAACGCCGAACATTCCAAGGTTCGACACAGCCGTTGAACCGCCCTGATATTCCTGTGGCTTCAATTTTTTCTCGCGAGCCCGTCCAGCCAAATCTTTCATCTCAATTGAAATCACAGACAGGGATTTCTCTTCGGCACGTTTGACGATTGGTGTGATTAAACCATCGGGAATGGCAACCGCTACGCCCACATCAGAATGTTTGTGGAGAATGCGTGCGCCTGATGTCCATGAAGCGTTGGCCATCGGCACGTCACGCAGTCCCAGAGCCATTGCCTTGATGATGAAATCGTTCACCGAGACTTTGTAAAGCGGTTTTTCATCGTCACCGGTGGGAGCAGCCTCATTGATTTGTTTGCGCAATGCCAACAGCGCATCCAACTGGCAATCCATCGAGATATTGTAGGACGGAATGGTTTGCGTAGATTCTGTCAGACGCGAGGCGATTGTGCGGCGCATGCCATCATGCGGGAGAACCTCGTATTCATCTTCCTTGTAGAAAGCCAGCACCTGTTCATCGCTCATGCTGGTTGCTATCGGAGCTGCTAATGTTGTTGTGGCGGATTGCGACGATGGTACGGATGAGATGTTAGACTTGCCTTCCACATCGGCCTTTACAATCCGTCCTCTTGGTCCGCTTCCTTTTATTGCGGCAAGGTCAATATTGTTCTGCTCTGCGATGCGCCGCGCCAATGGGGAGGCGATAATCCGGTCGCCGTTAGTCTGTGCGGCTGATATTGTTTCTGCAGGTTGTGTCGTAGGTTCTGCTTTCTCAGACTTTGTTTCTTGTTTTGATGTTGTAGCACCTTTGGGAGCTGCCTCGGGTGCAGAAGATGCGGCAGCGGAAACATCTTCACCGTCCTCTGCCAATACCGCAATCACCTGATTGACTTTGACGCCATCAGTACCTGCAGCGACATGAATTTTGGCGATGGTTCCCTCGTCCACCGCTTCTACTTCCATGGTTGCCTTGTCGGTCTCGATCTCGGCAATCACATCGCCCGGTTCAACCTTGTCGCCCTCTTTCACTAGCCACTTGGCGAGGTTACCCTCCTCCATGGTGGGTGAAAGTGCTGGCATGGTAATATCAATCGGCATTGCCTGTTTCTCTCGCTACTTAGTTTTCTGTTTCAAACCTGCCGTCATTCATCAGCATGTTTGTTGTAATGTGTATTTTGCCATCATCAGCCGGAACCCATTCCGCCAGCCGTGTCAGTCTCTTCTGCTCATCAGCCACCTTGCGTATGGCCTCGTCTTCCGAGAGCGCGCGGTTGCTCAAGGTTTCAAGCGCCTCATGGCTGATCTCCAAAACCACCTTGCGGCCATCGATCAGCACTGATTTTCCAAGCCGGTCATAGCGTAGTGATTTGAGGTCAAGGCGCTGCATGACCCTTACCGATAACTCACTTGTTTAACTGCAGCGACGACCTCTTCAACGCTAGGCAACGCTAGCTTTTCAAGATTTTCAGCATACGGCATCGGCACGTCTTTCCCGCAAATGGTGACAACGGGCGCATCGAGATAATCAAATGCCTGCTGCACGATTTGCGCTGCAATATGGTCACCAACCGATGATTGCGGAAAACCTTCCTCTACAGTCACAAGGCGATTGGTTTTCTTGACCGATGCAATCACAGTATCCATGTCCAATGGCCGAATGGTGCGCAGATCAATGATCTCGACATCTACTCCGTCTTCAGCAAGCTGTTCTGCTGCCTTGACTGCATAGGTCATGCCGATACCGAAGGAGACGATCGATGCGTCAGTGCCCGATTTGTGAACTCTTGCCTTGCCAATTGGCAAAACCCAGTCTTCCACGTCCGGCACGTCAAAGGACTGTCCGTACAGAATCTCGTTTTCCAGAAATACAACCGGGTTCGGATCACGGATTGCCGCTTTCAAGAGGCCTTTTGCATCGGATGCAGTATATGGCATCACTACCTTCAACCCCGGGATATGGCTGTACCACGCGGCATAACATTGCGAATGCTGCGCTGCCACGCGTGCAGCCGCTCCATTTGGTCCCCGGAATACCATTGGCGCACCCATCTGACCGCCGGACATATAAAGTGTTTTGGCCGCTGAATTGATGATCTGGTCAATCGCCTGCATGGCGAAGTTGAAGGTCATGAACTCAACAATCGGCTTCAACCCAGCCATGGCTGCGCCGACACCGATACCCGCAAACCCGTGTTCGGTAATCGGCGTGTCGACCACCCGGCGCGAGCCAAACTCGTCCAGTAATCCTTGGGTGATCTTGTAGGCGCCCTGATACTCTGCGACTTCCTCACCCATGATGAATACGTCTTCGTCGCGGCGCATTTCTTCAGCCATGGCGGTATTTAGAGCCTCGCGGACCGTCATGGAAACCATGGACGTGCCTTCCGGAATTTCCGGATCAGCGGCTATATCAGCCACTACAGGTTCCTGCGCATTCGCAGTTGGTGCTGAAGAAGCCTCCACTGTCCCAGAGTCTGGTTCAGCCGCCGGAGCTGCGCTTGCCGCTGCACTAGGCGCTTCAACAGTTGATGCGTCCTCGCCATCTTCTGCCAACATGGCGATGACAGAATTCACCTTCACACCTTCAGAGCCTTCAGCGATCAGTATTTTCGCAATTGTTCCCTCATCCACAGCTTCCACTTCCATGGTCGCCTTGTCTGTTTCTATCTCAGCAATTATATCGCCAGAGGAGATCGTATCGCCCTCTTTTACGAGCCATTTCGCGAGATTTCCCTCTTCCATGGTTGGAGAAAGTGCAGGCATCAAGATTTCTACAGCCATGATTATGCCTCCACCAGAATATCGGTATAAAGCTCGGAAACATCCGGCTCAGGGTTGGTCTGCGCAAACTCCGCCGATTTAGCCACAATGGCACGAATATCCTTGTCCATTGCCTTAAGCTCGTCTTCGGTCGCCATTTTGGCTTCGATCACACGCTGCTTGACCTGTTCAATTGGATCTTGCTCGGCCCGCATTTTCTGGACTTCATCCTTTGTGCGGTATTTCGCCGGATCAGACATCGAATGTCCACGATAGCGATAGGTTTCCATTTCAAGAATAATCGGTCCCTTACCGCCTCTCACGAACTCTACTGCGTGATCGGCAGCGGCCTTGACTGCGCGAACATCCATGCCATCAACATGCATGCCCGGAATGTTAAATGACGCGCCACGCTGTGAGAAATCGGTCAGGGCAGAAGATCGCGCTACTGCAGTGCCCATGGCGTAGCGGTTGTTCTCGATAATATAGATAACCGGCAAATCCCAGAGTGAGGCCATGTTGAAGCTCTCATAAACCTGACCTTGGTTCGATGCGCCGTCGCCAAAATAGGCGACACTCAAATTATCATTGCCGCGATATTTATTGGCAAATGCCAGTCCGGTACCTAGCGACACCTGAGCCCCCACAATGCCGTGACCACCATAGAAATGCTTCTCTTTTGAGAACATGTGCATGGAACCGCCC
>JAAUYH010155561.1_pt1 | contig 15906 bp, 13 predicted proteins | sample 7278061 | NCBI WGS metagenome assembly JAAUYH01 (sample SAMN14350203, study PRJNA611818) | marine sediment metagenome | isolation source: surface marine sediment (0.6m) | place: French Polynesia: Moorea | collected 2018-08
CAATGGCATCATCGCCGAAGCCGCGCGCGCCGGTGCCTCCGATATCCATGTCGAGCCATATGAGACCGGTCTGGTAGTGCGCATGCGCATCGACGGGGTGCTGACCGAGAAGCTGAGGATGCCGCCGCATGTGGCCAGCGTGATCGTCAACCGGATCAAGGTGATGGCACGGCTCGACATTGCCGAGCGGCGTATCCCGCAGGACGGACGGATATCGCTCACCCTGGGCGGCAAGCTTCTGGACGTGCGCGTCTCGACACTCCCGAACCGGGCCAATGAACGGGTGGTGATGCGTATCCTCGACAAGGAGAGCGCCGGGATTTCACTCGACTTATTGGGCATGTCGCAGGAGACCCATGCCATCCTGACAGAGGCCCTGAGCGAACCCAATGGCATCATCCTGGTCACCGGTCCCACCGGTTCAGGCAAGACCACGACGCTTTATGCCTGCCTCAAGCAGCTCAATGACGGCAGCCGCAATATCCTGACCATCGAGGACCCGGTGGAATATGCGGTAGAGGGCATTGGCCAGACGCAGGTGAATGCGAAGGTCGGCCTCGACTTTGCCACCGGCCTGCGCGCCATATTGCGCCAGGACCCCGATGTGGTGATGGTCGGCGAGATACGCGACCGGGAGACGGCAGAGATCGCGGTGCAGGCCTCGCTCACTGGCCACCTGGTGCTCTCCACCGTGCACACCAATGACGCGGTTGGCGCCATCACCCGTATGCGCGACATGAAGGTGGAACCGTTCCTGCTTGCCTCGACGCTCAGGGCAGTGATCGCGCAGCGGCTGGTGCGGCGGCTGTGCGAGCATTGCCGCACGCCGATCCAGGCCGATGGCAGCCTCGCCTCGCTGCTCGGCTTCGACAAGGGTACGGTGGTCTACCAGGAGACCGGCTGCGAGCATTGCAATCACACCGGCTATAACGGCCGCATCGGCGTGTTCGAGGCGGTGCGTGTGGACGAGACGATCCGCAAGCTGATCAACGATGGCGGTGACGAGGCGCGCATCTCCGCCCATGCCTTCCTCCACCAGCCCAACCTCTCTTCCGCTGCTCGCAACCTCGTCAAACAGGGCCTCACCACCGCCGAAGAAGGCATCAGGATCTCGCGCAAGGACACGGTGCAGGTCGATGCCTGAATATGCCTACACCGCGATCGATGAGCAGGGCCGGGAAAAGTCCGGGCGGGTAGCAGCTGCGAGCAATGACGATGCCAAGGCCAAGCTGAATGCGCGCAATTTCTATGTCGTGAAGGTGGAACCCGCGACGGGGAAGCCTGGCCGGGCTTCTGGCGGGTTGTTCGGGACCCGCAAGTTACGCGCGAAGGAACTGACCCTTTTCACGCGGCAATTGTCTTCGCTGGTGCAGGTCAGCCCGCTGGAAGAGGCGCTGCGCACAATAGGCAGCCAGAACGAAAAGCCCCATGTGCGCGAACGCATCGGATCGGTCCATGCCGGTGTCGTCGAGGGGCAGGGACTGGCCGAGGCGATGCGCCGCGAACCGAAGAGCTTTCCGCCTCTGTACCGCGCGATGATCGCGGCGGGCGAGAGCTCGGGAGCCTTGCCCGACACTACCGAGCGGCTTGCCAACCTCCTCGAGCGGCAGGCCGAACTGCGGGGCAAGCTGATCAATGCGCTGGTTTACCCGACCATCCTGGCGCTGGTCTCGGTCATCGTGGTCGCGCTGCTGATGATCGTCGTGGTGCCCAAGGTGGTCGAACAGTTTGACGACGTGAACCAGCAATTGCCATTTATCACCCGCATGGTGATCGGGATCTCCGATTTTCTCGCAAATTGGTGGATAGCGGTACTGGCGGTGATAGCCGGGCTTGGTGTGATCGCCTGGCGTGCCTTGCAGGAAGAGGGTATCAGGTACCGCTTCGACGGATTCCTGCTTCGTCTGCCCTTTTTCGGTCGCTTGCTGCGCGACCTGCACGCCGCGCGCATGGCGCGGACGCTGTCGACGATGGTGGCGAGCCGCCTGCCGATCATCGAAGGCCTGCGCCTGACCACAAATACCGTGACCAATTCGGTGTTGCGCAAGGCGTCGGAGGAGATGATCGAGGAAATACGCGGCGGCGGCAGCCTGTCCAAGGCGCTCAAGAATGCCGATCATTTTCCGCCGATGCTGGTCTATATGACATCCAGCGGCGAAGCGTCGGGACAACTCGACGATATGCTCGCCCGCGCGGCGGACTATCTTGAACGCGAGTTTGACAACTTCACATCGACCAGCCTTTCCCTGCTCGAGCCGATCATCATCGTCGCGCTGGGCGGGATCGTCGCGCTGGTGATTTTGGCGATATTATTGCCTATACTGCAACTGCAGAACCTGGCCGGATTATAGGAAGAACCATGACCCAGAAACTCACTCGAAAGCTGCAATCGAAAGCAACGGATTTGCGCGAGGAGCCCAAGCGCAATGGCTTTACGCTCGTCGAGCTGATGGTCGTTTTGTTCATCCTCGGCCTGATCACCACGATCGTTGTGATCAATGTCCTGCCCAGCCAGGACCGGGCGATGGTCGACAAGGCACGGGCCGATATCGCGATATTGGGACAGGCACTGGAAATGTACCGTCTCGACAATCTGAGCTATCCTACCTCGGCCGATGGGCTGCAGGCGCTGGTGACAGCCCCTCCATCGCTGCCGTCGACGGCGCGCTATCGGCAGGGCGGCTATATCAAGAAGCTGCCAGACGATCCCTGGGGGCGGCCGTACCAATATGACAATCCGGGACGCAATGGCCCGGGCTTTGACCTCTATTCGCTCGGCGCAGACGGCGCGCCGGGCGGGTCTGAGCAGAATGCTGATATCTACGCCGAATAAAACCTGTCGCACATGAACCAACCATTCCTTGTCCATGCCTTTCCCGCGGCGGCCGGCCAGCCCCTTTACTGGTGGCTGGTGTCGGATGATGCGGTGCAGGCGTGGGGATGCGATGTGAACCCTCTGGAGGCCGCCGGACTGCGCCAGGATCAGGGTTCGGATGAACCGGTCCAGACGATTGCCCTGCTGCCATCGCACCTTGCCACCGTACAATGGCATGAACGACCTGATGACATCACCGATCTGCAAGCACAGGCGGCGGCAAAGCTGGCCGCGCGCGAGGCATCGCTTGGCGGCGATGATGTCCATATTGTTGCGGCGATGGATGATGGCCGGCCGGTTACGGCGCTGATCGACAAATCCGAACTTGCGCGGGGGCTGGAATTATTGGCGGCCCTGGGTCTCGATCCCGACGCGGTGCTGCCCAGTGGCTGGATCGTTCCGCCCGTGAATGAAGGATTCTCCAGCGCGGACCTGGGCTTCGACAAGCTGTTGCGGGGCGACAGCCTAATTGCTCCGGACGACCCGGCCTTGCACCAGCTGCTGCTGGGTGAGCAGCCGGTTTCGCCGGTGACCGGCGATAGCTTTGACGCGATGCTGGTGGGAGCACCGGAACGTTGCGAACTGGATTTTCGTTCGGGCGCCTTTGAAAAACGGGTGCGCCGCGCCATGGCACCGGCCCAAAGGAGGAAACTGCTGGCCCTGGCTGCCCTGCTTCTGCTGGTGACGGCGGTGATCCCGCTGGTGCAGTTGGGCAAATATTACTGGGCAGCGAACTCGGCGAACGAAGCGTCAATGGAACGTGCGGCGCAAGTGCTTGAGACGGTGGAGAGCCCGGTGCAGGCAGAACAGGCGCTCGATGCGCGGCTGCGCGCGGAGAACAAGGGCAACATCCAGTTCCCGGTTCCGGCGGCGGCACTGTATTCATCGCTCCAGCAGACGCCCAATGTCAGCATCGAACGCCTGTCCTATGGCAGCAATGGCATAGTCTCAGCCACGCTGACAGCGATCCAGAACGAAGACATGAACCCGGCCCTGATCGCCATCCAGGATGCCGGTTTCGTGATCACGGCGACACCCCGGACCGACGCGACGGGTGTCGCCAAGGCTGATATCACGGTGCGCGCGCCATGATCGCGCGGCTTTCGGCATGGTTCCTGGCGTTGAGCCGGCGCGAGAAGGTCCTGATCGGGATCCTGGCCGTGCTGCTTGCCGGCACGATTGCCTTCTATGGCGTCTACCGTCCGTTTGTAACCTCGATCCAAGGCGCGGCGATTGATTACCGGGAAGCGGTCGACCGGCAGGGAAGGATCGAATCCAAGGTAGCCGCATTGCAGGAGGGATCAGGCGGTGACACGGGTGAGCCGGCGGGGGTATCGGGGGCGCTCGACCAATTCGTCAGCCAGAGCGCCGGAGAGACGGGTATCGCCATCGGTTCGGTCGATCCGCAGGCCGATAACCGGGTGACCATGACCGTGCAATCGGCCAAGCCCACTGCGCTGTTCAGCTGGCTGGCCCGGATCGAGCAACAGGGCGTGTCCGTTGAAAGCCTGAATGCTTCGCCCGCAGGCGAGGGCACGATCACGGCAACGATGACATTGCGCAAGAACTAGCGCGTACCCAGCCAGGTGCTGCGAAGACTATTCGGCCGGTTGAATGGCCTTTTTGTCGTCGGCCGGGAACATGATGCCTCCGTCTTCCGCTGATACCGCTTCCGGTTCGCCGGGCACCGCGGCGGGCTTCTGCTGCACCCATTCGCCCTGCTTGTTGCGCACATATTTTGGCGCGCGCTGGACATTCCAGACCAGCCCCATCTTCTCCCACAGGTAGATGATGTAGCCGTTCACGTCGACTTCCCACCAGGCAATCTGCGAGGATGCCGCACGCGGATGCATATGGTGGTTGTTGTGCCAGCCGTCGCCAAAGGTCATCCAGGCCATGAACCAGTTATTGCGTGAACCTTCCTTGGTGTCGAAGCGCTGGGATCCAAAAACATGGCCAATGCTGTTCACGCCCATGACGAAGTTCAGGAAGAAGAAATTGCGAAAGAATCCGCCGATCAGGATGGTGCCGATAATGTGCTCCGGACCGCCAAAGGCGAGAGCCCAGAGCGCAGGCAGGATGATGCTAGAGAAGATCGCGATGTGCCATCGATACTTGTGGCACCACAATACCTGCGGATCGTCGATCAGACCCTTGCCATACACCCTCATGTCCGAGGTGGTATTGTCAAACAGCCAGCCAAAATGGGCAATACCGAGGCCTTTCCACTTCGACATCTTCTTGCCGTGCCCGTCGACATAGGGGCTGTGCAGGTCACCGACCCGGTCGGAGAAGGCGTGGTGGCGGCGATGGTCGGCCGCCCATTTGAGCACCGATGCCTGGCAGGCCATCTGCGCCATGATACCGATGGCGAGGCGCATTTTCGGGCCGGCTTCAAACGAACGATGCGTGAAATAGCGGTGATAGCCGATGCCCACGCCCATGTTGATCAGGATAAAGCCGAAAAGGAAGGCCGACCATTCGACCCAGCCGGTCGGATGGGCGATGACCCAGTAGAGGGCGCCCAGCGAGCCAAGCACCATGGTTGACAGCAAAATGCCATATTCAATCCGCTTCGCCCGCGCGGCAGGTCCGCCGATGATTACGCCATGCTGCGGATGCTCTTCCGTGGGCGTATAATCTTCGGGCTGGATATCGCTATATGCAGTGGCCATGGAATTTGTCCCCCAAACCGGTGCCGAACACTAAACTTTAGTTAACCAAAATATCGGCATTCGGCTGAGAACACAATTCCCTTAACCTTTTGGGCATGACCGCGCCCGAAAGATGGCCGATTTCGTCAATCGATTGGTCAGGACACTTGTCTAATTCTGTGAGGCATTCGAACGGTCGAGGGACTGCAAGCGCCTAGTCGTCGCTGACAGGGCCTCGCACAGAACGCGATTGGCGCGGTGCCTGGCGGGGCCGTTCGGCGCGTGGTGCGCGCTGGACGCGGGCCGGGCGGCTGGCGCGTTGCGGCCGTGCCTGGCGTTGTTCAACTGCGATTGTTGGTCGGCGGGCACCGCGCACACCATTGCCGCGATTGCCATTGCCGCCCTGGACGGACTGCCGCCCGCCACTTCTTGCACGGCTGCCATCTCTGCGTCCCGAAGGCGCAATTGCAGCCTGTCCACGTCCGCGCCGGCCCTCGCCCCGTGCACGGCGCTGTTCCCGGCGCTCGGCGCGCTCCTCGGGCGTCAGGTTGCGCCACTCTTCGCGCTGCTCCGGTGTCCAGTTGCGACCGCGCGCATGCCGGCCCTTCCGGTGATGCCGCGAACCGTAGCGCGCCCGTTCGCGCGCCCAGTATCGCCGGTGATGGTCGCGCATCACGTGCCTTTTGCCAATCCGGTCGAATACGTAAAAGCCGTAGCCGGGGTAGAAATAATGGTCATACCAGCCGCCACCAAAGCCGATATTGGCGAAGCCATAGCCATAATCGCAGGCATAATAATCATCGAACGGCGCATAGGGATCGCATTCATAGCCATATCCGTTGACATAGCCGTCACCATAATATCCTGCGCCATACATGCACCCGCTCAGCCCCAGCATGACACCGGCCATCAGGGCAGGGCGCAGAGCGCGTTGCAAGAATGATTTTGCCATAATGATCCCCTGTAGAACCGATCCTAGCGCCACCAGCCCCGGCGAGTCCCGATTCATTTGAACATGTCGCAATTTGTAACGTTTGCGCGTTGAATAGCCCATGAATGAGGAGTCTTGCTGACATTCATGAAAGTAGCTATTGTGCGATGCAACGTTATCCCCGAACCGTCAGGAGTATGCATTGGCTACCGCAGCAGCAAAACCCCACGGATATCCGTTTGAAGAGAGTGCCAATCCCCATTGGGTGAAGCGCCCGGACGAAAGCCAGTTGGAGCATATTCCCGGAGAGAAGGGTTTGCCTGTCTTTGGCGTCACCTTGACGATGCTGAAGGATCCGCCAGCTTTTGGCCGCCGCATGTTCGAAAAATATGGTTCGGTTTACAAGGCCTACAGCTTTGGCGGCTGGAGCGTGAACTTGCTCGGTGCCGATGCGACCGAGATGGTATTGTTTAACAAAGACAAGATATTTTCCAGCGAACAGGGTTGGGGACCGGTACTCAACAACCTGTTCCCGCGCGGGTTGATGCTGATGGATTTCGAACGGCACCGTGCCGATCGCAAGGCGCTGTCGGTCGCATTCAAACCAGGCCCGATGAAGCATCATTGCAAGGTGCTGGGCGAGGGCATTCTGGAACGGGTCGGCGAATGGAGCGGAACCGATTTCAATTTCTACCCGGCGATCAAGTCGCTGTCGCTCGATACGGCAGCAAGCGCAATCCTCGGCATTCCCTGGGGCCCCGAGGCGGACAAGATCAACAAGGCCTTTGTCGACGAGGTGCAGGCTTCGGTCGGGGTGGTTCGCAAGCCCATTCCGTTCACGAAGATGTGGCGGGGTGTGAAGGCGCGTGAATATCTTCTGGAATATTTCACGCCGCAGGTGAAGGAACGGCGCGAAAAGGGCGGCGAGGACATCTTCACACAGATTTGCCTGGCGACGCATGAAAATGGCGAGTTACTCACCGAAGACGAAGTGGTCGATCACATGAACTTCCTGATGATGGCGGCGCATGACACCATCACGTCGTCGGCGACCAGCATGACCTACCTTCTCGCCAAGCACCCGGAATGGCAGGACAAGGTGCGCGAGGAATGCCTGTCGGTTGCCCCGGCGGGCCAGCAATTGTCATTTGATGACCTTGGCAAGCTGGAACTGACCGAAATGGCGTTCAAGGAAGCGTTGCGCCTGATCCCGCCCGTGCCCTCTATGCCGCGCCGGGCGATCAAGGAATTCACCTATCGCAACTACACCATTCCCGCCGGCACCAATGTCGGCATCAGCCCGTCATTCGTCCACAAGATGGAGAAGCACTGGCCCGATCCGCAGAAATTCGATCCAATGCGCTTCACGCCGGACAAGATCGCGGCCCGGCATAAATATGCCTGGGTGCCGTTCGGTGGCGGCGCACACATGTGCCTGGGACTGCATTTTGCCTATATGCAGATCAAGATTCTGATGCATGCCATGCTGACCCAGAACCGCGTGTTGCTGCAGGGCGGACCGGATTACGAACCGAAGTGGCAGGTATTCCCGATCCCGCAGCCCAAGGACGGCCTGCCAGTGCGGCTGGAGCGGATTTAGCCCCTTTTGCGATGCCGTAGCCGGTCAGGACCTGCGGTGACAAACCACGGGCAGCCAGGTGTAGCCGTGCACGAAGGCGCTTGAGGTCCGGCTGGGTTCGTCGATGACTTCGATATGCTCGAAGCGCTTGAGGATTTCCTCCCAAAGGATCCGCAGCTGCAATTCGGCCACGCGGTTGCCGTAGCAGCGGTGCACGCCGAACCCGAAAGAGATGTGGTCCTTTGCCTGCTTGCGGTCGATGATCAGCAGGTTGGGATCCTCGTCCCAATATTCCTCGTCACGATTGGCAGAGATATACCACATGGCGACCTGGTCGCCCTTGCGGATCGTCTTGCCGCGCATCTCGACATCTTCCAGTGCCGTCCGCCGCATGTAGGAGAGCGGTGTCTGCCAGCGGATCATTTCGGACACCATGTTCGGGATCAGGCCCGGATCGGCCTTCAATTTCGCATATTCGTCCGGGAACTTGTTGAGGGCATATAGCCCGCCCGACATTGTGTTGCGGGTGGTGTCATTGCCGCCGATGATCAATAGCAGGACGTTTCCGAGCAGTTCCTGCGCGTTCATGTTCCTTGTTGCCGGCCCATGTGCCAGCAGGCTGATCAGGTCGTGGCCGGGTGCCGATTTTTGCCGTTCGGCATAGATGCCCGAAAACGTCCCCAGACATTCGTTCAACTCGCGCCGCCATTGGTCGCGGCCGCCGGGGCAGATGTCCGGGTCAAAAGGATTGGTGGTCACGTCTGACCAGCGTATCAATTCGCGCCGCCGTTCCTGTGGATAATCAAGCAAAGTGGCCAGCATCATCGCTGTCAGTTCCACCGACACGGTCTCGACCCAGTCGAACGGTTCACCGTCGGGCAGTGCATCCAGTACAGCAGCGGTGCGCGACCGGATCAGCGGTTCGAATTCCTGCCGCAAAAGCGCGGGCGCGACGGCTGGCTGGACGGGTTTGCGCTGCGCCCAGTGATCGGGTTCGTCGGCGGCGATGAAGCTTTCCAGTGTGAATGCTTCAATCGGTCCACCCAGCGTGATTCCGCCATATTTCGCATCCGATGAAAATCGCTTGTTGTCGACGTCCACTGCCTTGACGTCTTCGTAGCGTGTGATCGACCAATATGGGCCAACCAGGCTGTCCGGCGTATAGTGGACGGGATCCTCCTTGCGCAGGCGCGCAAAACGGTCCCACATCTTGTCCTGCCGCCACTGTTCGACATCGGCGAAATCGATTTCATCGAGGTCGAGCTCTTCTGCCGATGGTACCCGGTCTCCGCGTTCCAGGTAATTGGGGCGCGCCGGTTTGCGGTAGCTGATCTTGGGACGTTGCAGCGTCTTTGCGGGGTCGGCTTCGGCCATCACGGAAGTCCTAATCGTTCAACCAGCCACAATTTAACTGGTCGATTAAGATTATCAACGGAAGCTATTCAGGGCAATAGCTTCGCTAGCCGCTGTTGCGCAATGCAGTGGCAATCGCATTCAGGGATAGCTGGATTCCTTCGCCGATCCGCGGATCATCCTCGCCGGCCCGCAGGCGCTTCATCAGTTCGATCTGCAAGTGGTTGAGCGGCTCTATATAGGGCAGCCGCAGTTCGATGCTGTTGAAAAGCGCCGGATTGGCGGCAAGCAGGTGCGGCTGGCCGGTGATTTCCAGCAGCATGTCGCGCGTCTGTTCCCATCCCGAACGGATCCGGTCGAAATAGGCCTGTCCCATTTCCTGGTCCTCGACCAGTTCGGCATAGCGCGCGGCAATGCCCATGTCGGACTTGGCAAGTACCATTTCCATGTTCGACAAGGTCGCCTGGAAAAACGGCCAGGCCTGCGCCATGTCCTTGAGCTGGCTACGGTCCTCAAATCCGGCCAGCGCCTGGCCGACCCCATACCAGCCCGGAAGCATGACTCGCGCCTGCGCCCAACTGAAAACCCATGGAATGGCGCGCAGGTCCTCGATCTTGTCGGACTTGGTGCGGCTGGCCGGCCGTGAACCGATCTTGAGTTTTGCGATTTCCGTCAGCGGAGTCATCTGCCGGAAAAATGTACGGAAACTAGGGTTGCCATAGACCAGGTCCCGATAGGCGGCGAAGGCGGTCTGCGAAATGCTGTCCATTGCTGACGCAAACCCGGCCTGCTCCTTCGGATCGGTATTGTCCGGCGCCAGCGAATTGATCAGTACCGCCGACGTGATGGCTTCGAGGTTGGTCTCGGCAACGCCCACAGTGCCATATTTGGCCGCGATCACTTCGCCCTGCTCGGTAATACGAATGCGGCCGTTCACCGTGCCCTTTGGCTGTGCCTTGATCGCGCCGAATGCAGACCCGCCCCCGCGGCCGACTGCACCGCCACGACCGTGAAAAAGCTGCATCGTGACGCCCGCCTTGTCGAACACCGGCGTCAGCGCGTCGCTGGCCTTGAAAAGGCTCCAGGTGGAGGTGAGGTAGCCGCCATCCTTGTTGCTGTCTGAATAGCCGATCATCACTTCCTGGTGACCGCGTGATTTCGCCAGCTCATGCATTTCCGGTATCGCGAAAAAGTCGGTCATGACCTGCGGCGCGTTTTCGAGGTCGGCGACGGTCTCGAACAGCGGCACGGCCATGACCGGACAGCTCGGCGCATCGCCTTCGGCAGCAGGCGCCCGATAGAGTCCGCACTCCATCAGCAAAACATAGGCCTCCAATATGTCCGAGACGCTCTCTCCATTGCTGATATTATAGTTGGTAATCACGTCCGGGCCGTATTTGGCATGGGCTTCGGTTGCGGCGCGGATGATCGACAGTTCCTTTGCCGTTTCCTCGCTATATTCGGCCCAGGGACTGACCAGCGGGCGGTTGTTCGAAAGCTCGGCGCGCAGCAATGCCACCCGCGCGTCTTCGTCCAGGGCAAGGTAATCTGCCTCGACACCGGACTCGGCCAGTAGCTCGGCAATCACGCGCTCGTGCACCCGGCTGTTCTGGCGCATGTCCAGTGTCGCCAGGTGGAAACCGAACAACTCGACCGTCCGGATCAAGCGGCCGAGTGCACCCGAGGTCGCGAACACGCCGGTGCCGCCCGATTTCAGTCCGCGCGCCAGCACCGCCAGCTCCTCGCGCAGTTCCTGCGGATTGTCATAGGGCTCGGCGGCGATCGGCGATGGCCGGCCGGCGACGTGGCCGCAAAGCTTGAGGTGCGTTGCCGACAGGCGCGCATAGATGCCTGACAGGGCGCGCCGGTAAGGTTCATCCTTGCGGCTGAGTGCGTCATCGCCGCTCTCCTCGGCAAGCGCCAGCACGGCATCGGGGACATCCGCCAGTTCGGTCGAAATCGAAAGCTCGGCACCGAGCGCGTGCACTCGGGCGAGATAATAGCCGATCACCGTCTCTGCCGCGCGTGACAGGGCCTCTTCCATCGCCTCGGCATCGACAAAGGGATTGCCATCACGGTCGCCGCCAATCCAGCTGTTGAGCTTGAGGAAGTTGGGCAGGCGCGCGCCGAGCACCTTTTCCCACTTGGCGTAAAGCCGCGGCAGGACGGGCAGGAACACGTCCTTCATGTAGCTTTGCGAGATCTGCACCTCGTCGGTGACGAACAACCGTTCGCGGCGCAATGGACGCGTCTGCCATAGCAGCGCGATCTGCCGCATGATCGCTGAATCGAGGTCATCGCCCGCCGGTGTCTGGCTTGCGCCCTCGTCCTTCATCAGCAGCAGTTCGGCGATCCGCGCCTTGTGGTCGATCATGCTCTTGCGCCGCACCTCGGTGGGATGTGCCGTGAGCACCGGAGCAATTAGTGCCTGTTCGAGCAGTTCGACGATGGTTGCGGTGTCGACACCTTCGCCGCCCAGCCGTTTCACCGCCTCGGTCACGCTCGCGCCTTGTTCTGCGGCAACGCCCTGCCGGTCCTCGGCCAGGTTGGCGAGTAGCGAGAACAGCATGAACCCGCGGACGAAATCGAGCGTGGTATCGAGCGTCAGCGCATCGAGCCCGGGATCAATTGCGTCCGCGTCCGCCACGCCGCGGTGCCGGTCGACGCTGGTCGATCGGATGTACTCGGTACGTGTGTACAGCTCTTCCCCGCCATAGGAACGGATCACGTCCCCCAGCAATCGGCCGAGATATTTGATGTCAGGATTCTGGCGGACGGTAAGCGGTTTGGTCATGCTGCTTTGCTGCACTGCAACAGCAGGGCCGTCAACGGAAAATGCCTTGTGCCGGTCTGTCGCCCGCCGTCGCGAGCCACTCGGCTTGTCGTTACACTAGCTTTCGAGCTCGATATCCCAGTACAGCCAGTCGTGCCATGTCTCGTGGAGGAAGTTGGGCGGGAAGGCGCGGCCATGTTCCTGAAGCTGCCAGCTGGTCGGCTTGATCGGCTTGCTGGCGAGCTGCATATGCGCTTCCTTCGGCGTGCGTCCGCCCTTCTTGAGATTGCAGGGCAGGCAAGCGGTGGCGACATTTTCCCAAGTGGTCCGGCCCTGTTGGCGGCGTGGAATCACATGGTCGAAGGTGAGGTTTTCGCCTGACCCGCAATATTGGCACTGGAACTTGTCGCGCAGGAACAGGTTGAAACGCGTGAAGGCGGGATATTCCGACGGCTTGATATATTTCTTCAGCGCGATGACCGAAGGGATCTTCATGTTGAGATTGGGGCTATGCACTTCCCGTTCATAGCTGGAGACGATATCCACGCGTTCAAGGAACACAGCCTTGATTGCAGTTTGCCAGGGCCACAGGCTCAGGGGATAGTAAGAAAGCGGCGTATAATCAGCGTTCAGGACGAGCGACGGGCAACTCTCGGGATGCCTCAGCAGGTCTGGATGATACATATGTTCCCTTCTCTCCTTACAACTCGTTGTTTTACTGTCGGTCCTTTATGTCTAGAAGCGTGACATGGTCGTGACAGTCAGAACAAATCCGTCCGATGACGTCAAGAGGTGATGTAAACCAAGATGTTGTGGTGCGTTTCGCGCCTAGCCCCAACGGATTGTTGCATTTGGGTCACGCCTATGCCGCCATGATGGCCCATGATTATGCTCGAAAGCGGGGCGGCCGGTTCCTCCTGCGGATCGAGGATATCGATACCGGACGCAGCAGAAGTGCATTTGTCGAGGCGATACTGGCCGATCTCAAATGGCTGGGTCTCGATTGGGATGGCGAAGTCATCCACCAGTCCCGGCGGCTGGACAGCTATGCAGCCGCCGCGGGGAAACTGAAAGAATTGGGGCTGCTCTATCCCTGTTTCTGCACGCGGGCGTCGATCCGCGATAATCTGGGCGGAAATTCGCCGGAAATGGGGCCGGATGGACCGGTGTATCCCGGCTCTTGCCGGAAGCTCGATCCGGTGCAGGCGAACAAACGCATGGCGAGCGAGCCGCATAGCTGGCGCATCGACGTTGCCAAGGCGATGACGCTGACCGGACCCCTGGACTGGCAGGACGAAAATTTCGGGGTCCAGGTTGCGGACGCCGGCATATTTGGCGACGTAATTTTGGTCCCCAAGCATGAACCGGCCAGCTACCATCTCGCCGTAACAGTCGACGATGCACGAGACGCGATAACGCATGTGGTGCGCGGCCGGGACCTGTTCGCATCGACCCATATCCACCGGCTGCTCCAGGCATTGCTCGATCTGCCCACGCCAATCTACGTGCATCATTCGCTATTGATGGACGAAAGTGGCTCGAAACTCTCGAAAAGCAGGGATTCTGCCTCTTTAGCCGTATTGAGGGCAACGGGCGTTGAAGGGCATAGGCTCCTGCATGATTTGAGAGCGGGGATATTCCCGGTTGGAATCTCTCTTTCGGAGGCCTAGATTACCCCTATGAGCTATGTTTTGATTGCAATGATCGTGGTAGCGGCTGGTGCCGTTGTCTACGCTTTGGTGCGCGGCCTGATTGCCTTTGCCAATATGGAGCCCGAAGATGTCGACAGCGATGGCATAACCGCAAGCCACAAGAAACAGAATGAAATGATGTTTGCCCGGATCAAGTACCAGGCGGTTGCCGTGGTGCTGGTCATCATCCTCCTGATCCTCGCGGGTGGGCAAAACTAGACCTGCGCTGATGGTCAAACTCAACAAGATCTACACCAGGACCGGCGATGATGGTACGACCGGACTGGTGGACGGGTCCCGGATTCCCAAAAGCGATCCGCGCATGGCGGCAATCGGCGACGTCGATGAACTGAACAGCGCACTGGGCGTCGCAATAGCCGATATCGAGGACGATGCGCTGTTGGGTGCCCTGCGGAGGATCCAGAACGACCTGTTCGATCTCGGGGCCGACCTGGCGACGCCAGCGCAGCCTGATGATGATTTTGAACCGTCGGACATGGTGCTCAGGGTCGTCGCTGCACAGGTCGAATGGCTCGAGAGTGAAATCGACACCATCAATGACGGTCTGGATCCGCTCACCAGTTTCATACTGCCGGGCGGAAACAGCGGCGCGGCGGCCATTCACCTTGCGCGGGCGATTTGCCGGCGTGCAGAACGCAGCAGCGTTACCGCGGCAGGGCAGGTCGCGGTCAATCCCCAGGCGCTGGCCTATGTCAATCGCCTGTCCGACTATCTGTTCGTCCTCGGCCGCCAACTGAACGGCAATGGTACGGACGACATATTGTGGGTGCCTGGCGCGTCCCGCTGAGGAGGATTCCTCGGTATTTCGGCGATTTTGCAACCGGGTGGCGCGCATATCTAAGGTTGACCTCATCCGCGTTCGCTCTATGTTCTGAAACGATTATCTGTATTTTCGGAGTCTGATCGATCGCGAGCCAAGCCCAAAATCCGGTTTCGGACAGCACCGGGCAGGCTGCGCCGTTGGACACCATCGACCTGCTGCAACAATTTCGCGACGTGCGTGCTTATACAATGGACCTCGTCAGCCATTTGAGCGATGCCGATGCCACGGTCCAGTCGATGGAAGATGCCTCGCCGGCCAAATGGCACCTCGCCCATACCAGCTGGTTCTTCGAAACCTTCGTCCTGCGCGATTTCGCTCCCGGCTACCAGCACTTCCGCGAAGGGTATGATTATCTTTTCAACAGCTATTACGAGGCCGAGGGCGCCCGACATACCCGCGCCGCGCGAGGAATGATCACGCGCCCGTCGCTCGACGAGATCAAACAGTATCGGGCCTGGGTCGACCGGGCGATGGAAACCGCTCTTCCAGTCCTGGATGCGCACGCCCTCAAGCTGGTCGAACTTGGCCTGCACCATGAACAGCAGCACCAGGAATTGCTGCTTACCGACGTCAAGCACATGTTCGCCCAAAACCCGCTCAAGCCGGCTTGGTTTAAGGTCGATGGAAACCGAGGGCCAGCGGCACATCTGCCGATAGAGTGGATTACCGGCGACACAGGCATTGTCGAGATCGGGCACGACGGCAAGGGCTTTGCCTTTGACTGCGAGGGACCGCGCCACCAGACATTGCTGACACCGCATGCGCTGGCGAATAGATGCGTCACCAATGCTGAGTGGATCGCATTCATGGAGGATGGCGGCTACCAGGATCCGGTGCACTGGCTTTCGGATGGCTGGGCCTGGGTACAGCAGGAATCCATTGCCGCACCGCTTTACTGGGAAGAGGTGGACGGCAAGTGGCGCTGGTTCACCATGCACGGGATGCAACCGGTCGATCTCAATGCCCCGGTCACGCATATCAGTCTTTACGAGGCCGATGCCTATGCCAGCTGGGCCGATGCGCGCCTGCCAACCGAAGCCGAGTGGGAAAGCGCCGCGGCCAGGCTCGACATTGTGCCTGACGGCGTGTCGAACGGGCAGGTCCGACCCGACGCCCCATCGCCGGGTGAGGGCCTTTTGCAGATGTTTGGCGATGTCTGGGAATGGACCGGTACGGCGTATCGCCCCTATCCCGGCTTCAAGGCCG
>JAAUYH010235576.1_pt1 | contig 15906 bp, 11 predicted proteins | sample 7278061 | NCBI WGS metagenome assembly JAAUYH01 (sample SAMN14350203, study PRJNA611818) | marine sediment metagenome | isolation source: surface marine sediment (0.6m) | place: French Polynesia: Moorea | collected 2018-08
CTGGAACTCCTTGTCGAAGATATCCCCTTCGGTGGTCTCGACGATGATTCGAATCGAATTCCCGAGACTCGCGAGATCCGCCCTGTTTTCGAGATAGTTCTGAATGTACGGGTGCGACGTCGGGATCATCTTCTCGAAGCTCGCATCGGGCTTGAGCTGCGACGCCTGGTAGCCGAAAAACACGGTCAACAGCACAAACAGTGCGATCACCACCCCCCGGTGTTCGAATACCAGCCTTTCGGCCAGCGGCGCCTGGGCACCGTTCAGGCCTTTCGGATCTCTGGGTGCATCACTCATAGACTGAAATCCCTCCAAAACCGACCAGCACGATGTTGCCGTTTCGCGTCGTGGTGGTGCCGCTATATACCCTGCTGCCCTCGGTCGGGATGCTGTCGAAACTCGCACCATCGTCCTCACTAACGAGCAATGCGCCGGCCGACCCCGCCAGTACGAGAATGCCATCGTCACGTATTGTCCCGGACATCAGCGTTCGCTCGTCGCCGGTATCGACGGCCGACCAGGTCTCGCCTTCATCCGCCGACCGGAACACGTTGCCCCTGAGACCGAATACCAGCAGTCCGCCGTCGCGTGCAGCAACCGTGCCGAAGAACGAGCCGCTGTAGCTCGTTTCGATTCTTTCCCAGGTCATGCCGTCATCGAGCGAGCGCAGCACGGTACCGGCCTCGCCGGCCACGAGCAGCGTACCGGCCTTCGAGCGAGTGATGCCGTAGAGATGGTACTTGTCCAGGTTGTCGAGGCGGTTGCTGTCCACCACCCAGGTTACGCCGCCGTCGCGGGTGCGCAGGAAGACGCCGTAGGCGCCCAGGGCGAAGCCGTTGTCGGCGTCGTAGAACCAGACATCGAGCAGCGGCGTCGTCATGCCGGTATCGATGGCTTCCTTGGCCTCCTCGATCGCAAACAGGCCGTCCTCGAGGGCCCATTCGAGATCTTCGCGAGTCTCGTCCGTGGCTTCGGCCAGTTCGGCGCGTATGGATTCGACACGCTCTTCCAGCGCGCCCACAGACAATTCGGCGATATTGGACCCTGAATACTTCGTCTGCCAGCTTTGCCCGTTGTCCGTCGAGTGCAGGAGAAAACCGTCGTGTGCGGTCGCCCAGGCATGGTCCTCGCCGGCGAATGCCACGGCGGTTATCGCCAGGGACACGGGCACGTCGGAGTGAGCCCAGGTCTCACCGCTGTCGTCCGAGAACAGGATGTGGCCCTGTTCACCGGCGACCAGCAGTCTGTGACCGTTGCTGGCCGCATCGAGCAACAGTCCCTGTTCTGCCAGCTGCGACTTGATCGCCGGAAGCAGCGCAAAATCGACCGCTGCCACGTTACGCGCAAGCAGCAGTGCAAGCAAAGACAGCAGGACCGCCGCCGTACCGGCGACGGCCCTTGCAGGCAGGAGCTTGTAGTTGTTCTTGTAGGCTCTGAAAGACCTCATCACCACCCCCCGTGGTGTTTATATCGGCTTAGCGTCTCCCTGAACGACGCAGCGCAGCAGGCGTGTATTCGCGTTCTGACGCCTGGTACTCCCACTGATATTGATATCCCTTGATCTCGTTGTCGAGACCTATCGGCAGGTAACGCCCCGAAATCAGGTCGTGTGAGATCTCGACGGCATACCACGGGACCTTGACCTGGTAGTGAGACAGGTTGTGCGCTTCTTTGACGCGCCACATTTCGCCGCGGCCGTCGTAGAGATCGGCTATGCTGATCTGCCAGGTGTCCTCGTCGACGTAGAACGTCCTGCGAGCGTAGACGTGACGCTGGCCGTCCTTGAGCGTGGCTTCGACAACCCAGACGCGGTGCAGCTCGTAGCGCAGGTAGTCGGGGTTCATATGACCCTGCATGAGGATGTCCTTGTAGGACTTGCTCTTGTCCATCAGCCTGAAGGCGTTATAAGGGATATACAGTTCCTTCTTGCCCAGCAATTTCCAGTCGTAGCGGTCCGGCGCGCCGTTGTAAAGGTCGAGGTCGTCGGCCGTGCGCAGGCCGTCCGATGCCGTGCCCGGCCCGTCATAGGCGACGTCCGGTGCGCGGCGAACCCGGCGCTGACCGGCGTTGTAGACCCACGCAGCGCGAGGCTCGACGACCTGGTTGATGTTCTCGTGCACGAGCAGTACGTCACCCTCGAGACGCGCAGGCGCCTTGATGCTTTGCTTGTAATAGAACAGGCGATTCGCCGGCGGATTCGGCAGGTAGTTTGCGAACGTCAGCTGGTCATCGAACACGACCGGGCTGAAAGCGCCACTGGCCTGAACCGGAATCTGCGTGTAGGTACGCCTTACGCTGCCGCCGCGATAGCGCAGCACGTGGTTCCATACGACCTCGATGCCTGACTTCGGTATAGGGAACGGGCAATACGAATCGACGTTTGCCAGCCCGTTACCACCGTCGGTCGTCGTGGACGTCAGCGCGTCCTGCTTGATATCGCCGTACAGGCTGTCGGGGTATCCGGCCGTACGGTGGCTGGTATACACCGGCATGCGGAACGTATCCGGATAGCGTTGCAGCAGCGCAATCTGGCCCGGCGACAGGTTGTCCTGGTACTGCGCATAATTCTGCGCCGTTATCGTGAACAGCGGCTGCTCGTTCGGAAACGGGTCGACAAGCGGCTGGCCCTCGACGTAGGAGGCCGGCAGTTCAGCCATACCGCCCGTCCAGGCCGGGATCGTGCCGGCCTCGTTGCCCGCACGCTCCGCGCCCATCGGCGTAAGCTCGTCACCGCCGAGTCGATCGGCTTCTGCCTGTGTGAGTTCCGCGACAGCGCCCTGTGCGAACAGGCTGAGCGCCGCTGCGATAGTGATACTGGTTAGTGTTTTCATGCTGTTGTTGCTCCTGGTATTCAATATCTTCGGCGAGTCAGAAACTCACGGATACGCTGAAGGATACGAAGTCGCGGTCGACGATGGTGTTGTAGTCGCCACCCGAGAAGGTCGTGTAGTCGAGCGAGCCGGTGTAGCGATTGAGGTATTCAGCCTCGATGCCGAACGACAGCGCTTTTGCGCCTTCGTTGAAATTACTGTTCGGCGAAACACCGTCAACATCGTGTGACCAGGCTAACTTCGGCGTCAGGTTGATTCCCGCGAACACGTCGTTGTAAGTCAGCGATCCGCGAATGCGGTAGCCCCATGACGAGTCGGTAACGTAGCCGTCGTTCGTGCAGTTCCGCGTGTTCGCATTCGGGATGATCGGATCGATGAGCTGGTCAAAGGGCGGCGGCGGGAAGAAGCCCTCACAGGTCAGATCGCCAGGCAGCGGAATACCGAGCGCTGACAGCGGGATGGGTGTAAAGGCGCCCACGCCGTACGTCGGGTTGCGGCCGTAGCGCTGCCCCGACTGATCCGGCAGGCTGCCGACCCAGTTGGCGCCGATCTCGGCGGCAAATGACAGGCGGCTGGCACCCATGACCTGGTCGAAGAAGCGAATGAACGTAACCTGTGCCTGGGTGACCGGGAGTCGGTCGAAGCCGGCTGCAGGGTTACCCGGGCCCACTGCGATAACGCGCGGCAGTACGGTTGACCAGGGTGCTTCACCCACGGCTGCCTGGAGTATCTCGCTCGTGTTGATCTGTACCGGGAATTCCGGCCGGTAGCTGACCTCGCCAGAGATCGCAAAGCCCGCCAGGTTCGTTGCGAAGCTCGCGCCGTAAAGCTCGATGTCTTCGGGGAACTCGGCGAAATACCGCGGGTTGCCGCCGAGCGGGTCGCCGGGGATGAACGGCGTATTCGGCGGCCCGCCGAGAGACTCGTTGGCGGACGTGAAGCCGCCGAGGTACGGGATACGGCTGTGGTAGTTGATGTAGTAAAGGCCGAATTCCGAACCCGCAAGCTGCTCGGCGAAGTAGCGGAGGGCGAGGCCATACTGGCCACCGTCATCGGGCTCGATGTCCGGCTCGCGGCTGACGAACAGGCCGCCGGCCATCTGGGCCTGGTCGCTCAGCGCATTGGTCAGCGTTACGACGTTGCAGCCCGTGGCGGCGACGTCTGCGGTCGAGAAGTACGTGCCGCAACCGTCGATGACGGTCTTTTCCCATTCGATCTGGTAGAACGCGTCGATGCTCAGTGCATCCGTCGGGCTGGTGGAAACCGTCAACATCGCCACCGGCAGCAGGCCTTCCTTGATCTCGGCGCCCGGCCGACGGAATGCGGAGACGTCGATCGGGTTAATGGTGTTGATGCCGTTCTGGATGAACGTGCTCTCGCCCCAGCTTGCGACCTGCCGGCCGAGCCGGATGTCCAGCGGTGCCTGCGACTCACCGAGGTACCACGTGCCGTAGACGAACGCATCCAGCAATTCGATGCCCGAGGCCTGGGCGAAGCTGTCGAAGCCGCTATCGGCCAGGGACTCGTTGGGCGCGTAAAGGTTGGCCGAGTTGCCGTGCGGCCGTTTGCCGTTGGCGAGCTCCTCGTCGTACCAGTACTTGCCGCGAATCAGGACACCGAAATCGCCTTTGCGAAGCTCGAGGTCGTGTACGCCCTTGAGGATCAGGGAATACAGGTCGCCGTCGTCGAAATTCGCATTGCCGTCATCGGCCGTACTCGTCGATGCCGTGCCGAAACCCGGCAGGTTGCCTGGCGTAACCAGCAGCGGCTCCCGTGCTTCCTGGCGCCAGCTGGCACCGATTGAAATCTGTGAGTTGAAGCTGCCTTCGACCTCTCCCCACTGAAATTCGAATGCCACCGCAGGAACGCTGAGCGCACACGATGCCAGCAGCATCCCTATGGATGCATTTCTAAATTGCCCGTTCATATCGACATGTCCCCTGATTTGGATCTGGTCGTTCTTGTATCGGCCACGCCTGTTTCGACCTGCGTTTAGGGTCAGACTACGGATGGCCGCGGATAGGCTTATTCGCTCATATCACAGCGGTTTTTGTCATTCGGGAAAACCGAGGGTCCCGGCCGCTGCCATAGATGACCACTTGGAATATAGCACGGGACAGCGCGGCCATCGGCCGTGCGTCAGCGCTGGCCGACGAGCCAGACGAGCGTTGCGCCGCCCAGGAACAATCCCGGTACGGCGAGCACGAGCTGAGTCACGTGCAGCTTTCGGCAGGCCTGCGCAACGTTCCCCCGCAGGCCCATCCAGCCCCAGGCGGCCGTCAACAGCGACCCGCCGCCGAGGCCGACGAGATACAGCGCGCCGAGAATTACGCCGTAGGCCAGCGCGTAGCCCGTGTCGCCCTGCGAGGAGCCGTCCTGGCTGCTCCCGAGCCAGGCAATGACGAGTACGGGAAACAGCCATCCGGCCACCAACCCGACGATCAGCAGCCAGTTGAAGACCGGGCTGCGAAAAAGTCGCTGCGGCAACAACCCGGCGGCACGGGCCGGCACGACGAGGCAGGCGAGCAGGCAGGCGGCGGCAAGGCTCACAACGATCGTCGCGAGCTCGTCGCCCGACAGGTGGCCGCCGGCCAGCGTCTTGACGATCGATGGCAGGAACCAGAATACGAACGGCATGGCGATGACCCATGCCGCTCTGCGTCGCAGAGGCGGGCGGCGCCAGAATGCCCAGATGCCGATCAGGAGGCCGAGGAACAGTACGAGATACGTCAGCAGGAACAGCGGCAGCATGCCGAAGTCGCCGCGGCCCGGTACCGATGCGATCGTCAGTGTCCAGAGGCTGCCAAGGAGAACCTGGACGACCAGTACGATGCTCAGCAGGCGAGCCAACATCTACTCCGCGGCCGGCCCCGGATAACGTTCCCTGAGTATCCGTTTCAGGATCTTGCCGGACGGGTTGCGCGGAATGTCGTCGCTGAATTCGACGGCTTTCGGGATCTTGAAACGTGCCAGCTTCTCACCGCAATAGCCGATGATCTCTTCAGCGGTTGCGGACGCGCCCGGTGCCAACGCCACGATCGCCAGCGGTACCTCGCCCCACTTCTCGGAGGGCAAGCCGATGACCGCACATTCGAGCACTGCCGGATGACCGGTCAGTGCATTTTCGATCTCGGCCGGATAGATGTTCTCGCCGCCCGAGATGATCATGTCTTTCTTGCGATCCTGGATGTAGACGAAGCCTTCCGCATCGACCGTGGCGAGGTCACCCGTGTGCAGCCAGCCGTCACGTAGCGTCTCGGCGGTGGCCTCAGGCTGGTTCCAGTAGCCGACCATGACGTGCGGACCGCTGACGATGACCTCGCCGACGCCGCCGACCTCGACATCATTGCCCTTCGCGTCGACCACGCGGACGTCCGTGTGGAAGAATGCCGGTCCGGTCGAGCCCGCCTTGCTGATCGCGTCAGCTGCGCCGATGACGCAGGCCGGGCCGCAACTTTCCGTGAGACCGTAAACCTGGTGGATTTCCACGCCGATACCCGAGTAGTCCTCGATCACCGTCACGGGCACGGGCGCGGCGCCGCTCAAAAACCATCGGATGGTGGAAAGATCCGCGGTCTCGCGCTTCGGCGACGCCCACATCATCTGCAGCATTGCAGGAACGAGCAGACCGATGTGACACGCCTCGTTTTCAATGACGTCGAATACCCCATTGGGATCGAAGGACCTTGAGATGACGAGTTTGCCGCCTCCGTGGATGACGGCGATCGCGGGCAGCAGCGCGCCGACGTGAAACAGCGGCATGACCTGCAGGTAGTTGTCGCCGAAACGCATGTCGCAGGTCATGTGAAAAGTCAGCGAGCCCCAGGTGGTCGTGTCGTGCGTATGCACGACGCCTTTCGGCAGGCCGGTGGTTCCCGACGTATACATGATGAACAGGCGGTCGCTGCCTTCGGCTTCGACCGTCGTTTCCTCGAACGAAGCGGCCGACGTCGCCGCATCGTAGTTGTCGGCCCAGTCCGAACGAGAGGCATCGTCGCCAACGCGGATCCAGTCGCGGACGTCGATGTCGCGTCCCTGCAGCGCCATGGCGGATTCGTCGAACTCCGAGTCGAAGATCAGCGCAACAGATCCCGAGTCTTTGAGGATAAATTCGAGCTCGTCGGGTACCAGGCGCCAGTTGAGCGGTACGATGACCGCGCCCACTTTGGCACAGGCAAAGAAGCTTTCAACGTATTCGACGCCGTTCATCATCAGCAGTGCGACACGATCGTCTTTCCCGACGCCCCTGTCACGAAGGACGTTCGCGATGCGATTGCAGCGTTCGTTGAGTTCGGCAAACGTGAATCTTCGTTGCCGCTCGACTTCGACCAGCGCTTCCGCGTCCGCGTTCAGGAGTGCGCGCTTGGTGAGGAAAAGTCCGAGGTTCGATTGCATGGTTCTGTCCCCCGCTTCTAGTGCCGTGTGCCCGGCATGATTTCGAATAACGGATCGAATTCGACCAGCGTCGACTGTAATAGCGCGAGAACGCTGGCATCGCCTGTAACCGTAGCCTTGCCTGCCCGGATCTGGTCCATGAAAGATTTCCGTTGAGCCATCACGGGCACCAGGTCGCCGCGGTTGATTGTCAGCGTCGCATCGGCGTCTCCGGCAGAAAAGCCTGCAATATTGGTGAGCGTGCCGTTGCTCATCTCGACGACGAGATGCTCGCCGTTGTCCGGCGTAATGAAGTTCAGTTTGAACGCCATACCATCCGCTTTGGCGCAGTCGACGCGTATGGCAACGGCATCCCACCACTGCGAGGTCGACACCGCGCGCAGGGTGTCGGCACCGCCGGTGTGCACACCGAGGTTCTCGGGAGCGCCGTTGCGAAGCTCGCTGGCCGCCGACAGGAAGGAATTGCGCATGCTCGTGCTTTCGTACTGGTAGCCAAGTTGCTCGAAGATGTCGGCAAGGAGTTGCTTCCCTGCCGCGTTGTCGGGCTCGGCGTAGACGAGCTTGTTGACGATTTCCATGGCCAGCCGATACCTGCCGGCGTCGAACAGCTCATGTCCCTTGTCGATGATCGCCTCTGCGCCGCCCATCATCTCGACGTACAAGGGCGCCGAATCGCCGGGCGACAGCGGTGCCAGCGTCGCCGGATTGCCGTCCCAGTAGCCGAGGTACCGGTTGATGACCGCGCGCGAGTTGTGGAACTCGCTGCCGTGGTACTGCCGCACGGACCACTGTTGCTGCAGGCTCTCCGGTACCGCGTAACGGTTGTGAATTTCGTTGATCGTCACGCCCTGGTTTGCGAGATGCAGTACCTGGTTATTCAGGTTGGCATACGCGTCGCGCTGAGCGCGCATGACTTCGAGGATGCGATCGTTACCCCAGCGCGGCCAGCTGTGGGAGGCCAGCATGACCTCGGCGTCTTCGCCAAATCGATAGATGGCCTCGTTGATCGCCTTCGACCAGGCGAGCGCGTCGCGCACCAGTGCGCCACGCAGCGTGTAGATGTTGTGGATCGTTGCCGTGATGTTCTCGGCCGCCCAGAACGCCTTCATATCGGGAAACCAGGTATTCATCTCGGCGGGCGCTTCCGTTCCCGGCGTGTTCTGGAACACCATGCGGACACCGTCAACCGTGTGCTCCTCGAAGTCGTCCTCGATGACGAGATTCGGCGCGACCAGGCCTATCGAGCCGTCTGCCGTTGCCTTGCCAATCGCCGAATCGACCTGGCCGAACGGATTGGAAGGGATCACCATGCCGTACTGGTAGCTGGCGCGTCGCGTCATCGCGGTACCGGCATAGACATTCTCGGCGACGACGTATTCCATGAAGCCGCGCGGCGCGATGACCTGGACCTTGCCCGATCGCACGTCGGCCTCGTCGACGACGCCGCGTATGCCGCCGAAGTGGTCTGCGTGCGAATGCGAGTAAACGACGGCGACGACCGGCAGCTCGCCCAGGTGCTCGTTTGCAAGTGCAAGCGCGGCCGCAGCCGTCTCCCGGACGAGCAATACGTCGAAAACAATCCAGCCCGTTTCGCCCCGGATGAGCGTCATATTGGACAAATCGAAGCCGCGGACCTGGTAAATCTTGCCGGGCACGACCTCGTACAGGCCGTAATTCATGTTGAGCGTGGCCTGCCGCTGCAGCGACGGATGAATGCTGTCGAACTGTTCACCGGTCAGCAGGAACTCGTATTGCTCCATGTCCCAGGCGACGTTGCCGTTTTCGTCGACGATCTTTCGGTAGGGCGGTTCCGCGATGAATCCGCGCTTGTGTTCCTCGAAGTCACGACGATCCTCGAACGGCAGGCTCTCGCGCAACGCGTCCTGCCGCGCCCGGGTGTGTTCCGATGCCGGCCCGGCCCCGGCAGCACTGAAAACGAGCGGCGCCAGAGCCGCGACAACAACGAGTCGTATCATGATCTTTCCTCCCCGAGCCTGCGTCCGCTATTACAAGGCTACCTGCAATTGCTACACTGATTTTCGGCCTGGATCAAACCCGCAATGACGAAGCTCTCAATACTGGATACGGCTTTTCTGGCGCTCGAAACCGAGGCGAGCCCCAAGCATGTAGCCGGGCTCGGAGTATTCGAGCCGGTCGACAAGCCGCCTGACTTGCGCGAACTGGTTGCGAACATGAAGGCCGTGCCTGCCGAGAAACCGTTCAACCAGAAGCTGGATCAATCGCTCGTTACGCTACCCAGCTGGGTCGAGGACCCGCATATCGATCTCGATTGGCACGTGCGCCATGTTGCATTGCCGAAACCCGGGCGCACGACAGACCTCATGGACTTCGTGTCGCACGTGCATTCGACGCTGCTCGATCGCTCCCGGCCGCTCTGGGAGTTCTACCTGATCGAGGGGCTCGAGGGCGGTCGCTTTGCCACCTACTTCAAGATTCACCATGCCTACATGGACGGTGTGACGTTGTCGCAACGTATTGTCGACACGTTCGACGAAAATAAGGACGACGCCTCGATTACCCCGATCTGGGGCCTGAAGTTGAAGAAACGGACGGTCACGGATGAAGAGCAAGGCCTACTGGCGCAACTAACGGACGGCCTCAGGTCTGCAGGCGTTATAGCCAGAGCGGTGCCCGAGCTGGGCTCCCTGGCAGTTGACCACAGCCTGAAGGCGCTCGGATTCAGGAAAGAAGGGCTGCCGGTGCCATTCACGGCGCCACGCACGCACCTGAATGAGAGGCTGTCACCTGCCCGGGAGGCGGGCGTCGCGAAACTCGACCTCGTGCGTGTAAAAAAGGTCGCAACGGCGGCGGGGGTCACGGTCAATGACGTGCTCCTGTCGATCGTTGATGGCGGCCTGATGGCCTACCTCGACAGTATCGGAGAATCTTCCGACGAGCCGCTCGTGGCGCAGATGCCGATATCCGTTCGCAGCGACACGACGAAGAGTGCGGGAAACCAGATCACGATCGCGCAGGTGGAACTGGCGACCGGCGAACGCGATCCGGTCGCACGGTTGCAGCGAATTCACGAGCACGCGGCCGATGTAAAGCAACAGTACGGCCGCATGTCGGAATGGACGGCATCGACATACACGGTCATCCTGCAGACGATCGCGCAGATCGCTGATCTCGCCAAAGCCGATCGCTTTATGCACCCGCTCGGCAATATCGTGATCTCGAACGTAATCGGAGAACCTGAGCTCAAGTACCTGGCCGGCGCAAAAGCTGTCGGCATGTACCCGATCTCGACGATCGCCCCTGGGCTGTCGGCCAATATCACCTTCTACACCTGCGGCGGTGAAGTGAACGTCGGCATGATCGCCGGCCGTGAGGCGATCGGCGACGCAATGTTCGTAACGGGAAGCATGGTAGACAGTTTCCTCGAGCTGGAAGCGGCGCTCGGCTTGGAGCCGGTGGCAAAAAAGAAAGCCAGGAAGAAGCGCAAGAAGACGTCAGGGAAAACGGGCGCCAGGAAGAAAGCAACTAAAGCGGAGAAGTGACTATGGCAAAGACAAGCAAGAAAAAGGTGAGCAGGAAGACGACCAGGAAAAAAGTGACGAAGAAGAAGGCGGCGAAAAAGAAAGCGGCACCGCGCAAGACGGCGCCCCGACCAAGAGCTCCGGAGACCACGGTCGAGAAACTTTCCGGTAATGTCAAAAAACTGATGCTGGCCAACCTGGGACTGTACGGCAAGGTCCTGGACGAACTGCAGTCGCAGGCCTCGCGCGCCGCAAAAGTCATCAAGGATGCGCGCGACAACCCGTCCAGGGTCAACAAGCAGCTCGTCAAGCGCGGAGAGGCCCTGGCCGACCAGATCACGGATATCGTCAAACAGTCCGGCGCACCGATCTCCAAGGAGCTCGACAAGCAGCTCAAGGATCTGCGCAAGTCGATCGACAAGCTGAAGAACAGCATCACGAAATAGCGGCAAAACGTCACAATTCCGCGGTATAGTCTCCTGTCACCAGGAGAATTCCGATGTTGCCGCACCAGGACGTTGTCGCCGAGATCATGGACCTTCCCGATGGTCCCGAGATCGGCGCGTTTTTCGATTTCGACGGGACCCTGATCTCGGGATTCTCGGCGTTTGCGTTTATCCAGGAACAGGTCCGGCGTGGCCACCTGTCGCCGCGCGAGCTCGCGGAGCTCGTCGGCGCCATGGCGAGCTTCGGCCTCGGCAACATGGGGTTCTCGGCGATGATGCTGGCCACTACCCAGTTCCTGCGCGGCATACGCGAGGACAGTTACGCGGCGTTCGGCCGGGAGTTGTTCGAGTCGCACATCGCCAAGCAGATCTACCCGGAGTCCCGCGCGCTCGTGCAGGCGCACCTGCGCAAGGGCCATACGGTCGCAGTCATTTCGTCGGCGACCCCGTACCAGGTCGAGCCCGCCGCCGAGGACCTCGGCATAAAACACGTTCTGTGTACGCGCCTCGAGGTCGAGAGAGGCATGTTCACAGGCGCGGTCGAGCGGCCCACGTGTTTCGGCCAGGGTAAAGTGACCGCGGCCGAATCGCTGAGCAAACAATTCGGCGTGAATCTCGACAAGACGTTCTTCTATACCGACAGCTATGACGACATCGAGCTGCTCGAGCGCGTCGGTAATCCGCGACCCCTGAACCCGAACAAACGACTGCTGGGGGTTGCCGAGAGTCGCGGCTGGCCCGTCCGCAGGTTCGGCAGTCGCGGCGACCGGAGTCCGGCGACGCTGTTGCGATCGCTGCTGGTTCCGGCGAGCCTCGTCGGGTCGTTCCTCGCCGGCCTGCCTATCTGGGCGTTGACGGGCTCCAAGCGCGATGCGCTCAATTTTTCGGTGTCCTTGTTTGCCGATACGGCAAGCGCGCTGATTGGCCTGAACCTGAAGATCACGGGCGAACACCACCTCTGGTCGGATCGTCCCGCCGTGTTCATCTTCAACCACCAGAGCAACGTGGATCTCGTCATCGTGGCGCGACTGATGCGTCGCGATATCACGGGCGTGGGCAAGCGGGAAATCCGCGACATGCCCGTCATTGGCCGAGTCATCGAGGCAGCAGGCGTCGTGCTCATCGACCGCAAGAACACGGCGAGCGCGATCGAGGCGATGAAACCCCTCGTAGACGCCATGCGCATCGAAGGCAAGTCCGTCTGCCTGTCGCCTGAAGGCACGCGCACGATTACGCCGACGCTGGCGCCCTTCAAGAAAGGCGCCTTTCATCTCGCGATGCAGGCAGGCGTGCCGATCGTGCCCATCGTGATCCACAACTCGCTCGATGTGCAGCCCAAGGGCGACATGTTCTATCACCCGGGTACGGTCGAGGTCGAGGTGCTGCCGCCGATCGATACCGACGAGTGGAGCGTCGAATCCATCGACAAACACGTCGCGGACGTCAGAAAACTGTTCCTCGAGAAACTCGGCCAGGCAGAACCGCCGAATGTAGTGCCGATCAAGAAAAAGAAGAAGCGCGCGGCGGCCAAGAGCAAAGCGCCGGCAAAACGCAAGACGCAGACTACGCCAGAGACTGCCGAGAAACCGGAGTAGCAACACATGGACCAGCTAAGTCCTCAGGATGCCCAGTTCCTTTACATGGAGTCGGATGACAACCTGACGCATGTGACGACGATTTCCATACTCGACCCGACCTCGGTGCCGGGCGGCGAGACCGTGCGGTTCAAGCAGATTCTCGAGCATGTGGAGACGCGCCTGCACATGAGCCCGTTGTTCAAGCGCAAGCTCGTGCGGGTGCCGCTGGAGCTCGACTTCCCGTACTGGGTGGACGACGAGCACTTCGACCTCGAATACCATGTTCGGCACGGACGCCTGCCGGAGCCCAGCGACTGGCGGCAGTTCTGCATTCACGTGTCTCGCTATCACTCGCGCCCGCTCGACATGCACCGGCCGCTGTGGGATATGTTCGTCATCGAGGGGCTCGACAACGTCGGCTGGCTGCCCAAGGGCAGCTACGCGATCGCGACAAAGATCCATCATGCGGCCGTCGACGGAACGTCGCTGATGGGTTTCTTCGCGGCCGTCGCCGATATCGACAACAAGGGAACTCCAGCAGTACCCCTGAATTCGGCCAAGTTACGACGCAGTCCCAGGCCTGGTTTGGTCGACATGGGCGTGCGTGCGGCATGGCACGCCGTGCGATCTCCGATCGGCATCATTGACGGCGTCATGCGCTCGGCGCCGAGCATCTACAAGCTCGCGCAGAATGCGCTGTCGAAGCAGGAAAAAGAAAAGCTGCCCGTCCCGTACACGCGCTTCAATTGCCCGGCGTCGCCGCACAAGATGTTCGACGGGACCGGCTTCGCACTCGCGGAGCTGAAGGCGATTCGCAAAGCCGTTCCCGAGGCGACGATCAACGACATCGTGCTGGCCATCTGTGGCGGTGCGTTGCGGCGCTATCTCGAACACCATGACGAGCTGCCCGACGACTCGCTCGTAGCGTGGGTGCCGATCAATGCCAGGCAGGCACGCTCCGCGGATGCCGACAATCCGGGCAACGACATTTCGGCAATGACGACGCGGATCTTCACGAATGTCGAAGACCCGGTCGATCGGCTGCGGCACATTCATCAATCGACGAAGCGCAGCAAGGCGGCGAAGTCGGGTGTATCGGCCCGGCTCATGACCGATCTGAGCAAGCACGTGCCGGCGGCGACGCAGGTCATGGCGGGCCGCATGGTCATGCGGGCCGGGCTGGCGTCCCGTATGTGCAACCTGTTCATTTCCAACGTGCCGGGCCCCCAGGAGCCGCTGTATATGAACGGCGCACGCCAGGTCGCTACCTACGGCCTCGCGCCGCTGGCGGAAGGCATGGGGCTGTTCATTGCGACGCCGAGCTACAACGGCCAGATGACGTTCGCGGTTACGTCTACACGGGACGCGCTGCCCGATATCCGCTTCTTCGTCGAGTGCATCGAGGCATCGATGGCGGAGCTGAAGCGGGCGACAACACCCGTCAAGAAAAAGAAGAAGAAGAAGCGCAAGACCGGCTGATGAAATCGCGGTACGCGGCCGCTGTTTCTTTCGGACACTCGATCATCGGCACGTGACCGACGTCGTCGAATACGACGACCTCGTTGTTGGGCAATCGGTCCTTCATTGACTCGACCGAGCTGACGTCCAGGATCTCGTCGTGCGCGCCCCAGACGATCAGCGTCGGCACATCAATCTCGTGCAGCCGGCCGTCGAGAGGCCTGTTCACGATGTCGTCGTGCATACGCCAGAAGATCGGGTCGATGAAGTCGCGCTGGGTCACTGCCTTGTTGCCCAGGTAGTCCAGGACGTAGCGAGGGAAGGGCAGTGACTTGTGCGCGATCTTTTTCAGGAGCGCCGCAAACTCGTCGACGGAATTTACGACCAGCACGTTTTCGCCACGATCCGCGGCGCGAAACACCTCGCTCTTGTTCGGCATACTCACGCCCGCGTTGTTGAGCAGCGCCATCGTCTTCAGGCGACCCGGGAAGGCCAGCGCGAATTCGAGCGCAATGTAACCGCCCATGGAATTGCCGGCCACGTGAAACCGGTCGAGGTTCAACGCATTGACGAAACGCTCGAGGTAACGCGCCTGGTCCTTCGGCCGGTAGTCTCTGCCCGGCGTCTTGTCGTTGTCACCAAACGCGGGCAGGTCGGGTGCGATCAGTCGAAAGTCGCGGCGCAGCTCACGCGCGAAGAGTGGCCAGTTGTCCTTGTCGGCGCCGAAGCCGTGGATGAGCAACATCGGTTTGCCGGCGGGATTGCCGCCTTCCAGATACGGCCAGCTGATGCCATTGACGTCGATCGTCCTCGCTTTCATGCCGCAGACGATGCGAATCAGTCGAATCGTCACCACGGCGAGCTGGTTCGGAAATGCGACGCGCAGGACGATGAGCGCGAGCAGCAGCCCGGCGCCCAGGTAGATCCATACTGACGGCATCGGTCAGCAGCCTGCTAGCTTGCCCGGCGAGTGATTTCGCTGTTGAACCTGACGATACCGCGGTCGATGTTGGCGAGGATCGCGTTGAGCTTCCGGCTGATGCGGGTCTGAATGCGAATTTGCTCGATCTTCGGCCAGGTCGCGCGCTCGCCCATCTCGATGAGATCGACGACCTCCTCGATAGGCCGGTGCGCAAGCAGCTTCATCGGGTTGAAGAAGCGCTTCTCGGGCAGGATGATGATGTCGCCGACGTAGTCCTGGTTGATCACACCGAGTGCGACATTGGTCAATCGCCCCACTAGCGGGTTGAGTTGCAACGGCTTCTCGATGATCGAAGCTCCCGCGTTGAGCCATTCACGTGCCGTAGCTCTCGCCGCTTGTTTGACGTGCGAGATGGCGTTCTGCTTCTTGCCCTCGTTGTCCGAGACGAACGGGATCATGTGCGGATTCACCTGGCTGACGATGAAGTGGTTCACGCCGTACACGCGCGCCAGCCGTTTCGCCGGCAGGTCGTCGCTGATCGAGCCGTCGACCCAGCGCCGCGACGGCAGGTACGGCTGCCGCCGCCCACGTGCGTTCTTCGCAGCCAGCTTGACGGCCGGGAAAAAGCCCGGGATCGCGGTCGATGCCATGACGGCTTCGCGCACGTACACGTTCGGCGTCGTGATCGCGTTCAGTAGCCGGGATGTCTGGTGCTTCTCGGCTGCCGCGATAGACACGTTCAGGTGGCGACCGGTCCGCTCCAGCACTTCCTGGAAC